>Ga0172367_10006624_pt1 | contig 13551 bp, 12 predicted proteins | sample Lak10m_FD_114542 | JGI IMG/M metagenome (GOLD analysis project Ga0172367, IMG submission 114542) | Freshwater microbial communities from Kabuno Bay, South-Kivu, Congo - kab_022012_10m | ecosystem: Environmental > Aquatic > Freshwater > Lake | place: Democratic Republic of the Congo: South-Kivu...
ACTTCGAAAAAAGAACTCAGCTACTTCCCATTTACCCGTAGGTCATCTGGCACGAATGAAACATATCACCCCACCAACCTCGCTTACCTCTCTATATTAGCGGAAACTAAAGTTTTGCCAACTTGTCGTGTCAAGTAGTTTGACCAAGCTGCCATTGCCGCTGGACCAACAATGGGAAGCCATTTGCTGATAGCCGATTTTAGGGCTTGTTGTGTAATCTTTCCCGCCAACAACACGACAATTTTCTGAAACACCCGTAATGCAACACGCTTTACTAAAACTTTGCTACCTTGCATAACCAGCAATGAGCCTGCGCTTGACCCCATCGCAGTTACGAGAACCCCCGCTAATAGTTCTTTGTTCATAACTTTGCTTTTTCCGTAAGCCATGCCTATATCGTAAATCATCGCCAACTGATTACGAATAACGGCGGCGATTTCAGGGACAACGGCAATCATGCCCCAAGGACCTGGCACAAGGCTTGCGCCGCCCGAAATAGCGGTATTTTTTAGGGAATATGAATTGATGATAGATGGAGCAGATTCTTTGTCAGGGATTTTGTCAGGGTGTTTAGCAAAATGACCACTGCGGTCAGAAACCACTAACTCAAATACCCCCATCATTTTTTCGGCAAGTTTGTTTTGTAGGGTGTTCTCAAGTTCCTTGCTTTCACCTTCGGCTTTTGTGTCATTTTGTTTTGTCATTAGATAAACTCCAGTTTTTGTGAGATAGTGCGGGATTAAGCGGCACAACTATGTTGTATGCGGAAATAATTCTGTGTAAGGCGCTTCTGAAGTTGGCTATCAGGCACAAATCATATAACCACCTATAAACTGGATTATATCCATAATCCCTGATTTCGCAATCGTCAATTCGCCCCGCACTCTTCATCACTTCGTAGGAAAAGTGGGGATATGAAGAACTTCCTTTGCGGCGGAAAATCAAAGTAACTATGGAAGCGCGCCGATAATACTGACGCTGACATCCACGCCGCCCTCATTATCGCCAAAACACTCCTGACAGTCGTATGGTATGAAGATGAGATAGTCGTCTTTTTTGAGCGGAATATCAATGTAACGACCCTTGTTCGCTTTTTCCGCAGCAGCCAGGTCTGAGGAAGAATAATTTATACCAATTGTATAGGCGCTGATACCCCAGTGAATCGGGAATAAATTCGCCGCCGCCTGCAGGTCTTTGTTTTCGTAAGGACCCCAAAAGATAACTCTATTCTTATATGCTATTAGTTGCGAATTCCACGTACCGCAATCGGGCAAATTTGGATCGGGTGGACAAATGCGAATCGCTCCTTTTTCTATTGTGAACCTGTATATGCCGTCTGCTGTAGCAATGAAACGATCTCCCTGATTTGTGGCTGACTGGATGTGAATAGAAATCGGCGTAGTGGTGGGGTAAGGAGTATTTGCGCTTGCGGCAGTTGGCAAAGGCGTTTGATTGACAGTGGTTTTATTTCCAGACTGGGCGCAGCGAAAGCCGGTGGAATGAAAACCAGTGGTGGAGGCGTGAAACCCCGGGACATCCCTTCCACGGTGGGCAGAACGGATACTGTAAGAATCGCCGCCATCACGTATGGAACGCTCCAGACCAGAATCTGGTCCCAAAGGATTCACTGAAGGCGAATTTTTATAATACGTTTCGCTGTACCAATCATTCACCCACTCCGAGATATTGCCCGCCATGTCATACGCACCGTAAGGACTTTTTCCGCTTTCATAGCTTTTAACTGGCGAATCAGTCCAGCAATAGATTTCGTTTTTTCTGTCATAGCCGTAATTTGCAAACGAACAATCACTGATATCGCCCCAGGGGTACACGCGTTTGGTTTTCGTTTTGTCGTCCCAACTGGCGGCTTTTTCCCATTCTGCTTCGGTGGGCAATCTTCTACCCGCCCATTCGCAATAGGCAGTCGCATCCTCCCAACTGACATAACCTACCGCGTAGTTTGCATAAAGCGGATTGGCATAGCGAGACGTGTCAATATTTGGATTAGCCTTATAAATGGATTCGGAATGGTCAATGCACTTCCCGCTTTGGACGCAGAGCGCGTACATGGCATTGGTGACTTCTGTTTGATCGATCCAATAGGCATCCAGATACACCGCGTGGACGGGCTTTTCATTGGGGGCTCCATCATTACTCCCCATCGTGAATTCACCTTCCGGGACATAGAGCAGGGTCATGCCGTCAATGCCTGTCCATGTCGAGCCTATACCCAATGGGGGCGTGGCTGTCGCAAGAGGCGTATTTGTTGGTGTCTCAATGGGTGCAAGTATTTCTGTAGGCGTATTGCTGGGGGATGGAGCCGCCAATGTGGCGGTTGGATTTGATTGAACTGGTTTTCCGCCACAACCTGTCAGCAACAATGAGATTGTGATTAGGATAAACGGCAAGCGACGTATTTTTTTACTGTTCATTTGCGCCCTCCCAGGCTCGATGATTTTCAGTGGAACTTTTCAAAAAATCTCGCGTTATGCACAGAAATAGAATAACCACCCACGCGCAGAATTATATCCACAATCCCCGATATCACAATTAGCAATCCTCCCTGGGAGTGTCTAATTCTGTGGGCTAAACACAAAGGCACGAAGCCACCAAGAATCCTTTGTGCCTTCGTGCCTTGGCGACTTTGTGGTCGGTCAAAGCCCATGCTTTAGACACTTCCTCCTCCCTGCGTTCCACATCCTAGATTGGCAGGGATTACCTCTTCACGCACGGGCGGAGTTGAGTGTCAGTTCGCGCGATGTGATTCACCAACCACAATTCCAATTCGTTGTAGGTCTTCTGCGCCAGTTTCGAGGTCATGTTACCGGTTTGCCATTCGGTGTAGAAGCGGTCGAATTTCTTGAGGAACTCGGCATGGGCATTCTTGTTTTGGTCGGCGATGGGACATCGGTACTTGTTCATGCAGTCCTCCTCCTGCCCGAAGTGCCACTTCGCGTAGAACTGGAGGAAGTCCAGAATGTCTCCCGCCGCTTCGAGGGATTTCTTGCTGGCAATCGCCTCTGAAAATTCGTTGAACTTTTCGAAAAGTTTTTTGTGCTGCGCGTCGAGTTCGGCGACGCCGGTGCCCATGGTTGCTTCATCCCAAATAATCATATTCTCTCCAATCTTTAACCGTTAAAGGTGAAATCCATTTCATAATATGCCGCTAAACTAGCGGGATTATAACGTTGAATCTTTCGCTTCATCGTCAGGGATCGGCATAAATTCTCCGTTGTAAAACTGGAAAGGGGACGACTGAGTTTATAATCCGCCCAAACACCATGTATAACAAATTTGTTTTTTCCCTTGTTTTGAGTTGTTTCATCGTTTCGTGCAGCCCGCCCTCGGAGATTCAGCCTCCCGCCTTTAACCCTGCCAAGTTTGGCATAGCCGAACGCAATGTCACCTACTGCGTGATGGACGGCGTCCCGCTCAAGATGGATGTCTATTACCCGTTGGCGGCGGATGGACCGTCCCCGGCGGTGGTTTACGTTCACGGTGGGGGATGGGTCGAAGGTTCCAGGGATTCCATTTTCGGCGCAGTGGATGTCAAGTCGATGCAGGAAGCTGGCTATCTGATGGTTTCCGTCGATTACCGCCTCGCGCCTCGATATAAATTTCCCGCCATGATCGAGGATGTGAAATGTGCCATTCGTTATCTGCGCGCCCATGCGGTTTCCTATAATCTCGATCCGTCAAAAATCGGGGTGATTGGCGCAAGCGCCGGCGGACATCTTGCCTCCCTGCTGGGGCTGACCGATGACAGTGATTTCGATACTGGCGAATATCGGGACTATTCGAGTCGCGCGCAGGCAGTTGTGGATTTGTTCGGTCCCGCCGATCTGGCGCCCGAATATGCGAGAAAACTTTTCTTCGACCCCCTCGAAGTCTTTGGCACAGCGGACGGGGATGCCGCCATTTTTTTCGACGCAAGCCCCGTAAATTATGTGACTCCCGACGATCCGCCCTTCCTCATTATTCATGGAAACCTGGATACAACCGTTCCTCCCCTGCAGTCCAAAATGCTTTTCAAGGCGCTGCAAGCTGCTGGCGTGTCCTCTGAACTGATCCCCGTCAAGAAGGCGGGGCATAACCTAACACAGGAGGGACTGGAGCCGATTACCCCTTCTCTGGAGGAGATTGAAGAGAGGATCATGCTGTTCTGGGACTTGCATTTAAAGTAAACGACTGTTCAAAACAGCCACAAACCCATCGCCGCGGCGACCACCGTCGAGGTAATGTTGTCCACATCTTTGAAGGGCAGAGATTCGACAAGTGTCGTGCCAAGCGCAATCCATGTCAGCGGCAGGAGGTAGGAAGAGAACGATGCGGCAAAAACCCCAGCCTGGGTGTAAATGAACAATACCAGCGCCGAGAGAATCCATCCACCGGCAAAGACTCCAATCGAACCCGCAATGGATTTTTTCTCGCTCCACGAGAGTTTGGGAGATTTGATCTTTCGTCCGATCAAGTCTGCAATTCCGTCGCCGCCGCAGAGCATCATCAGCGCCACAATGCCGACGGGGGAGTCTTTCCAGAAAATCAGAGTCAGCGCCACGAACATGATTCCGTAGAACAGCGGTCCGCGCAGAATTTCCTTTGGATCCCCCGTGCGCGACATGGCTTTGACCGAGGCTTCATCCTTGAGCGCGCCCAGCCCGATTAGCGCAAACTGGGCGGTGACGGCAAACGGCACGAGCGCCGCAAGCCAGCGGGCAGCAGGCTCGTCATTGAAAAGAAACCAGCACAGCACAAACAGCGGACCCGTCCCAATGTGGATGACCTTGCGGCTCGTCTTGCTGTCCATCCAGCCGCGATGGGCGATGAAATCCATCAGGCGCAGGAAAATCAACGTCAGGGAAAAGGTAAGAACAAGGGCGATGTAATTGTTCACTCGGAACTCCTGGGTGGTTTGAGATGAAGCCCGCGCGCGGAAACTGGGCATTCCCGCGATTATACCCATCACAGCCGTAAAAAACGCCCGCTTCGGATGGTTTTTGGGGTGTTTTTCTTTTCCCGCTCCGACCTCGAAATCTCCATGAAACGCTCACAACTTCCCGACATAATTTACATGGCAGGCTGTTATGCTGGAATGGCTGGAGGTGTGAATGAATAAAGAATACTTCGTATCCAAACTTCGTTCTTTTTTTTCGATACGCAGCGCATGGATTGTGCTGGGTTTGACGCTTGTTTTTTTGCTCGGCGCTTGTGAAGCAACCCCTGCGCCAACTTCTCCCATCGAACCTGTCGCCGGGCAGTTCGAGAATGCCGTGGCGGATATCGTCGATGTCCAGCCGACTTCGACCCCGACAGCCAGCTCAACGCCCACGCCTGTTTCGCGTGTGACTTCGACAACCGATACGCCAACCCACACCCTGACCCCGACCCCATCCTCTTCCTGGGCGTATTCGACATCCGACCAGAATTGCAATGCCTCCGAACTTGTGAAAAGCATGACCATTCCCGATGGGACGGTTTTTGCGCCGGGAGAGGTTTTTATCAAAACCTGGAAATTCAAAAATATCGGCGGCTGTATGTGGGAGGAGGATTATCTGATCATCTTTGTCGAAGGGGATGCCATGGGCGGCGACACCGCTTATCTCGATGCTCCAGTCCTCGTCCATAAAAGGGGGGATGCCTCCGTTGTATTGATCGCCCCTGATGAAGAAGGAACCTACGCTGGAGCCTGGCAGTTAGCCGATGAATATGGGTATGGCTTCGGCGATACGGCATACGTCGAGATTGTTGTTTCGGAGGATGTGACCAGCAAATCGAGATCGGCTTCCACCGCCACCCCCACCCCCACGGCGACGGCTGAATCTGTGACCGAGACTTCAACCGCCACACCAATACCGACTTGCACGCCCACCCCAGCCGTAGAGCCAACCGAGGAACAGACGGCTGAACCTGCAACCGAAGAAGCTGTCGAAGAGCCGACGGTGGAGCCTGTCGAAACGGACGCCGCCCTTTCAGCATTCTGGCGTTGGGTTTTGTAACTTGAAAAAGATGCGGCAGGCGGGGATTTTTCTATGCTAGAATCTCTCCATGCAATTTGAAGTCTTCACCCTCCTGCCCGAAATCTTCCCTCCCTATCTCGACAACAGCATCATGAAACGCGCCCGCGAGCGGGGACTGATCGACGTGCGCGTCCACAACATCCGCGACTACACCCGCGACAAACACCACACCACCGATGACACGCCCTACGGCGGCGGCGGCGGAATGGTGATGAAGCCCGAACCCATCTTCGAGGCGATCGAAACTATTTTAGGCTTACCCACCCTGAGCGAAGTCGAAGGGCAGGGCGAATCTAACATCCCAATTATTTTGCTCACCCCGCAGGGGCGGGTCTTCAATCAAAGCATCGCCAAAGAACTTTCCCAGCACAAACGCATCGTTTTGCTCTGCGGACGTTACGAGGGAATCGACGAGCGCATCCGCGAGCATTTGGTGACGGATGAAATCTCCATCGGCGACTACGTGCTGACCGGCGGCGAACTCCCCGCCCTGATTTTGATCGACGCCATCGCACGCCTGCTCCCCGACGTGTTGGGTGACCCCACCGGCGCAGAGGATGACTCGCACGCGATGGGCTTGCTCGAATATCCGCACTACACCCGTCCGCCCGAATTTCGCGGTTGGAAAGTCCCCGAAGAATTGCTGACCGGTGCCCATGCCAAAATCGACAAGTGGCGCCGCGAACAAGCCCTGCTGCGGACTTTGAAGAAACGTCCCGACATGCTCGAAAAGGCGGAACTGACGAAGGAAGATAAGAAATTCCTCGAAAGAGTCGAAAAAAGTAATGAGAAATGAGGAACGAGAAATGAGGAACGAGAAATGAGGAACGAGTAATAAGTAATAAGTAATGAGTCTTTGACTTTGGATTGACGCCTGTATCTCGTAACTTGTATCTCGTAACTCGTATCCCGTAACTTGTAACTTGTATCCCGTAACTCGTATCTTGCATCCCGCACCCCACCCAACGGAGTATCCCATGTCCAGACTAAACTACGGCAAGACCTTCCTGCTCGGTTTCGGTTTCTTTGGTGTCAGCGTCATTTGGGGCGTGTACAACGCCTTCGTCCCGATCTTTCTCTCGGAGAAATTCGGTCTCGCGCCCGCGATGGTCGGCTTCTTCATGACGCTGGACAACATCGCCGCGTTGCTCGTCCAACCCTTCGCCAGCGCCTGGTCGGATAGAGTCCGCACCCCACTGGGGCGGCGCATTCCCTTCATCCTCATCGGAGCGCCCATCAGCGCCTTCGCCTTCGGGTTGATTCCGCTTGCGGCTGTGCTTCCGCTCTTTGTGGCATGTACCAGCACCCTGCTCCTCAGCGCCGCCATGTGGCGCACGCCCGTCATCGCCCTCATGCCCGACATCACCCCTTCGCAGTTTCGCTCACAGGCAAACGGCGTGATCAACTTCATGGGCGGCATCGGCGCAATCATCGCCTTGCAGACGGGCGGCATCCTCTACAAGATGAGTCCCAACTTCCCCTTCTGGCTTGGTTCGGGACTCGTCCTGCTTGCCGCGCTGATCGTTTATCTCTTCATCGAAGAACCCAAGGAATACGAACAGTCCGAGGTTCAGCCCGGTTTGTGGGCAAGCCTGCGCGAAGTCGCCACCGACCCCGATAAAAGCGGGTTGCGAATCCTGCTCGCCATTTTCTCCTGGTTTATCGGTTACTCGGCGGTGGATACCTTCTTCACGCTCTATGCCAAGAATCACCTCGGTTTGAACGAAGGCGACGGCGCGACCCTGCTCTCGGTTCTGCCGCTCTTCTTCGTGCTTTTCTCCATCCCATCGGGGTTGCTGGCTGGAAAAATCGGACGCCGCACCACCATCTCGATTGGCTTGGTGATGATTTCACTCATGCTGATTCTGCTCTACGTCACGCCCGCCGACGCCCTGCTCATCGGCATTGCCCCGCTTCCGCTGGTCGGGATTCCGTTGGTGGAAGGCGGCGCGCGAATGCTGACTCTGGCGGGCGTCTTCCTCATCATCGCGGGCGCGGCTTGGGCATTCGTCAACATCAACTCCCTGCCGATGGTCGTCGATTTGACCAACGCGGCGCGTATCGGCACATTCACCGGCTTGTATTATCTGTTCTCCACCTTCTCCGCCATCATCGGACCCAATCTCAATGGCTGGGCAATTCAACTGACTGGGAACAACTTCAACATCGTCATGCTCATCGCGCCCGCCTTCATGCTGATTGCGCTGTGGCTGATGCTCGGCGTCAAACGCGGCGAGGCAGTAGCAGAAGGATAAAAGATGAAGGATGAAGGATGAATTGAGAAACTGGTCGGACTGGCTGTTTCTGGCGATTGTGATGATTGGTCTTGTATCCTGCTCGCAATCGTCAGACTGTTTTCAGGAGGATGTTTTTTGCGCCGCGCTGGTGACCGACAGGCAAGGCATCGAAGACCAGGGCTTGAATCAGGATACTTGGGCGGGCTTGCAACAGGCACAGGCGGAGGGAATTGTCCAGCGCGTCGAAGTTATCGAGTCGATTGATTCGCGCGATTACGAAAAGAACATCGCCTATTTTGCCGATTTGGGATTCGATACGATTTTCACCGTCGGCGCGGGGATGGATGACGAAATGCTGCGCGCCGCCGACCTTTATCTTGATTCTGTCTTCGTCGGCATGAATCAACCCCAAAACGAATCCCGCCCGAACCTTGTCTCCGCCACCTTTCCCGAAGACCAGATGGGATTTGTGGCTGGGGCGCTGGCGGCGCGGATTTCGGAAACGCAAATTGTCGGCGCAGTGTGCGAGACTTCGGGCATTGACTCGATGTGGCGCTACTGCGAAGGCTTCCGCGCCGGCGTGGACTTTGTAAACGAGTTGTTGGGGAAAAATGTCAAAGCCTCGGTGGTTTATCGGGAAGAGGGCGACCGCGAAAAATTATTCCTCGATGAAGCGTGGGGCGCTGAAACGGCGCAAAGTTTGATTCAGCGCGGGGCAGACGTCATCTTTGCGGTGGGCGGCGCGACGGGGCAGGGCGCATTGCAGGCGGCGGCTGAGGCGGGAGCCCAAACCATCGGGTCAGAATCAGGCGCGGGCGGGGTCACAGCCGTTTTGGGCGACGCCAGTTCCGCCGTTCGGCAAATCCTCCAGCGCGAGCCACTGTCTCCCAAAATCAAATATATCCCCCTCGACCAGACCTTCCCCGAAAATCTCACCCGCGAGATGGATTTACTCCTTTCCGCCCTTGAGAGTGGGGAAATTAAGACGAATGTAACCTCATCACAGCGCTAACACAAAGTAGGCTTGCACAATGAAAAGAGAAGATTTATACTTATTTTTGTAATACGGCTTACCGTTAGGTAAGCCGTTTCAACCCTACACTATTAGGAGAAGAAATATGAAGAAGTTATATTTTGTGATGGCGTTGTTGATCGTCGCTTCGATGGTCCTCACCGCCTGTGGCGCCCCCGCTACCGAAGTGCCCGCTGCGCCGAAGACCAAGGTCTGCCAGGTGACCGACACCGGCGGTATCGATGACAAGTCCTTCAATGCCACCGCTTGGAAGGGCGTGCAGGACGCGATTGCCAAATACGGCAGTGTCGAAGGCAAATACCTTGAGTCACAGCAACAGGCTGACTACGAAGTCAACCTGAACGCTTTCGCCAGCGAAAAATGCGACCTGATCATCCCCGTCGGCTTCTTGCTTGGTGATGCCACTGCTGCCGCTGTCAAAGCCAATCCCGAACAGAAGTACGCCATCATCGATGTCGATTACCTCGCCGCCGATGATAAGGGCACTCCCTTCCCCAACCTGCGCGGCTCCGGCTTCGCGATTGACCAGGCGACCTTCCTCAACGGCTACCTCGCCGCTGGCATGACCAAGACCGGCAAGGTCGGCACCTACGTCGGCATCGCCTTCCCCGCCACCACCAAGTTCATGGACGGCTTCGCCCTCGGCGTTGCCTACTATAACGAAGTCAAGGGCACCGATGTCAAGGTTTTGGGTTGGGATGTTGCCACCCGCCAGGGTCTGGAAGTTGGTAACTTCGAATCCACCGACGACGGACGCAAGATGGGCGAACAGCTCATGGACGAAGGCGCCGACATCATCATGCCCGTTGCTGGACCTGTGGGTCTCGGCACCCTGGCTGTGATGGAAGAACGCAGCTCCGGTATGCTCATCGGCGTGGACAATGACTGGTCGCTCGCCAACCCCGACAAGGCTGGTTACATCCTCTCCAACGCCATGAAGAACATGGACGTCTTCGTGACTGAGACCATCGGCATGGTGATCGACGGTTCCTTCAAGGGTGAAAACTGGATCGGTAACCTCAAGAACGGCGGCGTGGGCATCACCTACGGCTCCAAACTTGGGGAATCCGTCCCCGCTGAACTGAAGGCTGAAATCGAAGCCCTGATCCCGAAGATCCAATCCGGCGAGATCGTTACCCTCCCCGAAGGCGTTTATTAGGATTAGTTCGGTTCGATAAAAAATGCAGAGCCTAAATGGCTCTGCATTTTTTTATCCGTCCGCCTCAAACGGGCGTGTGGTAGAATGGCAAAACTTTCTGCCGGCGATACAAAGCCGCAAGTTTTTCACTTTTCGAGGTGTTCATGGAACCTGTTCTGGAATTAAGAGGCATCACAAAAAGATTTCCCGGCGTTTTGGCAAATGACCACATCTCTTTGGATTTGAAGCAGGGAGAAATTCATGCCTTGCTGGGAGAGAATGGCGCAGGCAAGACCACATTGATGAATATCCTCTACGGGCTGTACAAACCCGACGAAGGGGAAATTTTCGTCAAGGGGAAGAAGCTGCTGGTCGAGACGCCCAACGACGCCATCAAGGCAGGGGTTGGAATGGTGCATCAGCATTTCATGCTCATCCCGGTTTTCACGGTCACGGAAAACGTCATGCTGGGCGACGAGTACCTGACGGCTGGCAATTTCCTGGATCGAAAGAAAGCGGCGGCAAGGATACGGGAAATTTCACAGACGTATAATTTGCAGGTCGATCCCGACGCGTATGTGAAGGATTTACCGGTGGGCATTCAACAACGGGTGGAAATCATCAAGCTATTGTTCCGAAATGCAGACATTCTAATTTTGGATGAGCCGACTGCGGTGTTGACTCCGCAGGAAGTGGATGAACTTTTCAAGATCATGAAGACCCTGGTCTCGCAGGGGAAGTCCATCATCCTGATTACGCACAAACTGCGCGAGGTGATGGAATTCGCCGAGCGCACCACGGTCATCCGCGGCGGGAAGGTGATCGGCTCCGCCAAGCAAAGCGAGACCAATCAATTCGAACTGGCTTCGATGATGGTGGGACGGCAGATCGAATTGAACATCGAGAAGAAAGATCCCGACGTGAAAGAGGTCGTGCTGGATGTAAAGAGCCTCAAGGTATTGGATACGCACCACCAGATCGCCGTGCAGGATGTTTCCTTCGAAGTTCGCTCGGGCGAAGTGCTTGGCATTGCAGGTGTGCAGGGAAATGGTCAGACGGAACTGGTTCGCGCCCTGACCGGGCTGGATCATCCTGTGGAAGGAAAGATTCACCTGCTTGGAAAAGACATCACCCATGCGCCGGTCAAACAAATCACCGAGATCGGCACGGCGCACATCCCCGAAGACCGCCAGAAGGACGGACTGGTCTTAGCCTATTCCATCGAAGACAATTTGATTTTGAATACCTGGTACAAGGAGCCTTTCGCCCACAATATCGTTTTACAGCGCAAGGTGATCCTCGAGAATGCCGATAAACTCATTGCGAATTTCGACATCCGCACGCCCAACGCCCAAACCGCCACCAGCAACCTTTCGGGCGGGAATCAGCAAAAGGTGATTGTGGCGCGGGAGTTTTCCCGACCGATCAAACTGCTGGTCGCGTCCCAACCCACCCGCGGGTTGGATGTCGGTTCCATCGAATACATCCACAGGCGCATCATCGAGAAACGCGATGACGGCTGCGCGGTGTTGCTCGTCTCGACGGAATTGGATGAAATCATGCAGTTGTCGGACAGGATCGCCGTCATGTATCGGGGACGGATTCTCGCCATTGTGGACGCCAAGACCACCAGCCGCGAAACCATCGGCTTGCTGATGGCGGGCGTTACGCCGGAAGCTCATTAATCCTGTTGGGAATACCAGGGTAAACCTATGACAAAGACAGAAGAAACACAGAAGAAGAAAGACGTTCTTTCCACATTTTTCGATGAACTCCGCCGCAACTCCCTGACCGTGACTGTGCTGGCGATCCTGACGGGTTTGCTGGCTGGCGGGTTGATTGCCGCCGTCACCACTGAGGGCGTTTACGCCGCCTTCCGCGTTTCGTTTTTCGAGGGAATCAAAGCCGGCGCGATGGTGTTTTGGAATACCTATAAAGCCCTGTTCACCGGCTCGGTTGGCGTTCCCGCTGACATTGTCAGCGCGCTTCGCTCTGGTGACGCCGTAGCAATCAACAAAGCCTTCACGCCCTTCTTCGAGTCGCTGCTGCAAGCCACGCCCTATATTTTTGCAGGGCTGGCGGTGGCGCTCGGCTTCCGCGTGGGATTGTTCAACATCGGCGCGGAAGGACAGATCTTCGTCGGCGCGCTGGGCACGGTGTGGGTGGCGACGGCTTTCAAAGGACTGCCCGGCATCATCCATGTGCCGCTTGCCCTGTTGGGAGGCGCGATTTGCGGTGGAATTTGGGGCATGATCCCCGGCTGGCTCAAGGCGAAGACCGGGGCGCATGAAGTCATCAATACCATCATGATGAACTACATTGCATTCCGTTTGAGCGAATATATGCTCACCGGCATCTTGCGTGATCCAAATAAAAGCACGCCCATCAGCGCCCCCATCGAAAAGAGCGCCTGGCTGCCGCGCTTTTTCGACGACCCCAATCGTTTCCACGCCGGTTTCTTCGTCGCCCTGCTGATGGCGTTTTTGGTTTATTGGTTACTCTTCCGTACCAGTTGGGGGTTTGAACTGCGCACGGTCGGATCGAATCCCAATGCGGCTCGCTACGCCGGAATGAGCATCGTCCGAAGCACCGTGTTGACCATGTTCCTGTCGGGCGCATTGGCTGGCATGGCGGGCGCGAATGAAGTCCTCGGCGTGAACCACAATTTGGCGGTCGCGTTCTCCTCTGGCTACGGCTTCGACAGCATTGCCCTCGCCCTGCTCGGGAACAGCCACCCGTTGGGCGTGGTGCTCGCTTCGCTTTTGTTCGGCTTCCTGCGCAACGGCGCAATCCAAATGCAGTTGACAGCGGGAATTCCAATCGACATCATCTCCGTGCTTCAGGCGTTGATTTTGGCGTTCATCGCGGCGCCAGCCATCATCCGCACCATGTACCGCTTGAAGGAACCGAAAGCCGAAGGAAAGTAAACCATGACAACAGCAACCATTATCAAACATTCCGAATATATTTCCCCGACCCGCCGCACGGTGATGGGGATCATCTTCCTGGCGCTTTCATTGGGGATTTGGGCGTTTTTCTCGCGCACCGTGACCGCCGACGTGCAAACCACCTTTGGCTTGTATCCGGGCGGCTCGAAGGTGGTTGTGCCCGATTGGGTTTTCCCAT
>Ga0172367_10006626_pt1 | contig 13550 bp, 13 predicted proteins | sample Lak10m_FD_114542 | JGI IMG/M metagenome (GOLD analysis project Ga0172367, IMG submission 114542) | Freshwater microbial communities from Kabuno Bay, South-Kivu, Congo - kab_022012_10m | ecosystem: Environmental > Aquatic > Freshwater > Lake | place: Democratic Republic of the Congo: South-Kivu...
CAGGCTCCTTTGCCGCGACGGCGTGGAAGGCTTGGCGCAGGACCACGGCCAGGCCTCCGCCACCGAACTGCGCGGGTTCGACGCTCGTCGAGCCCCAAGCGGTGTGCTGGTCCGGCGGAAGCATGCGCCACGCGCCCGGATCGGGCTCGCGCTCGAGCAACGCCTTGGCGCCGGTGCGCTCGGGGCTCTCGCCCAGCATGTCCGCGGCGATCGCCGCCACGACCACGCGGCGCGTGGCGGCGAGGTGCGCGCGCGACTGGTGCATCTCGTCGCCGAACACGAACACCAGGCTGCGCGAAGGCCGCGCGCCTTGGCGCGCCAGTCCCGCGGCGGCCTCCGCCATCTCCAGCGCCGCCGCTACGCCCGAGGCGTTGTCGCAAGCGCCGGGCTCCTGCACGTGCGCGGCCACGGCAACCTCCTCGCCGCCGCGCAGGTCGCCGACCACGGTGGCCAGCACGGTGCGCACCGGCCGCTCCGCGATCTCGACCACCGCCCGGAACCGCGCAATCTGTCCTGTTTTTTTGACAAGCCGCGCCAGCACGCGCGGCGACACCTGCGCCACGGGCAAGGGTGCGGGATGCGCGACCGAGCGGTAGCCGACCGCATGCTCGTGCCGGCCGCTCCCCGCGGGATCGACGTTGTACCGCGCGAGGTCCGCGGCCACCACCAACGCGACGCCGCGCTCCTTGGCCGCCGCGAGCCGCGGCCCGTCGAGCGACTCGGCGCCGACGAGGACGCAACCGGGCGTCGCGTCCTCGATACGCGCCACGATCGGGCCCTCGACCTCGGCCGAAGGCGCGAAGGTCGGCAGCAACAGGCGATCCTGGTCGTCGCTGGAGTCGAACTCCATGAGGGTCTCGGCGCGGCCGTCCTCGAGGATCTCCAGCCGCGCCGACCGCCCCGTCCAAGCCGGGCGGGGCTCGGAGTAGAGCACCTGCAGCTCGAGTCCTTGCTCGCGGCCGAATCCAACGTCGGCGAGGCGGGCCAGCACGAGGTCGAGCGCGCGATCGTAGTCCTCGTTGCCGCTCTCGCGCCGCAGGACCTCGAGTTCGGATACCACCCCGAGCATGCGAGCCGCGTCCAACCGTCCCGCGAGCGCCGCCACATGGCGCGTGGCGCCATGGTCGTCGAGGTGCGAAGGCACGACGACTTCGGAGTTGGCGCCGGCGTCCTCCGCCGCGCTCGCCGGCACGCCGCCGCCGCGGGCGGCGAGGTCGATCAGCTGCTGGTCGGAGAGCGTCCCGCAGGCGGCGACGAAGAGCCACCCAAGCGGCGCCACCAACGGGCGCGGCCCTCGCGAGGAGCGTTGGCGCGCAGGCCTCACAGGTACTTGCCGACGAGGAGGTCGAGGCGCAGGCGCGCTTGGGGACCGATCTTGTCCTTGGCGGTCATGATGGCGTGCTTGAGCGCCGAACCGCAGCCGCAGGAGCGCGGCATGGCCGCGACCTTGGGCGCGAGCGCCGCCACCAGGCGCTTGGCGTTGCCGACGTTCTTCGTCATGACCGCCACCACCTGCTCGACGGTGACTGCGTCGTGTGCTTCGTGCCAGCAGTCGTAGTCGGTCGCCATGGCGATCGTCGTGTAGCAGAGCTCCGCCTCGCGCGCGAGCTTGGCCTCCTGCAGGTTGGTCATGCCGATGACGTCGACGCCCCAAGAGCGGTAGATGCGCGACTCGGCGCGAGTGGAGAACTGCGGTCCTTCCATGTTCACGTACACGCCACGGTCGTGGACGACTTGCCCTAGCGCGCGCCCCGTGGCCACGACCTCGCGCCGCAGGTCCTCGCAGACCGGGTCGGCGAACATCACGTGCGCCACGACTCCATCGCCGAAGAACGTGTCGACGCGATGGCGCGTGCGGTCGAAGAACTGGTCGATGGCGACGAAGTCGCCCGGCGCGATGTCCTCGCGCATCGAGCCCACCGCCGACACCGAGAGGATGCGTTCGACGCCGAGCTTCTTGAGCCCCCAGATGTTCGCGCGGAAGTTGAGCTCGTTGGGCGGGATGCGATGCCCGCGTCCATGGCGCGGCAGGAACACCATCGGCACGCCTTGCAGCTCGCCGCAGATGTAGCTGTCGCTGGGATGCCCGAAGGGCGTCGAGAGTTGCACCTCGCGCACGTTCGCGAGGCCTTCCAACTCGTACAGCCCCGAGCCCCCAATCACGCCGATCGTCGTCGCCATGCACGCCACCTCGTCGCGCGCTCGTGGCCGAGACGCCGGCCGATCCTGCGCGCGTTGGGAGGATCATTCCCCACGGCGAGGCCCTTGGCGAGAGGCTGCCGCATGGAAAAGTCATGCTGCGTCCGCGTGAACGAGCAGTCGGCTCTCGCGACCGCGCCTCGGACATCGAGACGCGAGTTCCAGCGCTCCCCCTGCGACACGAGCGAGCACGCTCCCTGACTGAAGTTGGCTCGAGGAATTGCTGCGCCGAGCGTCAGCTCTTGGAGCCACCGCGTGGTCCGGATCCGCGTGGTCCGGATCCGCGTGGTCCGGATCCGCGTGGCCCGGTGCCGCGTGGCCCGGTGCCGCGTGGCCCGGTGCCGCGTGGCCCGGTGCCGCGTGGCCCGGTGCCGCCGCGTCCTGAACCACCACGCTGGCCGGGACCATCAGCACCGCGACCATGGCGCTGCCCAGACGCGTTTCCCGTCCCGCGGCCACGTCCTTCTCCGCGACCGGAGTCCGGACCCTCTCCGCGTCCCGACGCGGGACCTGCGTTCGAACCGCGGCGCCAAGGTCCTGCCTCGGGCGCGCGCCGGTCCGCCGGGCCGCGTCGCTCGACGGCGTCTTCGCCGCGGCCGAAAGCATCCCGGCCTCCACGCCCGCGCTCGCCGCGCGGCTCGCGTCCCGCACCCTCGCCACGCTCGCCGAACTCGCGCTCCAACGCGCCGCCCGCCAAGCGAGCCACGACGAGCGTGGCGTAGGCTCCGCGAGGCAACTCGAACGAGAGCACATGCTGACCTTCGTCGCGCTGCACGAGACGCAACGCGCGCGGCACGATGTGCAACGGACGATCCTCGCCCTTGAGAGCGAACCCGCTGACCCCTTCGATGCGGAACTCGCCAGGCTGCAGGCCTTCGCCGCGCAGCGCCAACGCGAGCAGATCGCGTTGCAGCGGGTGCTCGACATCCTCGAGGCCGGCTCCGGGCAGGCGGAACACGCTGCGCATCGACGGATCCTCGGGGTACGCGCCGCGCGAGAACGCCAACGGGCCCTCGGGGCCGCGCACGACGAGCGTATCGGCCTTGGCGAGGCTGCTGGAGATCCAGCTCGACACCGCGCGGTTCCACAAGTGCGACTGCCACGCGTACAAGTGGATCAGTCGCAACTTCGAGGCGATGTAGCGGAACGCGCCAGCATGGTCCTCCTCGTTGCGCGACAGGTGCTCGAACACGCGCATGTGCGCGCCGAACCGGCCGGCGATGTCGCGGCACGCCCGCCAATCACCCCAGCGCGCGAGCAACGCGTCCTTGAAGCGCGCCGTGTCGGGGTCGTCGTGCTCGTTGCGCGAGGCCAACAAGCGCTTGAGCGCCTCTTCGCTGCGGCCGAGCGCGAGGTCGCGCGCGATCCAACCCTGGTGGCCGCGCAGGTTGCCGAAGCGCTGCTCGCCGAAGTAGTTGGGCAGGCCGTGCCGTCGCACCGGCTCGAGGTTCTCATGCAGGGTCTTCGCCTCCGCGCTCGACACGTCGCGCAGGACGATGGCGAAGGCGTTGCCGGCGCTGTCCTGCGACGACAACGCGCGCGCGCTCGAGCCCAGCGTCTCGATCTTGATCGAGGGCTCCGAGAGCTGCACGCGTCGCCCGCCGGGCGCGCTCATGTATTGGACGGTCACGCCTTGGCGGTCCTTCAACCCGGCGATCGACACCTCGCCCGGCGCGACACCCGCCTCGCGCGCCACCCGCGCCAGCGCCTCCATCGAGGTCAACTTGCGCTTGGACACGCGGTAGACGCGGTGGCGACCGCGCGCGACGAGCAACGATTGGTCGAGGAGCTCCTCGACGCGGAAGTCTCCGGGCTTCTGCTTCAGCTTCATGGTGCGCGGTACTTCCTCAACTGCTTGAGCACTCGGGCGTAGTCCTTGGGCAGCGGGGCCTCGACGCGCACCACGCCGCCGTCGGGTCCGGGGAACTCGATGGAGGCGGCGTGCAGCGTCAAGCGGTCGATCAACGACGACTCCTCGTGCCCGCGCTTCTTGCGGTAGTCGCGCTTGAAGTCGGACAACGACAAGTGGTCGCGTCGGCCGTAGACCGGATCCACCGCGAGCGGGAAGCCGACCTCGCGCGCATGCACGCGGATCTGGTGCGTGCGACCGGTGAGCGGCTCGGCCTGCATCAGCGTGTAGCCATCGAAGCGCTCCGCCACGGCAAAGCGCGTGCGCGACTCCTTGCCGTCGACGCGGTCGATGCGCATGCGGCCGCTGCGCCGCTCGTCGGGCCCGATCGGCAGGTCGACGATCTCCTCTGCGCCTTCCGCCAACGGCCAGTCGCCCTCGACCAGCGCCAAGTAACGCTTGCGCACGGACCCGGGCTGGTCGAACGCCGCGCGCAGGCGCCGCTCGCTCTCGATCGTCTTGGCGACGATCACGCAACCCGTCGTGTCCTTGTCGAGGCGATGCACGAGTCGCGGACGGAACTCGAGTCCATCCACGGGCTCGACCTCGTCGCCATCACCCAGTTCGAGCCCGCTGCGCCGCAACGACAAGCCGAGCAAGGCACCCGACAAGCAACCTGCGTCGCGCGCCCAGCGCTCGGGCTCGGCCGACAACCCGGCAGGCTTGTCGACCACGAGCACCCCCTCGTCCTCGAACAGCACCGGCACCTCGATCCGCGGGTCGCGCGGCGCCTCGGGCAAGTGCTCGTCCTCCTCGAACTCGACAATGACGACCTCGTCTTCCGCCAACCTGTGCCCAGGCACGGTCGGGTTGCCGTCGACGGTGACCTTGCGCTCGCGCACTTGGCGGCGCAGGAAGCCCTTGTTGAGCAAGGGGAACTGCAGGCACAGGAACTCGTCGAGCTCCATGCCGGCGCGGTCCTTAGGAATGGGGATGTGGTAGGCCAAGGTCGTCGTCGCCGCGCGGCGGGTGGGCTCGCCAGAGGCCAGCCCGGCGTTGGGCTCAGGAGTAGAGTTCCCGCCGCAAGGCGCCCACGTAGGGCAGGTTGCGATAGCGTCCCGCGTAATCGAGGCCGTAACCCACGACGAACAGGTTCTCGACCTCGAAGCAGCGGAAGTCGGCGGAGATCGACACGCTGCGCCGGGACGGCTTGTCCAGGAACACGCAGGTGCGCACGCTGCGCGCTCCGCGTCGTTGCAGCTCTTCCCTGAGCTTGGATAGGGTCCGCCCAGTGTCGAGGATGTCGTCGACCAGCAACAGATCGCGATCCTCGATTTCCGAGCCGGTGGGCACGAAGTCGATGCGCAACTCGCCGGACTCCGTGCCCGTCCCGTAGCTGGAGGCCGCCAAGAAGGCGAGCTCGATGCGGTTGGGGATCCTCCGAATCAGGTCGGACGCGAAGACGCACGAACCTTTCAGGACCGAGACCACCGTGAACCCCCGATCGCCGTAGCCGCGCGACACCTCAGCCGCCACCCGGTCGATGGCGGTCTTGATCTGCTGCTCGTCGAAGAGGATCCGATCGATGTCGTCGTGAACGCTCATGGGCCTCCCCGTAGTGTCGCCGCGCGGTAGGGTACCCGTCAACGCATCCAACGGCGACCGGGGTCCAAAGGGGCGCGGCAAGCCTTGCGAGGGCCTGCTTTGCCATACTGAGCGCCAGCGGTGGTGACTGCGATCCGGAAATCCGGCAAGCCGCGCTCCGCCCTGCGGCACCGAAACCCCGTCCGCTCCCTGGAAGCAAGGACAGCAACACAGCACCCGAAACCATGCAGCAAGACAAGCCCAAGCGCCACCGGCGCACGGAAGAGGAACTGCTGCGCGACCTCGAAGCCCAGTTGGCCCGGTTGCGCGAGAAGGCTGAAGCCCGCAAGCAGAGGGAAGAGCCCATCATCAAGTCCACCGCCAAGTTGGTGAAGTCCGTGCGCAAGTACGCGCAGGAAGCACAAGACGCCGGTCGGACCGACCTTTCCTTGTCCGCGCAGGCCTTCGCGGCCGGCCTGGAGCGCGCGGCGGCTCAACCGCCGGCGGAGGAGCGCGGCCGCAGGTCGCGTGGCGGCGACCCGGACTCGGAGCGGTCGTGAACCACGACACCGGGACCGCACCGCCACAGTTGGGCCCGGAACTCGTGTCGAGCGAGTTGCTGCACCGAAACGCGCGCTTCGATTTGCGGCGCGATGTCGTGCGTCTGCCCTCTGGGCTGACTCAGGATCTTGTGTGGGTCGATCATCCCGGTGCGGTGGGCATCGCTGCGGTCGAGGAAGATGGGCGACTGGTCTTGGTGCGTCAGTACCGTCATGCCGTTAAGCAGCAATTGTTGGAAATTCCAGCAGGCCGCTTGGAACCTGGCGAGGACCGACTGCAAGCAGCCATTCGGGAGCTCGAAGAAGAGACAGGGTTGCGGGCGGCCGAATGGCGCCTGCTCCAAGACATCCTTCCCGCGCCGGGATTCGCCAGCGAGCGCTTGTCCATCTACCTCGCGCGTGGGCTATCACCGGCCGGGCCACAGGCTGCGGCATGCGACGCGGACGAGGAACTGAGCTTGGAGCGGCACGCCCCTAGCGACTTGCTCGCGGGTTTGACGACTGACGCCAAGACCTTGATCGCGGCGGGACTCTTGCTGCGGGCTCCCTCGCGCGCCGCGGAAGCGCCTCTCGCCGACTGACGATCTGCCCAGCCGCTCCCGGACCGATGCGGGCGCGGCGACTGGCCACGAGATTCAGCTCGCCGGAGCCAAGCTCCGCCGAGCGTGCCGCGGAGGTGCATCCCCGCACTGTCTTCCTCGACCCACGCCTGCCGGTCCCGTTGTGCGACCCGCGCCGTGCGATCATCCGGCCCCCACCACGCGCTCACCCCGTGTCGGCGCGGCCCTCCCCGCTACAGCCCGCATGTGTCATGCGATCTGGACATCCTCAGCCCAGGGGCTGCCTTGCCTGTAGGCAGCAGCGTGCAACAAGACGCCAGCTCGCTGGAGCGGCTAGTCGTCCGGTGGCGACGCGCGGCACCATCCGCTGATCCACGCGAAGCCACCTTGGCCGGGCTGCGGGGATCCATGTGCGTCGAAACGCACGATGCCGCCCGGCGAGGCGACCAATGCTCCGCCATCCGGCAGAGCCAGCACGTGGCGCGCCTCGGGCAAGATCGTCAGATCCACCTCAAGGCGCGGGCGGCCGTCGCGCGTTCGCGCGCGCAAGATCGCACCGGCTCGCTCCAAGGTCCACGGCCCCCCACCCTCTGGAAGGACATCGAAGGCCACGAGGCTCTCCAAGGGAGCCTGCGCCATGCGCGCAAGGCGGGCGTCGAGGCGAGCGAGGACCGGTGAAGAGCCACCAAGCGCGACCCAGGCACCGCCATCGGCGGTGACTCGCAAGCCAAGGATGGGTGCTGGCATGCAAGCCAGCGCCAACACGCCCCCGGCCGCGACATCCACTTGGAGCAGCCTTCCATCCTCGCCGCCGCACCAAGCCAGCAAGCCGGAGGCGCGTACATGGCGCAAGCCGGCAGCCTGCAGCAGCAGACGAGGCGTGGCTTGCGCATCGACCCGCCATAGGCGCCCCGAACCGTCCTGGAGGCGCTCGAGACAGAGGGCGCGTCCATCGGCGAGTGCATCCAAGTCGTGGAAGCCCTCGAGCCACAACTCTCCTTGCTCCGTCCCGCGCTCGGACAACTCCAGCAATCTCGCGCCGAAGGCGTTGGTCGCGTTGCCCGAACGCGCCACCCACAGCCCACCGTCGGCGGCCGTCGCCACCGCAAGCGGCCAACCCACGACGTGGCTGCGCCCGTCGATCAAATCGTCGTCGAGCCCGCGCAGTAGGGACGCGTCGCGATCGGCCACCCACACTTGCGGGGCGCCGGCGGCGGAGGGCCCGATCCATGGCTCGACGGCGAGGCCCACTCCCATGCAGGCGAAGAACAACCCCACGGCACCCAGTGCATGCCTGGAGAGCCAAGGTGCGGATGAGATTGGGGCTCGTCGCGACATCGAATTGCTTGCTTGGTGTTCCACACCTCCCTGACGAACGCCGCGCCGCCCGCGTGGCAGGCAACCAGCCAAATCACCGGAAAATCAAGCGTTGTGCCCCGCAAGCGTCAGTGCGCGCCTGGCAGTGCTTCGGCTGACGATCGAGTTGTCGAACGCAAAGCAGGCCGGCCGTGGAGCCTGCACGACGCGCGCCCCGGACTCTGCCGCGCGCATCGGGACGCAAGGGCCGCACGATTTCGTCCATGCCCTTGGCGCGCGCGGACGCTGGATCGCCAGACGCGCGATGATCGGTTCCGACGCGCGTTGATCGGTTCCGTCGCGCGTTGATCTATAGCGTCGCGCGTTGATCGGTACCCACGCGCAAGGCCTCGTGGATGCTCCTCCGGAGAGAAGGTCGGGGTGCCAGTGATCCTCAACCGCCCCGCGCCCGCGCATGCGGCGACCTGCGCGAAGTCGCCTCCACGACCTTGTTCAGGTCGCGAGCAGCGCGCCCTCGAAGCGCAGAAGTCGCGCCTTGGTGGCCGCGCCTCCCGGGGCCGAGAAACCGCCAAGGCCCGTGCTCGACACCACGCGGTGGCAAGGCACGAACAACAACAACGGGTTGCGGCCTGTCGCGCCGCCCACGGCGCGCGCCGCGCCCGGCAGGCCGATTTCGCGGGCCAGATCTCCGTAGGTGCGCGTCGCGCCACGCGGAATGCGGCGTTCGAGCTCCCACACGCGCAGATCGAACGCGCCGCCGATCGCATCCAGCGGATGGTCGAACAGCATGCGTCGTCCGGCGAAGTACTCGTCGAGTTGGAGCAGCGCGGGCGCGAGGTCCGCTCGCGATTCGACGCAGCTCGCCTCGCGGCCGGCGCGTCGGGCGAGGTTCGAGAGCAGCGCGCTCGGGTCGTCGACGCGGAGACCTGCGTGCACCAGCCCGCGGCCGCTGGCGCACAGGAGCAGCGGACCGAGCCATGTGTCGTGCACGCACCAGCGCCATGCGTCGCCACGCGCGCTGGAGACGGTGCCTGAGGCGTCGACGGAGGCTCGCGCGCCGCGACGCGGTCTTCTTGATGCCGCGCGCGCCACCTTCGTCACCGCGGCCCTTCCACGTCGCGCGCGGTCCTCGCGGCGCAGGCCCCGACGAGCGACCAGCACAAGCCGGCTCCGGCCAACGCCAGCGCGCCAAGCAACCACCACACTCCCGCCGCGATGCCGGAGCGCACGGAAGCATCGGACGAGGCGACCGCCTCGCGGCAGGAAGGTCAAGCCCAGCCTGCGCGCGCGCAGGCCGCCAGCACGACGAAGATGGCCGCGATGCGCTTCATGGGGCGGGATTCCAATGGTACAGCGTCAAGTAGACCAGCACCCCGGTCACGGAGACGTACAGCCAGATGGCGAAGGTCGGCTTGGCGAGCCGACGGTGGTCGTCCCAACGTTCCTTGTGCGCCAGCCACAAGGTCCGCAGCACCATGGGCAGGTTGACGATGGCCAGCAGCACATGGCTCGCCAGCAGCGCGAGGTAGAGGAACTTCGCGACGCCGACGCCGTGGAACTTGGTCGGACCAAGCTCCTTCTGCGCGCCGAAGTGGTACCACAAGTACGACGCCAGGAACGCGCTGGAGACGAGGAAGGCCGCGCGCATCAAGCGCTCGTGCAGTTCGCGGCGGCCACGCTTGATGGCGACGAGTCCGGCGACGAGCAACACCGACGCCGTGGCGTTCAGGCAGGCGTTGAGGAGCGGCAACACCGACGGTTCCGGCGCGGGCTTGGCGGCGGAGTGGCCCTCTTGGGCGAGCCCGCTGGACGCGAGCGTGGCCAACGCGCAAGCCACCGGAACGCTCGCGCGCGCCAGGTCGCGCACCCAGGGCCGTCCTGCGGACGCGAGCGCCATCAGCGCCCATCCTTCGCGAGCCACGCCGCGCGCGCCGCGGCCAGCGCCACGCCATCTTCGCCTTCGCCATCGTAGTAGCCGCGCACTTGACCTTGCGCATCGACGACGGCGAGCACGGTGCGGTGCGTGACCAGCTGGCCGACCGGCGCGGCGGGATCGCGCTCGACGGGCAGCATGAAGCTGTCCACCGACACGGAACGCACGGCCTCCGGCGTGCCTGTCAGGAACAACCAGCGCGACTCGTCGGCGCCTAGCTGCCGTGCGTACTCCGCCAGCACTTCGGGCGTGTCGTGCTCGGGGTCGACGCTGATGGTGACGAGGCGCGCATCGACGCCGGCGAGCTTCTCGGACAAGGCGCGCATGTTGCCGCTGATCTTGGGGCACGGTCCCGTGCAGCGCGTGAAGATGAAGCCCACCACCCACGGCTTGCCGAGCAGATCCTCGCGCGCGATGGCGCGTCCGCTGCGCTCGACGAGCTGGAACGGCTTGACTGCTCCGAAGCGTTCGAGGCTGTCGGCCGGCTGGGCGAGTTGCGCCGAGGCGAGGCTGGTGGGCGCGTGGCGCGAGGCGAGCCAGCCGCCGATCACGACCACGGCCACGAGCGAGAAGGCCGCCGCGCCGAGGATCCAGGCGGGCACGGGTTTGGCGGGCGCGGCGTGGTCGGGCGCGGGGCTGGAGTGCTTGGGCGATTCCATGTTGCGAGTCTAGGTCTTCCTTGTCCGATGCGCTTGACAGGTGGCCGGTGTCGGGTCAGTCGAAGTACAGCGCCCAGAGCAGCACCAGCCACACCAGGTCGACGAAGTGCCAGTAGGGCGCGGCGAGCTCGAGCGCCCGACCGCTCCCTCCGCGCGCCTGCGCGAACCAGCCGCAGGCGATCCACAGCGCCCCGGCGGCCACATGCAGACCGTGCACGCCGGTCAACACGAAGAAGCAGGCCCACCACAGGCTGTTCGAAGGATGCTCTCCGGCGGCAAACAGGACGCCCCACTCCCACGCCATGGCGCCCAGGAACGACACGCCGAGGAGCAGCGCGGCGAAGCCGAAGGCGAGCGAACGGCCGCGACGGGTGGCGCGCGCCGCGAGCGCGGCGTGCAGGCAGCCCGAGCTCGCGAGGAGCAGAGCGGTCATCGCCAGCGCCAACGATAGGTCCAGCCGCGCTTCGCGCCGCGGCGCCAGCACGACCCAGGCCGAGAACAGCCCGGCGAAGAACATCACTTCGGTGGCGAGGAACACCAGCACGCCCACGCGCGCGCGGTCGATGCTCGCAGGACGGCCGGCGCTCAACTCCATCCGAGCCTCGCCAGCGCGCCGGTGCGCGGATCGCAGACCACGGCCAGCAGCAAGAGCGGCAAGTGCACGAGCGAGGCATGCAGCAGGAGCCGCGCGCTCGAACGCTCCGTGCGCCAGGCGAAGCGCGCCGCCGCCGCGACGTAGGCCGTGGACAGGCCGAGCGCCGACAGCGTGAAGACGAGGCCCGCGTCGCCGCGCATCGCGGGCAGCATGCACACCGGCAACAACGCGAGCCCGTGCATGAGCGCCGCGCGTGCCGCCATCCGCTCGCCGTCCTCCTCCCCCGCCAGCATGCGCAGTCCCCCGCGGCGGTAGTCCTCGCGGTACAGCCAGGCGATGGCCATGAAGTGCGGGAACTGCCACACGAAGACGATGGCGAACAGGATCAGCGCCCAACCCTCGACCGAACCGGCGATGGCCGCGTAGCCGAGCAGGGGCGGGGCCGCGCCGGGCACGGCGCCGACCAGCGTGTTGAGGGTGCTGTGGCGCTTGAGCGGCGTGTACACGGCGACGTAGGCGAACAAGGTGCCGAGCGCCAGCAGCCCCGCGACCAAGTTGAAGCGCACGCACAAGAGCAGCACGGCGGCGAGCGCGAGGAGCGAAGCCACGAGCAGCGCGTCGCGCGCCGACATGCGCCCGGCCGCCACGGGGCGCAGGCGCGTGCGCTGCATCAAGCGATCGGTGTCGCGCTCGATGACCTGGTTGAAGGCGCTGGCGGCCGCGGCCGAGAGCGTGATCCAGACCGAGGCTTCGCAGGCGCGCGCCAGCGAGAAGTCGGTCGCCGGCGCCACGAGCGCGCCCACGAAGGCCGCCACCGCGACGAACACGGCGATGCGCAGCTTGAAGAGCGTCGCCAAGTCGCTGGCGAGGCTCGGTGCGAGCGCGGCGTCGTCGGTGCGGGTGGACATGGAGTTGCCGTGCTTGGTCGTTCAGGCGGCCTGGGGACGCAAGGAGCGCTGCGCCCAAAGCACGCAGGATACCGTGGTCCACAAGAGCAGCGCTCCCGTGGCCACGTGCAGCGTGGCGAAGATCGCCTCCCCCACGGAGACGGGGTTCGCCGGCCCGGTCACGATGTACACCCACACCGCGGTGAGGATGCCGAGCACGACTTGCAGGCCGAGCAGGAGGTGCAGCCGACGCTTGAGCGTGCGCCAGCGCGCCGCGTCGAGGCCGCCCTCTTCGGAGGCCTTGCCGCAACCTGCGCCGAGCAGCACGACGAGCCCGGTGGCGACCAGTGCCAGCGCCATGTGGGCGAACAGGGCGTGCGTGCCGCCGTTGTGTCGCACCCAGGCGCCCAGCGCGATCTGCACGTACAGGAGTAGCGCCGTGCCGAGGCCCAGGCGACGCAGGAAGGCGGCTTGGGCGCTCGCGCGCGCCTTCGACGCGCGCCAGGCGAGGCTGTGCAGCAGCGCCTGCGAGCAAAACAGCGCGAACAGGCCTTGCGCGAAGGTGCCGTGCAGGAACGCGAGGTGCGGACTGTTCTCCAGCACGCGCAAGCCGCCTAGCAGGCCTTGGCCGGAGACCGCGACCAGCGCCACCACCGACAACGCCTTCAGGCGGCGCGACGGCTCGAGGAGGAGCGTCAACACGCAAGTCGCGAGCACCGCCAAGCCCACCAGCGCGCCCCACAGGCGATGGCCGTGCTCCCAGAACACGCCCGCGTCCTTGAGCATCTCGGACAGCGGGTAGGTGAACATGTTCTGCTGGAACGTGGTCGGCCAGTCGGGCACCGCCATGCCCACGCGCAGCGTGGTCACGGTGCCGCCGATGAGCAGGATGGGCGCCGTCAGCAGCGCGGCGGAGAGCGCCGCGCGCCGCGGCCAGGGGTTGGTCGTGTCCATGTTCATGCGCGCGCCTCCGTCGCGGTTCGCGCTCGCGCCTGCGGCAGCCAGTCGTCCTCGCCCGCGGCGTCGCCGTACTCGTACGGGCCGCGCACGACCAAGAGTTCGCGGTCGAAGTTGCCGTGCGGCGGAGGCGAGGGCGCCTCCCACTCGAGGCTCGCCGCGCGCCACGGATTGGCCTCGGCCGTGCGTGGCGAGCGCAAGGTCAGGATCAGGTTGGCCACGAACAGGGCCTGCCACGCGAACAAGAGCAACGCGGCGATGGTGATGAAGACGTTGAGCTCGCGCAGCGGCTCGAGCGATTGGTGCGCGTAGGGATCGGCGCTGCGCCGCACCATGCCCGCGAAGCCGGCTTGGTGCATGGGCAGGAAGACAGCGTTCGTCAGGATGAAAGTGCCCGCGAAGTGCAGCTTGCCGAGGCGCTCGCCGAGGTGGCGACCGGTCATCTTGGGG
>Ga0172367_10006628_pt1 | contig 13545 bp, 12 predicted proteins | sample Lak10m_FD_114542 | JGI IMG/M metagenome (GOLD analysis project Ga0172367, IMG submission 114542) | Freshwater microbial communities from Kabuno Bay, South-Kivu, Congo - kab_022012_10m | ecosystem: Environmental > Aquatic > Freshwater > Lake | place: Democratic Republic of the Congo: South-Kivu...
ACCGTCGAATCCACTGACCATCAGATTTTCTAAAGAATCTTCCTTTTCGGATGATAGATCTCGAACTTGGACTTGGTTTTTTAGAAATACACTCAGAATCTGGGCATTTTAGCTTCATAAGAAGCTATAAATGCGCAAATTTAACGCCAACGAATCGATTCACTGATTTTACCTAAAGAACAACTTTGTAGACCAGTTTATGAGTCTTTCTAACCAAAAACCCAGGTTCAATTCTGCAAATTCAGGCGCCATTTTAATCGAAAAAAAGGCCTAGAAATGGACCTTTTGGCTTTTATTCTTAAATCGATTTAACTTTGATTTAGCATTCACGATAAGACAAGTTATCGCGAATAAATTCGATTTTAATTTTTAGCCCTTTTTTAAGAGGGTGTATCTGAGGCTTTTTTTAGGCTTTTTAATCAGTCAGAAAGAATGGTTTTAAAAACCTTCAAATTTGCCAAGATAATGTCCTATTTATTTTCAATCGTCGATTCCTTGTTCACTCAGCACCCTTTTTTGGACGTCCCGAGTATTGGCATAGTTTGCAATACTTTTATTTTAGAGAAGTTTAAAAAGGGGGGTATTTTGAAAAATACCAATTTACGACATATTTCTTTGATTGCATTTATTCTGAATATTTTTGTGTTTTCTAGTGAATGTTTTTCAAAGGACTCTGGCTCTGCTGCTTCAGAGAACCAGAAAAATAAGACTTTCTCAAAGCATGAAACAACAGTCACTGCAGATATTGATATCGTTGGCCGAGTACCTGTGATTCTTCAGTCATCGGTCACTCTTAATCGAAGCGCCTTAGTATTTCGTTCAAAAGAAAAAGTCAGAGATCGGGTGATTGGACAAATTCATCTGAAGTTCAATGTCCCACTTTCAGGTATTCAAATTACATCGAATCATCCTAACGGGATTCCTTCGAATGATTTCGGCGAAAAATACCCTTTTGGACTGTATGGATTTGAAGTCAAAATTATGGACTGCCCTGGTCTCGATCCTAATGCTACCCAGCCCATTGCGTTTTCTGGGATAGAATATGCTCCTGTAGATATTGGATCAAAAGCACCACTGACTACTGGAATTCAAGCAACTTGCAATTTAATCGCTTCTTGGGATGGCGCAGAAAGTGATTCGTCTGCTCAAGATGGACGTTATTTTGTAGACTACCAAGTCTCTCTAGTGCCTGCCCATTGAGCTTTAATCAATGAGCGGTCCCGTAGAGCAATCTGGAACCTCTATTGCTGTTCATTATCTCTGTTTTTGAGTCATAGACGCATAGGTTAGACCAGTTATGTCGGTCAGAAATCTTAGCCTTAGTCTTTTTTTATTCAAAGTTACTTGCATTCAGGTCTCAAATATTTGCTTTGCGGGATCTGGCGATTGCGCATTTCCACAGGGGAGTATTACTCAGACCAATCCAATCGGGGTTATCGAAAGTGGTGATGTTGCCAGTGGCTGGATTTGCGGAAGTACTGCCAATACCAACATCACTACATGGTCTCTCTGTTGCGCCTCTGGTAATCGACTGAATAACTAGTGCTGAGTTGGGTTTTGAAGAAATCAAGACGCCGAGTTACCGCACTGAGTCACGCCACTTTGTAGAAAATTGATTGAACTCTTAAACGAATTCTTCCGATGAAAGTATTATCGGAGGATTCTTCCCTTGCTTAATCAGCTCTTAAAACCCGGCTTTCTCTTGCTCTTGCTTCCTGCTCTTTTTGTTTTTACCAATCCTAAGGCGTTTCGGCTCTATTTTATACGATCTAATAAAAGAGTGAGGTCAGGTGAGCTTACCGGCCGCAATGACTTTTTTGATTTTTTAAAAGGAATTGCGATCACAGCAGTTGTTATGATCCATATTACTCAGATTTACGCTGAGGACCCTTCACACTCTTCTGGAACTCAATATTTTCATTTAAATACTTTTTTAAATGGAATGCTTCGCTTTGCTATCCCTGTTTTTTTAATTGCTTCAGGTATATTAATTAAGCCGTTTTATTCTTCTTTTGAAAACTTTAAATCCTTTTACAAAGCAAGAGCTCTCAAATTGATTCCTCCTTTTATTTTACTTTGCATTCTCATTGACCATGCTCTTCCTTGGTATCAACTCTTGTATCGTATAATCAGTGGCAAGACAGATATCCCTTATTACTTCATGATCGTGCTATTCCAATGCTACCTATTTTATCCTATTTTAAGACTCCATAAGCGATACGATTTCTCGTTACCAGCAGTACTTTTGATCAGCTTATTTTTCGAATACAATGTCAGCCGAGACTACATGGCAACGATCCCTCTTTGTGGTCGTCTGTTATTCTTTTTCTATTATGGGATTAAAAATAGAAATTATTTCTTAAACTTTGAGAAACTAGAGCCTAAAAAAAATGAGGTTTATTTCTGGCTTTCTTTAATCGCTTTTCATGCCGTGTTTGTCTTTGCATTCCCTGAAAGAATTTATAATTCACAATACTTTTTTGGATTAGCAGTATTTCATCTTACTTTCATCGCAAAGAGAAAATGGAATTGGACACTCAAATCATGGATAGCGCGCGGTTTTACTTTCTTAGGGCAAAAAAGCTTATGGATTTTCCTCACGCACTACCAAATTCTTCTCTTTTTTGAGAAATCAGTTGTCTCAAAAAATATCAACTTTTACGAAAGACAACCGATAGTCTTTGCCTTGGGATTTGTCACTTCTATTGCGGTATCTACTTTGGCAGACTTCATCTACCAAAAGATCTCTGCCCCATTTTTAAAGAAAATACCCAATATTAAGACCTTCAAAAACAGAGTTTCTCTGGAACGTCAGATACCTGCATCAAAAGCCGCTTAATGTGATCTGCTCAAGAACAGCACCTTCTTGATCTCTGAGAGAAGCCGTCACCTCTTTTTTGGGCCAATCGATGATCAGAAATCCAAAATGAATCACTGAGTGCAGTTGACCTACACGCAATGGTTCATTCTCATGAATAATAGAGCTAGCTTTATTTAATCCACTTGAGGTCACTTCAATGATTTGAACATCTGAATCAATCTTTTTTCGGAAGATCTCTCCCAAGTGGCGATCTCCCGAAAGAATAATCAGGTTTTCAAGTTTCTTTTGCTCATGGGGCATTAACCCCCACCGCTCATATCCATGTCCCTCTGCTAAAAACTGAATTGAAGAGACTAAAATTCTCACTTCCGCAGGCTGATCTAATTGAGATTCGAGCCATTTCCATTGCGCCTCTCCTAGGAGATTTTTTGATGGATCTTCGTTCGGCTCATAGCGTCCGAGTCCGGGAAGTGGGATGAGTTGTTTTTTCCAGGGATCTCGATAGGATCGAGTGTCTAAAAAAATTAGCTGAATCCTTTGCCTTTCTTCACCCAAGATCACTGAGTGCTCGATACCCCGTTGATTTGCAGAAATCAGAAGTGAATCTACCTGGAACGCTGCTAGGTAAGCATTTTTTGCTTCTTCAAAATATGGGTTTTCTTTTCCACCGTCGTTGAGCCCGAAATCATGGTCGTCCCAGGTAGTTAAAAACGGAATGGTTTCAAAAAGCTCTTTTAAGTCCGGGTGCTTTTTTATTTTGAGATACTGATCCCAAATCGGTCTTTGAGAAGGATCAGAGGCATACACATTATCGCCTAAACCTAGATATAGGTCAGGGTTTGATTTTAAAATCGTGCTCCAGATGGGCGCAGGAGCGTCTTGATTAAAACAGGATCCAAAGGCAATTTTAGTGATTTTTGCTTTTTGATCTAACGCTTTCCCTCGAAGAAAATCTTCAGCATGCGCAGAAAGCGCCAAAATCATCGTGAAAAAGAGAACTAACTTTTCAATCATAACAAAACTCAAATAAATGATGAATATCGATCGGCGATCGCATCAATTGTCTGCTGTAAATTCTGAGATGCACCTGGGCTGAGTTCTTCGCCAATCTCCCAAGAATAACCTGGTAAAGTCAAAAGATAAGTTTTGGGAGTTTTTTGATAGAGCTGGGCACAAAGGGCAACTACTACTCCAAGACTCATTTCATGTGTTGAAAAAGCAATTTCGTTCGAAGGCTGAACTTCACGAATTCCAAAAGGAGCTTGAGCTTCAGGCTCGACGGTAGCATCGACAAAAACCACCCCGTCGTAGCCTGAGATCAAAAGTGCGTCTTCGGCATTCAATTGATAGTTCGATTCAAAATCAAACTTTTTGAATCGATTTTCTAATGCCCCGATTAAACGGGGCCCGAGTCCATCGTCCTGTCGGCATGGATTTCCAATTCCAAACCACAGGATTTTATCCCCGGGCTTCCAATCTAGTTTTTCTAATTCTAAGAATACCATATTTAAGACGTTTCTGAGTGGATCTTTACTCACCGTTTTTGATGGCTTCGTCGAGCAAGTTTCCCTGATGATCAAATAAAGAGACATTCAACGGCATTTTTCCGATCGCATGCGTTGCACAGCTTAAACATGGGTCATATGCACGAATGGCGACTTCAACTTGATTGAGCATCCCTTCAGGAATCTCTTTGTTTCCACTGATGACGTTATCGGCCACCCAGCTGACTGCGCGATTCATTCCTTCGTTATTGCTTGTCGTCGAAACGATCAGGTTACACATCGTAATGAGGTCATGCTCATCTACTCGATAATGGTGAAACAATGTTCCGCGAGGAGCTTCAATTACGCCTACTCCTTCGCCTGTTCGTTGACCTGTTTTAGTCAATTCTCCCTGGTAAAGATCAGGATCATTGAGCAATTCACGCATCATTTCGGCAGAGTGTAGAACCTCAATCAAGCGTGCCCAATGCATGTGCATGGATGCGCCGCTGGGCTTACCATGAGTATAAGCTTTGTATTCTTCGAATTCTTTTTGTGCTAAAGGTGAAGGAATAAAATCGCAGGTATTTAAACGAGCGAGAGGCCCAACTCGGTACCAACCTTTTTCTTTCCCTAAGGATCGAATAAAGGGGAACTTCATGTAGGTCCAGTCACGCACTTCTTCTGTAATATACTGATCGTACTCTTGATAATCGACATGATCGAAGATCTTGTTCCCATTCGAATCAACGGCTCTCAATCCACCGTGATAAATGTCTAGCGCTCCATCCTTGCGAACCAAGCTCATATAATTGGATTCAAAATTGGCAAAACCGTCGACAGCTTCTCGATTTTTTTTGTGATAGTCTTTGAAAAGCTGAACACCTTCTAAAGCCCAATCAACCATGAGATCAGCGTTGAATTCAGGATTGTTTTTTAAAAACTCATCCCTTTCAGCTAAGGTCAAATGCTTATTAATCCCGCCTGGAATAGCTCCAGTCCCATGAATCTTTTTACCCGCTGTAGCACGGATGATTTCTTGACCAAATTTACGCATCAACACTGCTTTTTTGGCCAATTCTGGAAACGAAGCAATGACTCCGATGATATTTCTTTGAACAGGATCTGAATTGACGCCAAAGAGGAGATCAGGAGATGCCAAATGAAAAAAATGAAGCACATGGGATTGAAAAAACTGCCCATAATGCATCAAGCGACGCATCTTATCGCCAGTAGGAGTTAATTCGTCCGAAGGCACACCAATAATTCTATCCATAGCTTTAGCGGCACAGATGTGATGGCTAACTGGACAAATCCCGCATAAACGTTGAACAAGAACAGCAGCTTCCCAATAAGGACGTCCCTGAACAAACCGTTCAAATCCACGGAATTCAACAATATGAAGTCTCGATTGGATCACTTTGTTTTGTTCATCCAACTTGATGGTGACTTTACCGTGACCTTCGACTCGAGTGACTGGATCAATCGTGATTTTTCTCTTCATTATTAAATCCTTTATGTTTAAATCCTTTATAGGATCTCTTAATCGAATTTAAAATTACGATAAGAGAGATGATCTAAACTCTTCCCTTCGATAATTGCGGTGAGAACCTCCCAGATCAAATCGCCTCGAGGAGCGCATCCTGGAATAAAAGCATCGACTTTGACGATTTCATGGCAGGGATAAACTCGATCGAGAATCATGGGGATTTCTTCGTCATTTGGAATCAACGCATTATTAACAGTAGGACCATTGCAAAAAGCTTCTTCAAAAAGTTCTTTGATCGGAACTCCATTGCGCATGGCCGGAAGTCCACCGGTGATCGCGCATTGACCTATAGAAACAAGGATCTTGCAATGTTTGCGAAACTCTCGAAGAATGCGAACATTTTCGCTATTGCAACAGCCGCCTTCGACAATGCCGATATCGCATTCTTTGGTAAATTCTTTGATATCGTCAAAAGGCGATTTATTAAACTCGACTACCTCGACAAGATCGAGAATCTGTTCATCGATATCGAGGAAAGCCATATGGCACCCAAAGCACCCGGCTAATGAAGTGGTAGCCAGCACCAGCTTTTTCTTGCTCACTATTGAAACTCCTCTCGGATTTTAGACTTCTCGATGTTCAATGTCAGAGCCAATCTCAAACTCATCAAACTTACGGCTTCCTATAGGCGTTTGATAAGCAGTTCGCTTTTTAATCAATGCACCCACAGGACAAATTGCCATCGCTTTTTGAGCTGTAGTTTCAGTCACAGCATCAGGATCAGTTGTATCTAATGTAATACGGATCTCTCCGCCTCTTTCAGAAAAACCGAAAAGCTCGTGTCCATCCTTCGCTTTGACTCCCCGAACACAGCGCAGACATTGGATGCAGCGATTATGCTCAATCAAAAGATGTGGTAATGTCGCATCCACTTTACGATGTGGAAAAAGAAACGGGAATCGAGGAGCAGTCATTCGATAACGATAAGCTAGGGCTTGAAGCTCGCAATCGCCGCTCTTCTCACAGCTAGGGCACATGTGATTGCCTTCAACAAAAAGCATCTCAATGATCCCTTTACGTAGGTCAATGAGCTCATTGGTCTCATTTTCTACGACCATTCCGTAAGCAGCGGTTGTCGTACATCCTGAAACAAATCGCCCCCCCACTTTAACTGTGCACATGCGACAGGTTCCAGCAGGTCTGAGACTTTTGAAGTCACACAGAGTAGGAATAAAGACCCCATTATCTCGGGCAGAATCTACAAGACTCTGTCCTTCTTTTGCTAAGATTTCTTTTCCATCAATTTTTAACTGAATATAACCTTGTTCCATAGGGCTCACGCCTCGTCTGAAGTAGTTTCTAAATTAGGTTTTCGATGTGCTACACGGCAAGATTCTGCTACCGCAAAATTCATATCAAACTGAGAAATGTAATCGACATCGCTCCGAACTTTTTTCTGATAAACCTCAGGAAAATTTTCGATAGTGGTGAGAAGCGGATTCGGCGATGTCTGACCTAGACCACACCGAGAAGCACTCTTGACCATCTTTCCAAGGTTCTGAATCCCTTGAACATCAAGAGAGGTACCGTTTCCAACCATAATTTTTTCGAGAGCTCGAATGAGAATCTGATTACCCGCTCGACAAGGAACACAAAACCCACAGCTCTCTTCGTTAAAGAACTCCATGTGATTGTGGATGATCGAGAAAAGATCTCTTTTTTTACTAAAGATTGTGAATGCGCCACCTGTACCTAAATCTGAATAACAGAGTTTACGATCAAACTGTTTTTCGGAAACACAAGTGCCCGACGGCCCCCCAACTTGGACTGCAAGCACATCTTTTGCGCCGCACATTTCTAAGATTTCTCGAACAGTTTTTCCCCATTCAATTTCATAAATTCCGGGGCGTTCACAATCACCCGCAATACTCAAAAGCTTAACACCTGCTGAAGCGGGGGTTCCAAGTTTCTTAAATGCTTCAGGTCCGTTCAAAAGAATCTTAGCAGCACAACCGTAGGTTTCAGGATTATTGACAATGGTGGGCTGGTGTAGATAACCCGAAACAACAGGGAATGGAGGGCGATTGCGAGGCTGTCCTCGTTTTCCTTCGGCAGATTCAATCAATGCAGACTCTTCACCACAGATATAGGCTCCAGCTCCCATTTTGATATGAATATCAAAACTAAAACGAGTCCCTAGAATCTTACGTCCAAGAAGATGTTTGTCCCTCATTTCAGCCAAAGTTTTCTCGAGGTGTTCACGTAAATAAGCGTATTCAGCTCGAAGATAAAGAATTCCTTCTTTGGCCTCAATTGCATAACCCGCAATAGTCATGCCTTCAAAAATAAGTTCAGGCATCTCTGTCAGAAGAACACGGTCTTTAAAAGTTCCTGGTTCGCCTTCATCGACATTGCACAGAACATAACGAGCATCTGCATCAGTTGAACGACAAAACCCCCACTTTTGACCAGTTGGAAACCCAGCGCCCCCTCGACCTCGAAGACCCGATTTTTTAACTGCTTCAATCACATCCAGCGAGCCATATTCCATGGCTTTTTTAAGTGCTGATCCCAAAGCATGGGGAGTGAAAAAAACAGGTCCTTGAACTCGGATGTTATTTTGGACTTCAGCATGAATTTCAGGAGATCCATTTTTGCCATCGCCGAGTTGACCGACGAGTTCTTTGACTTCTTTGCCAGCCTTCATCGCTGCAACCAAAGTTTTGACTTTATCGCGAGTGAGACGTGTAAAAACCACATCGTTAATCAGAGCGGCGGGTTCTTGGTCACTCATTCCAATACAAGAAGTTTTATATAAACCAATGGCGCCATCTGCAGAGGTTTGTCCGAAAGAAATTCCCACTTCTTCTTCAAAAGCTTGCATCACTTGAGCGCATCCAGCCATTTCAGAAGTAGCACTTGTATTGAGATAGACTGTGTAAGACCCTCGGTGTTCTCCTGAGAAAAAATGATAGAACGATGCAACTCCTTCTACATGCACTCGAGTCAGATCGAGTTCATCGGCAATCGCATCAATCGCCTCTTCAGGAATAAATCGCCATTTTTTTTGCACTTCGGTCAATATAGCGATGAGCTGAGTTTTGTCGCCATGGTATTTTTTTACCAAGGATTGAATCTCGGATTTCATAACTCGTCTTTCTCCAGTTAAGTTTCTTCACCTTCGTTAGATTCATAACGAATGGCCAGCGAAGCTGAGTTTTCAACCGCGTTTCGTCGTTTATCGTAACGAGTAATCATATCAGGAGAGGCCCATCCCGCAAACTCCTGAATGGCACGGTCAGAGACTTGATGATCGCGGGCATTTGAAATAGCTGTTGCTCGACATGAGTGCGGCGAAACACGATTCGCAATGCCTGCCAACTTTGCGTATTTAGTAACAATATAATAAATAGTGGATGGATCGAGAGGTTTTTCTACAACACCTCCACCCCGATTATTACGAATTGGATTGAATAAAACTTGATCCTCTAAAATATTTTTTCGAGAGATCATCAAATAGTGATTCAATGATTCCCACGCTTTAGGCGGAATGACAATGAGTCTTTCGGCATTTCCTTTACCCCGGAGACGCAGAACCGGATAGTTTCTCTCTGTGCCTAAATTAGTGGTTCTTAACGCGCAAAGCTCTGACCGACGCAAACCACAGTAAAATAAAACACTCAAAATAGCGTGATGTAGTGCACCAGTTTTACTGTGTCGAGCAGGCACTCCTAATACTCGAGTCACCTCATCGTCACTAAACCCTAACGTTGATGAAAGGCGTTTCGGATTAATAAATCTGACCCCTTCGACAGGGCTTCGCTCTAATTTTCCATCATCAACCAGCCACCGAAAAAAACTTCGGAGCGTCGCCAGATGACGATCAACTGTCGTATGCTCCAATCCCTCATTCAAAAGAGAGTCTTTATAGGCAATGATGAGCAATCGATCGATTTTTTCCATTCCCCGTACTTGCTGGCGTGCAAGCAAGTACTGAATAAATCGTTTAAGATCCTTGCCATAAGCACGCTGAGTGTGGGGTGAGCGTTGATCTAAGAGAAAGCCCTCAATACTTTGCTTGAGCGTATCATCAGGCCGTAAGATTTCTCCTGTGAGAAGCCATCGAGGCGCTTCATCTTCTTCGTAAAAATGCTTCGTTTTTTGCGGATGTACTGTAATCGGCTCCGGGGGCAACGCCGGTGTCGGAGCGGGTGCCGGTATTAAAAACTGAGGAGAAACCTCTGGCACAGTGACAACCGTAGGTAATGTGACTAATTCACGTGATGACTCAACCGAAGGAACCTTTAAAGGACGAGCAAAACTCAAACTGACGAGTCGAGTTCTTCGAACTGAGGTTTGCTTTAAATCTCGTTGGACTTTTTTCTGAGTGGACGAACGAGACAGTTTTTTAGATTTTTGGGTTAAACCCTGGAGCAAAAAACGCCCCAAAAGACCGCTCTTTCGAACCGGCTGAACTCGGCGGGCTTGGACTTTCTTTTTTACTCGATTGAACTTCTTTATTTTGGGTGAACGTTTCTTTGAAGAACGTTTCTTCATCGACGTTTTTTTGCTCCTGCCTTAACTTTGACTTGAGTTCGTGCTTTTACTGCAGCTTTTTTTACTTTTTTTCGATGATAAGCTGCCAAAAATTCTTTGATCCGTTTTACATCCAACGGAGCTCCTGCTCGCCCGTTTTTTCTTAATGCTGAACTCACAATGATTCGTGCTCCTAATTGACGAATCCTCGAAAGATCAGCCTGATTTGCACCACTTCCAACATAAAGAGGAACCGACAAAGATTGAGTGAGTTCGCTGGCTTTTTCGAGCACTGAGAAATCCACAGCTTTGCCAGTTGCCTGCCCTGTGAGAATCACGCCATCGGCTAAGCCTCGCAGAACAGCATCCTCTAAAGATTCTAACACATGATCAGACGACAGTGTCTTGGCATGTTTGACATGCACATCCGCCAAGATGGCCACCTGACTCGCCAGTCTGGCTCGATTACGTAAAAGAGTGGCTGCTTGGCCTTCGATCAAGCCCTGATCAGTTGCTGCAACTCCTGACAGAACGTTGACTCGAATAAAATCGGATCCTGTCACACTCGCAATAGCCAAAGCAGCTTGAGCATCGTTTCTGAGAACATTGATCCCTACGGGGATCCGACTCACTTCTCGAACTGCGGCTGCAATCACCGAAAGACTAGCAATCGTTTCTGGTGGAACAGGTCCTTTGTAAAATGGGGTATCTCCAAAGTTTTCGATCATAATCGCTTCAAACCCTGCCTTGGCTAGGATTTGTGCTTCTTGAATGGCTTGTAGACCTGCGTTCTGAAGAACTAAAGCAGGATCTTCCCCCGCTGACCGAGGTGCCCCGGCCAAAGGTGGCAGATGGATGACCCCAATCAGCGAAGGAAGTGATTTCATGGATTGCCTTTCGAATTTGAGAGTTTTTTCCAGAATTTGGAAATCCCTTTTTCTTCTTTAGATTCTACACTGAGAGATCGGGCTGGCTCGAGAAGGCTTTGAGCTTGGTCTTGAGAGATCTTTCCTTCTTGAGCTGCTTTGGCCACAATGGCTCGAGCTTCATCTTCAGACATGCTGCCAGATCTATTTTCAGGCATACTTTCAGGCATCGCAACATCACCAGGTACATTCATTCCGGGGACATTCGGCATTTTGAAGTTTTTCAGCATTTCCTGAAAGTCAGGCGGAAGACTGTTTTCTAATTCTTGGGCTTCGCGAGTGACATCTTTACCACTCATCGCTTTTTGCATAATGGATTGAAGGCGCTGCAACTGTCCTTTAGGTAAACGTTGAAACGCTTGTGCAAACTGAGCCATTTGCTGCCGCTCGTCATCTGACAAAGAATTAGGATCAAACCCGGCAGGAAACTGAGGAGAAGCTCCTACTCTTGCTTGAGGTAAGTTGAGTTTAGGAGCTGCACCGACCCCGCAACATCTTTTGTACTTTTTGCCACTTTTACAAGGGCAGGGTTCATTTCTACCAATTTGTTCGCCAGACTGTTCACCAGTTTCATTCGAAATAACACTCATAGATTTCTATTTTCTACCGAAGGTTTGGTCCTTTACGCAAGGAACAAAAATGAGAACCATTCACTTGACCCGGCCTCTTAAAAGGTCGTAGGCTTTGAGGGGTGGCACCTCTAACCAAAAGACTATTAAAAATCAGTGTACTTCTTTATTTCGTCAGCCAGTTTTTTTTTCTCGTTAACATCCAATTTCCACGCAAGCACAGCTTTGATGAGTTTCATTATGTCCCTTCTGCCCAAGAATTTTTAGCCCAAAAGGAAAACCGAAATTACGAACACCCCCCATTAGCCAAAGAACTCATGGCTGTTGGAATTGCAACTTGGGGCGATCGTCCCATAGGCTGGCGATTCATGAGCACTGTTTTTGGTTCACTCACTTTGGTAGGAATGTTTCTTTGGGCCTTTGCACTTTTTAAAGACGAGAATATCGCTCTTTGGGTTGCGGCCCTCACTTGTGTAAATCAACTGCTCTATGTCCAGGCCCGAATTGGGATGCTCGACACATTCATGTTTGCTTTTATTGCCTTTGCAATGGCTGCCTTCGCAGCCGCATGGGATCCTGATCAAGATCCTCGATGGACCCGTCGCTTTTTTATTTTCACAGGAGTCTGCCTTGGATTAGCAACTGCTACGAAATGGTTTGCGATCATTCCATGGACTTTTTGCATTGGCTTAGTGATTCTCGTGCGACTTTTTCAGCACTGGAATGTCAGATTTGAAAACAATTCAAATGAAGATTGGTACAGCCCAGAGCTTTGGAAAACGATTCGAGTTCGGGAACTTTTTATTTACTTAGGAATAATTCCACTGATTTTTTATTATCTTCCATTCTTGCCGACCCATTTTCAGAAAGAATCCCCCCACAGCTTTTGGGATATCCTTTTCGAAATGCAGTTAAAAATGTGGGATGGGCAATCTCGAGTTGTCGGCTCTCATCCTTACCATAGCCTCTGGAAAGAATGGGCTCTGATGATCCGCCCAATTTGGTATGCATTTGACAAAGAAGAGTCCAATGACAGCCTGGTGCGAGGAGTTCTTCTCATCGGCAACCCTCTGGTGATGTGGACAGGCCTAGGAGCAATCATTGCGTGCGTCATGGGCTGGATTAAAGATCGCCGCAGAGATGCAATGCTCATTGGTCTGACTTATCTTGCGCTTTATTTCAGTTGGATGGTAATTCCTCGCAAAGTTTCTTTTTATTATTACTATTATCCAGCCGGAATGACCTTAAGCCTAGCATTGGCTTATGTCTTTCATCGATTTGAAACGGCTCCAAAAAAATGGTTCAGAATCGGGTACCTGGTCATCGCGGCAGGATTGTTTATTTATTTTTTCCCAATTTTAGCAGCGTTAAAGATCCCCTCAAATAGCTATGTTCGCTATACTTGGTTTTCGAGTTGGATCTGAACTCTGACCAAGCGAAAACCCACATTATCGAAACGAAAGCCCGGACTAAAATAAATGCGCTCAGCCGAACGCAAGGCGTCCGGATCGAAATACAAACTGCCCCCACGGACCACTCGGAACGAACCTGATACAAAAAAAACAGAAAAACTTTTCAATCAAGTCATAATTAACATCTGTGATTTCCTGACAAAAATGTCCCATTAATTTCCCAGCGATAATGTCCCCTTAGTCGGAAAGCCGTCGCTAATAGTTAACTACTTTTGGATAATAATTGTTTTTTCTTTTGGCCTGGTGGA
>Ga0172367_10006630_pt1 | contig 13538 bp, 21 predicted proteins | sample Lak10m_FD_114542 | JGI IMG/M metagenome (GOLD analysis project Ga0172367, IMG submission 114542) | Freshwater microbial communities from Kabuno Bay, South-Kivu, Congo - kab_022012_10m | ecosystem: Environmental > Aquatic > Freshwater > Lake | place: Democratic Republic of the Congo: South-Kivu...
ACAAAGCTATCATTGGAGGTAACTTTGCTAGATGGTATGGCGGCTTTGAAAGTTATATAGTAGCACAGAACCTAAATGTACCTTTGTGGGGTCAAACATCTCATGCTATGAGAGAAGGTGAAGATCAACTACTTAATCACTTACCTAGAGTAGATTGGATAAACTGGATGAAGAACTTATCTACATTTAAGTATGCTGTACACCTCATGCCTACAGTAGCAGCAGGTACGTTTAGTTTAAACTGTGCTTACTTTGGGATTCCTTGCATAGGCAATGTAAATGTAGATACACAAAGACTATGTCACCCAATGCTATCAGTAGATGTAGGCAATGTTAAAAGAGCTAGAGATTTAGCAATAAGACTTAAGGAAGATGGAGACTTTTATGATTCTTGTAGTAAGGTTGCTAAAATGATGGCTAAAGAACAATGTGACATAGATTATTGGAAACAGTATATAACTGAGAGCTTGAATGAAACAGAATAAATTCAAAGTAGTAGTTCCTTCTTGGAATAATGAAGCTTGGCTTGAAGAAAATCTAGCTAGTATACTAAATCAAACGTATACTCATTATGAAGTTTTGTACATAGATGATGCTTCCACTGACAATACTTTTCAAAGAGTTACCGAAATTGTAGGACATCTACCTAATTGGAAGATACATCGTAACGAAGAAAACATGAGAAGAGGATATAATCTAAGTCCTTACAATCCCATCATGCAACAGTACATGGACAACGATGAAGATATCCTTTTGTTTGTAGATGGTGATGATTGGTTGTATGATGAGAATGTTTTGGAAAAGATGAATAATCTCTATAATGAGAAAGACTATTGGATGACTTATGGTAAGTTTGTCTGTTATCCTACAGGTCATGAAGGCTACCCACAGAACACACCTTACTCAGACGAAGTTCATGCTAACAACAACTACAGAAGGGATCAGTGGAGAGCTTCACATCTTAGAACATTTAAGTGGCATTTATATAAAAGAATAAAAAAGGAAGATCTTATCTTTACAGAGACTGGAGAATTTTATTTTCATGCTGAGGATCTTGCAACAAGCTTTCCTTGTTTAGAAATGTGTCCCAAGCACAGAATAGGTGTTGTTGATTTTGTAACATATGTTTACAATTCCAGTCCTCAATCAAGACATAGAGTTATTTATGATCAAGAAAGAGAACCTTTAGGCTATGGTATAGAAGTTGGTAGAAGAGAAACTGAAATCAGAAACAGACCCCCTTATCAAGTACTCGATGATGAGTATTTTATCACAAGTGTGATGGCTGGAGGATTAGGTAACATGATGTTTCAAGTAGCTGCTTCTTATGCTTTGGGTAGAGAGTATGGTCACAAACTTATATTGAATCCAAATCATGTAGGAACATTGCACAGACCTCCTTTAGATTATGAGAATACTGTATTTAAGAATATAAAGGTTTTAGATAAGACGGTAGAGTTTTACAAAGCGACTCAAGATTCTTTCAATTATGAGAAGATAATACTTCCCAAACAGAATATACTTTTAGATGGTTACTTTCAATCTTATAAGTACTTTGAAAAATATGAGAATGAAATAAGAGATCTATTCAATTTTGAATTTCCAATACAGTGTGATGTTAAAGGAAAAGTATCAATCCATGTTAGAAAAGGTAACTATGTAAACTTAAACCAACATCACCATAATCTATCTTTAGATTATTATTACAATGCTATTAACTATTTTAAAGGATATAAATTTATAGTATTCAGTGATGACATAGAATGGTGTATACAAAACTTTATTGGAGAAGAGTTTGAGTTTGCTAACAATGAGTATGATGAACAAGACATTCATCTAATGTCACTGTGTGAGCATAACATTATAGCAAACTCTACATTTAGTTGGTGGGGTGCTTGGTTGAATAAAAATCCAAATAAAATAGTAGTATATCCAAACAAATGGTTTGGTCCTGCTAATCATATGTACAACACGTACGATATGTTTCCACCTGAGTGGATATGTTTAACAGAAGAAAGACCTAAAATCAAAGTAAACTTATTTGATAATTCATTTGGTCATCTTACTAAGTTGAATGGTAGATACTCATCTGTTCATAATAAAACATCTGAACATGTTGAATTTGAAAGATGTAATGTTTTTTTTGAAGGTATATCTATTTTCACAGATCAGCATTTAAATAGCTCAGCAGCTAAGAATGTAATAAGTAATCACAAGATAGGTTGGTTACTAGAAACTAGAGAAGTGGATCCAAGCAGGTATGATAACTTTGAACAATACAAAGATAACTTTGATTTCGTAATGACTCATGACCAAGAGCTTTTAGATAAGTACCCAGACAATACTCGATTTACTATATTTGGAGGTACTTGGATCGGTACAAACAGCTACGGACTACATAGAAAGAGTAAGAATGTTTCTATGATATTTTCTCATAAGACTCAATTAACAGGTCATAAGTTGAGACACGAAGTAGCTTATACAATACCTGAAATAGATTTGTATGGTATGGGAACTACTAAACCAATTAAATATAAAGAAGAGGCTTTATTAGACTACATGTTCTCAGTTGTAATAGAAAACTCTAAGACTGATAACTATTTTACAGAAAAACTAATTGATGCATTAATAGTTGGTACAGTTCCAATTTACTGGGGATGTCCTAACATAGGTGTATTTTTTGATACAAGAGGATTTATAATAGTGAACAATGCAGATGAGATAAGAGAGGCTGTTGCTAATTTAACTCAAGATCAATATATTCTTATGCTACCTTTTATTCAATCTAATATTGAATTAGCAAAAAATTATGCAGTTACAGAAGACTGGATGTATGAAAACATTTTTAAAGATCTCCAATAAACTGACTTGGAATTATGATTGAATTTGGGAAAACTGCAAACTAAAACATTAATATGAAAAAAGTAGTTTATGTAACTGGTTGTTTGGGATTTATAGGATCATATGTAGCAAGAGCTTGTCTTGAGAGAGGTTGGTACGTGTATGGTATTGATAAAGGAACTTATGCTTCAAACGAAGATCTAGTATTTGAGTTTCAAGAGTTGTTTCCTGACCAATGGACATTTGAAAGAATAGACATCAACAACATAGAGTTTTTCTACGAATGTGATTACATTATCAACTGTGCTGCAGAGACTCATGTCGGCAATAGCATAGCTAACAGTGATCAGTTTGTACACTCAAACGTAAATGGTGTTCACCACATATTAGAACTTCTTAGAAACTATAGACAGGAATCCTCTAAGACTCCAACCCTACTTCACTTTAGTACTGATGAAGTGTACGGTGACATAGTAGAAGGAGCTCATACAGAAACAGATCTACTCAAGCCAAGCAATCCATATTCAGCTACTAAAGCAGCAGCAGATATGTTGGTATTAGCTTGGGCTCGTACTTATAACCTACCTTACGTTATTGTACGACCTACAAACAATTATGGTATAGGTCAGTATGTTGAGAAGTTGATTCCAAAAGCTGTTAAGTGTTTACAATTAGATAAGAAGGTACCATTACACAATGAGGGTACTCCTATTAGGAATTGGCTTCACGCAGCTGACACTGCTACGGCTGTTGCAACTATTATAGAGTCAGGTGTTGAGAATGAGATATACAACATCTCAGGAGGCTTTGAGCAAAGTAATTACGAAACAGTTAGAAAGATTGTATACGAATACTACGGAGTTAAATCAGCTAAGAAGTTTTTAGACTTTTCGTATTCTAGAAAAGGTCAGGATGTGAGATATGCACTAGACGATTCTAAGTTGAAATTATTGGGCTGGCAACCTAGAAAAATGTTTGATGATGAGCTTCCAATGATAGTAGATTATTACAGACATAAATTTATTTGGTAATGGGATTATTTAGAATAGAACACGTAGACTTTGAGCAAAGATTTGATATTACTCAATTTGATACTGAGCATACAAACGAATGGGAGGACGCAGGTAGGCTTCAAGAGACTGCTTGGATAAGAAGATATGAATATGAGGCATCTCTTATAAGTGATGTTATTCAAAACAATTCCCACATTAAGACTGTATTGGAGTTAGGAAGTGGCCCAGGTTTACTTTCACAAAAAGTATTAGAATCATTTCCACATCTTAATTACCATTTAGTAGACAAACCCTTTGCAGAAAAGTATTTTAGAGAGAATAACTTTAAAGGAACTTTCTTTGTAAAAGATTTATCTAGCAGCTTTGATACAGAAGGATTGCTTGATAAGTATGATCTAGTAATTACAAACGACTTTCTTGAACATGTATATAATCCTCACATCATTCTAAAGATTATACATAAACTAACAGATGACAATTCAATTTATTTCGTAAGTAATCCAAACTGGAGAATGGCTCATCAATATGTTTACAGAGGTTTGTTTGACTTTGATAATTTTGTATATTTGTTATACACACATATGTTTGCTTTGGTAGGTTTCTACGGATCAGAATTAAAGACTCCTGCATATCCTAGAGTAAGCAGTGAGACTCTTCTACCAGAAGAAAACCTTACAGATTGGAATCATTACATAGTATTTAAACATAGAACAAATGAATCTCAAAAAGAGAATGGCTGAGATAGCATATAAAAATAAGTTAGGACATCTTGGTAGTTATTTTTCTAATGTAGAAATAATTGATAAGATTTATACTAAGATGAATAAGGATGACATCTTTATCCTATCTTCAGGACATGCTGCTCTAGCTTTGTATGTAGTACTTGAAAAGTATAAAGGAAAGAATGCAGAAGAGTTATTTAATAAGCATGGTGGTCATCCTCACAGAGATGAAGAAGATGGTATCTATTGTTCAACAGGAAGTCTTGGAATGGGTTTATGTATAGCATTAGGAAGAGCTGTTGGTAATTTTAATAGAAAAGTGTATGTTCTAGTTAGTGATGGAGAGTGTGCAGAAGGAAGTATATGGGAGGCTCTTAAGACAATGTGGGAAGAAGGTATCTATAACATAGAAGTTAATGTAAACTATAACGGTTATGCAGCATACAAGACTGTGGATAGAAATTACCTAAGAGATAGGCTTACAGCTTTCCTACCCGACATTAGAATACATTACACTACAGTAGAGCAGTATTCATTCTTAAAAGGACTAAATGCTCATTACCACGTAATGAATGAAGATAACTACAACGAAGTATTAAACACTCCAGAATGAGAAAAGACTTTGCTAAGTTAGTATACGAAGAAATGAAAGTCAATGAAGACATTTATGTCATCACAGGAGACTTGGGTTATGGACTTTGGGATAAAATAAAAGAAGACTTTCATAGTAGATTCTATAATGTAGGATCATCTGAGATGGCTATGATGGGTATGGCAGTTGGATTAGCAATGGAAGGAAAGATTCCATATGTCTATTCAATAACTCCTTTTGTTCTTTACAGACCTTTTGAAATGATTCGTAATTACCTAGACCATGAAAAGATTCCAGTAAACTTAATTGGAGGCGGTAGAGATAAAGACTACGGATACTTAGGATTCTCTCATTGGTCACAAGATGATAAAAAAATAATGGAGTGTTTTGAGAATGTAGTTAAGTTTCATCCCAACGATGACGCAGAACTTAACGAAGCATTTCAGTTAAGTTTACAAAAGAAGTTTCCAATGTATATAAATCTTAAACGATGAATGTATTAATAACTGGAGGTAATGGATACATAGCTCAGTCTTTGGCTAAAGGATTGAAAGAACATAAAGTAACCTTAGTAACAAGGAAAGACTTTGACTTACTTAATTCTTTTGATACTAAATTATACTTTACAAATAAATGGTTTGATGTTGTAATTCATACAGCTGTAGTGGGTGGAAGTAGATTGAAAGAAGATGATTGGAGTGTACTAGATAAGAATTTGAGAATGTATTATAATCTAATTGAAAACAAAAATCATTTTAAAAGACTAATACATTTTGGTTCAGGAGCTGAGTTGTATGCTTTTGATAAGCCTTACGGCTACAGTAAGAAAGTCATATCTCAATCTATTCTAAATAACAAAGAGTTCTACAATATAAGAATCTATGGAGTATTTGATGAAAACGAACTCGATAGTAGATTCATAAAAGCAAACATAAAAAGATATATTGACAAAGTTCCAATGGAGATCCACCAAAACAAAGACATGGATTTCTTTTATATGGAAGACTTGGTCACAGTAATAGATCACTACATAACAGAACCAGATCCAGATAAAGAGTTTGAGTGTAGGTATGATGAGCATCACGACCTAGTAGATATAGCTAATATGATTATGAAATCAGACAGCCACTTTACAGAAATCAATATAAGACAGTTTGGAACAGCTCCAAGCTACATATCTCCTTTTCAAAACGCACACAGCTTTGACTTTGTAGGACTTGAGGAAGGTATTAAAAGAACACATAATAAAATTAAATGCAACCAATAAGCTTTCTAATTAATACATCTGTTAACACGCTTGACCATGTGAAGCTTTTAGTTAGATCTCTAAAAAAGAATCTAGTAGGAAAAGAACACGAAGTGTTGGTGTTTGTAGATTCTGATAACGAAGGAACAGTGGAGTGGTTAAGAGAACAAAAAAAAGAATTCTTTGATCTCAAGATCATAACTCATAAACTTAAACCTTGTGTAGGATATTCTAGAAACAATAACCTACTAGTTGAGTTAGCCAAGCATCCTGTTGTAACTTATCTTCAAAGTGATATGGTAGTTAGTCCTGGATATGACGAAGACGTACTATCTCAACTAGAAGACAATTGTATACTTAGTGCAACTAGAATAGAACCTCCACTTCACGGAGTATCAGATAAAACTATTTCAAAAGACTTTGGTACAGATCCTAATGAGTTCAAATGGAATGAGTTTCAATCCTTTTCTCTAGAAGCTAAACAAGACAAGACAATAGAATACTTCTTTGCACCATTCACATTCTACAAAAAAGTTTGGATGGACATAGGAGGATACGATACTCTCTTTAGGAGGTCTAGAGAAGACTCAGACATTCTACAAAGATTTATTCAGAAAGGAATTAAGATCAAACAAACATTCAAAGCAAATGTGTACCACTTTAGTTGTGTAAGCTCTAGAGGTAAGAAGTGGTTTGATATAGAGAACCTAGATGCTCAGTCAAGAGTTCAAATACAAAACTTTGCAGATCAGATTGAACTAAGAAGGTTTATTAGAAAGTGGGGAAGGTTTAATCATGGTGAAGAGAAGCTTAAGAAGCTTGATATGGATCTCATTCTAGTAGACGACACTTCCAACAGACTATCATTGCTTGGTCAGCTTGAACCTTTCTTTAGCAGAGTATGGGTTGATAGTCCAGAAGAGAAGGAAAGAGTGTTAGGTTTCTACAAAAGAGAACACAATGCTGCAAATGAACTTCTAAAGTTTAGTGATGAGGATTGGGAATACGCTAAACAATTCTATAATCAGATAGACTACGATAAGGTATTTCAAATAGGAGTACCTCATGAGTTCAACATAATGGTGACTGTTGATACAAAGAAGAATGGTTCCAACTACTTTTTTGAGAATATAAACCATCTATCAGATATCATTGAAGATCCTGAACCTGGAATTTATGAACTTGGTATCGCAACTATAGAAGTAAGAAAGGTAGTCAATCTAGCTGACAATCAGATAGTTATAGATAATCCTCCTTTTGATTATTCACTATTAAACATTGAGTAACTATTTATTTGCATGCGAAGTATAAATGAATTATTACTAGAAGAAGGTGTTGTTCCTGATGAGAAATTCAAAAGACAACTAGAGAAAGCAGTTAAGTATTTGAGTACTAAGAATAAGGTACTGCTACTTGCCACGTCCAACAGAAGTAAGTTTTCTTCTAAAGATGGTCAAGATGTTCCTAAGTCAACTAGGATTGCTCAGGTGATGCAAAGAAGTCTTGGTGAAAGCAAATGTACTCTAGTAGATGTATCTAAGTTAAAGATCTTTGAATGTGAAGGTAATGTATCTAGTAAAGATGGAAACAACTGTGGTGTAAGAGCATCTAAGTTAATGGATGAGAAAAAGAATCCTAGCGGCTATCATAGATGTTGGTGTTCAATCAATAACGAAAGTGACGAGCTGTGGAAGATAACTCTTCCTCTATTTGAATCAGATGCTGTAGTGTTTCTTGGATCAGTAAGATGGGGTCAAGCAAATGCTATCTACCAAAGACTAATTGAGAGACTAGATTGGATTGAGAATAGATGGACAACTTTAGGAGAAAGAAATATTGTAGAAGATGTGGATGCTGGTTTCATATTCATAGGACAGAACTGGAATGGTGCTAATGTAGTTAAGACTCAAAAGCAAGTACACTCATACTACGGATTCAAAACTCCAAACGAATTATATTTCAACTGGCAATATACAACAGATGTGGATGACGAATCAAAAGAAAGCTACAAAGATGCTGTACATGCTTTGGATAATATTATCAACGAAAAAACTTTATGATCTACTTAGAAGATAGTCAGTTTTATAAGAACGGTACTTGGGATATACCAATTGAAGGTCTAACCTATGTTCCAGGACCTCACTATGTTGAGCTCTTTGATCAAAACGGTTACAGACTTACATTGCTCGAATCCATCTATGCAGACACTAACAAACAGTTTCCATCAAGCCATAGAAGAGAGTTGTGTATTAGGAAGGATTGGTTCACTCAAGAGTATGCTGATACAGGAGCTGTAGTTAATCATGCATTCTTATTTGAAAGAAAAGGATATAGTGGAGAAGCCAAGGATCAATTAGAAGAGTGGGCTAAAGTAAACAATACGCTCTACAAGCTAATAAGATATAAACCAAAGTGGGGTATTGATTTTAGTATTGATTATGTAGATGCAGAAGGTAATGCATTTGAAATACTACATTACGAGTTTGACGGATTCAATCTAGAAGAGATTGAGGATATGAAAGAAAGTGTTGAAAAGATAGTAGTGGATGTAGATTGGAATGATGCTGCAAAGGAATTAATTAAACGAAAATCAGAATGGCACCACTTAGATTTCTTTGGACAGTCTGACTGGAAGTGTAACTTCTTTGGACTTGGTTCTGAACGATTTAAGATGGTTGCTTGGGATTAACTATTTATTATTATGAAAAAGAAAATCAACGAAAGTTTGCCTGCATTGATTCCAGAGTACCCAGTTACAATAGCTGGTCAAAGTCTAACTCTTAGATTTGATGTAAATGTAAACAAAACTAAGAAGGGTGTTAAGCTACAATTTGTATTGAAGAATGTACCTGAAGATCCTAGAAAGCTTCAAGATTTGGCTAATGAGATTGGTACAGAGCTTCAAGAGAAGTTTGGAGCTAAGGGTTTACAAATTATCTACGATGTAGAGAATCCATATAAGAATGTAGTTGGCTTCCTACTTCCACTTCCTTCTCTAGCAGACTTCATAATGAAGAATGTACTGCAAGGTGAACAAGGGCTGAAAGAACCAGAAGAACTACCAGCACAAGAAGAACCTCCTGCAGACGAAGAACTTCCTCCAGCAGAAGAACCTGTGAAGGAAATTATTATGAGAAGAGCAGGATTAAAATAATTAAACAAAATCGGTTATGGCAAAAAGAAATATACCAAAGGCTTTTTTTGAGCCTTTTGAAGAAGTGGACTCATCTAACTTATTGGAGAACGATTCTCTGTTGAAGATGATTAAAAAGGAAACTCCTATTGCTATTGAGGAGGCGTTCAAGGATAAGAAAACCTTTGCTACTATTTTTGAAATAGGCAACACTGGCTATCATATTGATATACCCAAACAGTATTGGATTGATGCATTGGAGAAATGTATTAGTTTCAATCTAGAAGAAGAGAAGTTTGAAAATTGTATACCACTTAAGAAGCTAATAGACGATATCAGAAAACCAATCAAAAACCTTAAAACAAAACCCATAAATAAGAAAGAGGGGAATTAACGGAAATACAACTATTTATTATAGATGAATTACCAAAAGATCTATCATAATATAGTTAACAATGCAAAAAGGCAAAACAGATTAAAATTAAAAAAAACCAACCCAAGATATGTTTACTATGAAGCACATCACATTGTTCCTAAATGCTTAGGAGGAGATGGAAAAGCATCTGACTGGAGATGGAATTCTAATATAGTATTGTTAACATCTAAAGAACATTTTATATGTCACCTATTACTATGTAAAGTATATCCTGAAAATCAAAAAATTATTAGAGCGTTTCTGGGAATGTGTAACAGAAGGTATGATGGATTTAAACCGTCGGCTAGAGTTTATGAAGAAGCAAAAAGATTAAAAAATAATTTAAAATTGACAGAAGAAATCAGAAGAAAACTTTCAGAGGCAAAAAAAGGATCTAAAAATCCAAGTTATGGTAAGCATCCAACAAAAGAGACTTTAGAAAAAATGAGTATGGCTAAGTTGGGTACGAGAAAACCAAAAGAAGTAATTGAGAAGAGAGTGCAAACTTGGAAAGCTAATGGCAACTCTGAAAAAACTTCCAAACGACTAAGTAAAAAACTGCTACACGTTGAGTCAGGTATAGTATATGAATCATATAAAGAAGTGACAAAAGCTTTTAATATTAGATATGAAACAATAATTAGGAGAATAACAAAAGGTATATTCAAAGATATAAAAAACTAATCACAATGGAAGAAGAATTGAATCATATACAGGTGGCAATTAACCAGATCTTAAACATAAAGAGTCTGGTAAGAAAAAAAAGAAAGACTAGGACAGAAAAGAAAAAGGAACTCTTTGTTTCTATCATTAACTCGATTGAGTCTTTGATAAGCAGACAGAACCTAATGTATGCCGACTTTCAGCTTGACTTTACTAATTACGATGAGCAATTCTTAGATACAATAGATGCTCTTATCATTTTGCATTTTGGAAAAGAGGGAGCTGAACTCATAGTATTCTATTTATGGGAAAGATTGAATCCAGACGGAAGTGTTAATCCTTTGATAGATGAAGAAGATAATAAAGAAATCTACATCAACACTGTAGAGGATCTCTGGAACTTATTAATTAGAGTAAATCCAAAATATGGGGAGTAGACAAAAAGGAAGACCACCAAGAGCTATATCAGAAGGAGTGATAAGGAATGCTATGAGCCACACTCAGTCTAACTTTCAAGCTTCAAGATATCTCAACATGAGTATTGAAACTTATAGAAAGTATGCTAGGCTCTACATAGATCAAGAGACAGGAAAGAGTCTTTACGATCTACATAAGAACATATATGGCAAAGGAATCAAGAAGGTATCTTGGAAGGATCCAATAAGTGTTGAAAAGATTAATGAGATACTTGGTAGTGATAGTTATAGATCTGTAAACCTACAGAAGCTTAAAAATAGACTCATATATGAAGGCATACTAAGGATGGAATGTTATAACTGCCATCACAATGAGAAGAGAGTGATTGATTTCAAACAACCACTGCTACTTAACTTCATTGATGGCAATAAGCATAACTGGAAGATTGAGAATCTTAGAATGCTTTGTTATAACTGTTACTTTCTCTTTGTAGGAGATGTCTTCTCAAAGCACCAGATAATGCAGATGGAAGATGTTATGGCTCCATTGATTAAGAAAGGTAAAGTGGATTGGGAGTTAGATGATACATTTCTTGCACACTTTCAAGACTTAGGTCTTGTTGATAAAGATAATTATGAAGATGGTGATGAATTTATTGTTAGAAAAAGTTGGTAGTTTAAAATTTATTTTGTAGCTTTATAACGAATCGATGGAAGAAAGAAAATTAGAATTTGAGGCGATAGGAAACATGCTAGATGTAGCATTGGAGTACGGATATGAAGTAGAAGTCATCTACTTTGCTCTCAAGAACATGAAAGAAAATCCAACACTTAGTCCGTTAGAAGCTTTCACTTTAGGTGTAACCGAGTGGATCAAATAGGTATATAAGATATTTATGAACATGGTAGAAGATTATGTACTAGAAGCATTAGATACCCTTGCTGAGAAATATATTCCAGAAGGTGTGCATAACCTACTACATATTGATTCAAGAGAGGTTTGGAAAGAAATGATGGTTATCTTAATAGAGAAAAGGTCGGTGCCTCTAAAACTATCTTATTTAACCAAATGTGCTATAAGTTGGGAATCCTTACTTATAAACAGATTCAGCTCACTTAATTAATGAAAGACACCACAGCAGAAGTAGCCACAGCGGGTATATGGGGATTACACGTAAGCAGTTATCTTATGGCAAGTATTCCTTATTTACAAGTAGCATCGCTAGTCTTAGCGATCTTAGTATCTCTCTTCACTCTTCGCAAGTTGATGAAGGATGATAAAAAATAACAAGCACAAAGCCTTAGAGAAGGTCGCAGACAAAATGCTTCAGCAGTATGACATGATGCAGAAGCTAAAAGAACTTGGTAACAAACACCATGAAAAAAAGCAATCAAGTTACGACAAGCAAGGAGACACCAACAAAGTTCGTAGTCGAATACAAAAGTGACGACGGTAAGTTGGAGGCTCGTTGGCACTACGACTACTCTAAAACCAAAGCAGGACCAGTCTTGGTCGAACATTTTGATTTGCCTCCAAAGGAAAGAAAGAAACGAAAGAAAGAGAATTAACCAACCAATCATATAAACCAATCTTAGTTATGAAGTACTGCAAAGTTTGCCAGAAGGAGATTCCTATTGCCCGTGTAAAACTTGGATACACAGAAACCTGTGTAGAACATTCAAGTACGTTTAAGTACATTGGGTTCGTCTCAGGTATAAACAAAATGGATTATGACATATCCATAGTTAGGGACGAAGAAACAGCTGAACACATGAAGAAACTTTACGAAATGCGAGGTGCATAAATTTAGTTGGAGGCTATTTTAAACCTATGTAAGTTTAGCTTCTAAAATCTAAGTTATGATTATTGTTGTAGTAGTATTATCAATTGTTATTTGGATGGCTTATGAAGTCTGGAGAGCTCCTCTTATGGAAGAAGATGAAAAAGGAAATCTTCATGTAAAAAGACCAACCAAAAGACTTCGCGATCTATTTAAAAGAAAGTAATGTTAGGATTTGCAATTTTTGCTTTAGCTTATTCACTAAGCTTGGCCTGGCTATTTTCTGGAGGTATTGATTACATAGATGAATTAATACGTAGAACAAAGTAATTTACTATTTATAAAGAAATAGATCAGCAATGGAGTATATATCTCACGAAGACTATAAAAGGATGATGTCTAAGTTCCAAACAGGAACTCAAAAAGCTATTATAAATGAAGCTCTCGATCCTGTAGGAAAGGAAGATTCTGACATTGATAACGATGGCGATACTGACAAAACAGATAAGTATCTTCTAAATAGACGCAAAGCTAGAAGCAAAGCTATTGGTGGAAGAATGATGAAAGAAGATGATATTGAAGAGTATACTTACACAGATAACTATCCAGGATCTTGGGGATATAGGGAAGAGAAGTTAAAAGAAGATGACTACACTGTACTTCCTGATGAGGAGAGTGGTGACACAGATGCTATGAATATTGGAGAAGATATGGAA
>Ga0172367_10006637_pt1 | contig 13529 bp, 13 predicted proteins | sample Lak10m_FD_114542 | JGI IMG/M metagenome (GOLD analysis project Ga0172367, IMG submission 114542) | Freshwater microbial communities from Kabuno Bay, South-Kivu, Congo - kab_022012_10m | ecosystem: Environmental > Aquatic > Freshwater > Lake | place: Democratic Republic of the Congo: South-Kivu...
ATAAAGGAGTTTCTTCCCTCCATGGCTTCGTCGGTTCCGTAAGCAAGGCGAGTCGCCTCGCCAGCAAAGAGCTGCTGTCCCACGAGGCCATCATCGATCATATTAAAGCCATACTTGAGCATTCTAATTGCTGTGGGACTTTTGCTATTTATTTCTCCAGACCACTCAAGTGCAACTTTTTCGAGGTCATTGTGCGGAATAGCTGCATTGACCATTCCCATTTGAAATGCCTCATCGGCGGTATAATTTCTTCCAATAAAAAATATTTCACGAGCTCTCTTTTGGCCAACCATTCTCGCCAAATAGGCAGAGCCATAACCACTGTCGAAACTTGCAACATCAGGATCGGTTTGTTTAAAAATTGCATGTTCTCGACTTGCCAAAGTAAGGTCGCAAACAACGTGTAGGGAGTGGCCTCCGCCCACGGCCCAGCCTGGAACTACTGCAATAATGATTTTAGGCATGAACCGAATTAGTCTTTGAACTTCCAAAATATGAAGGCGACCCAAATTAGCAAGACGTTCTTTAGCGCTTCGGAGGTCAGGCTCACGGTTATTATGAGGAGGTTTGGCTTCAGGGAAATTGGGGGAATCTTCATATTTATAGCCGTCTTTTCCACGAATACGTTGATCTCCTCCCGAGCAAAAAGCCCAACCGCCATCTTTGGGGGATGGCCCATTACCAGTTAGTAGTACGCATCCAATATCAGCAGACTTTCTAGCGTGATCAAGAGCAACATAAAGCTCATCGACCGTCTGGGGGCGAAAGGCATTCCGAACCTCAGGTCTGTTAATTGCAATTCGAACAGTTCCCTGTTCCTTATGGCGATGGTAGGTGATATCGGTAAAAGAAGTAAAGTCCTCAATGACAATCCATTCTTTGGAATCAAATAGTGGAGAAATTGTATTCATAGGACTTCTTAAGCTTCATGTTCACGGATATAGGTGGGATCAGGAATACGAACAGCAACATCAATGCCGGGACCTTCATGTTTAATTGAAATTCCTGGATTTTGAACAACACGTTGTTGCAGTTTTGCAAAAATAGGCTCGCGAATAGCTAAATTATTATCCTGAAGGACACATTGTCTAGCCTGCCGAGTTTTAATGTTGATAACGACAGGGGCTTTCAAATTCGCAGTCATTTGCGTTGGGTCATCTGGAATAGTAACGATAGTAAAGAAACGCATCTTTTCGGGTTTTTCAATATTGAGCGCAGCGAGATCACTTTTAGGAAGTGTGACATTGTAATCTTCTTTGAAGAGTCCGGGCGAAAGAATTGGAAATGCAACTTGGGCAGATTCGCAGCTTTGCAGCCAGGCAAAAATCTCATCGGTGGGATCATCTAAAAGAACAAACTGGCGGAGATCTGCGAAACCTAATAACCCCTCGGCAAAGTGAATCAAGTCATCTTCTTGGATCTCTACTTTGCCAAATCGAGAAGTTTCAATAATCACCCCATCCCCCTTAATTAAAAATGGTACAGATCGCTGCTTTTTTTCTCATCGAAAATAAAGTAACACCTTCTTTAAATTTGAACTGAAAATTAAAGTGATTCAATGAAAAAAAAGGTGCGCTGAATTTGCGCCGCACCATATCTGTTATGGAGAGTCTAGGGCTTAAGTAATTTGGCGATAGATTTTGTCTTTTCTGGCGATATACTCACTGAATCCTTATTTTGATCTTGAATAGCCAAATATACTTCCTCTCTATGAATTTTAGTATCTTTAGGGGCTTCAATACCGATTCGAACTTGCTTTCCTTTTATTTGGACAATTCGAATTTTAATGTGATCGTCAATTGCGATGCTTTCGCCCAACTTCCTTGTGAGAACCAGCATGAGAAAACTCCTTTTTCATAAAGATCTCTACCGAATTAAACTACCGTCGTACAAACATAGGATCGGAGTTTTTTTGAGAAACTGTAGTTATATCTTCTGGGCACAAAAGTCAAGAAAGCGACCATTTAAACTGTCAGATGACTTCTAAAATCAGCAAAATAAATTGAGATGCGATGCGAAGTTAGACTAAAAGCCAGTTTAGCGCAGAAAATCCATTAAGCTTTTTTGTATTAATTTGCCTGAAGTTTCCAACGTTGCTTTCAGAGCAGAGTCGGTTTTATTGATATCGCTTATTACTTGGAATGCATCTGCGTCTTCGATCTGAGATGCCACAGTTTTGTTGTCGACGATGGACTTTTGCAAGGATTCACTTAAATTATTCGCAGCGGTGACTCTGGAGCCAATTTCAGAACGGGCTAATATGACCTGTGAGATTGCTTTGTCGATTTGATCCAGAGTCTCTTGAACGCCCACTTTGTCATTTGTTCGCAGCGAAATATCCAAATTTTTAATAACATTAAATATATTGACGCCTACGGTTTCAGCATTGGAGCTTTCTTCGTTTTTCCCTCTGGATTTGGTGGTGGCAACGGAGGCAAGACTTCGTGTTTCAACTAAATTTTCTTTGTTTTCGAGATTTTTCTCTTTTCTTTCTTCTTCAAAGTGTTTGAGGTCTTGCAAGTCAGTGGCTGAAGTCGGAGTTTCCAAAGAGGGGCCCGTAAACCCATCTTGGGTAAATCCCTCTCCTAGAAACACGGTGCTTCCAGGAATATTAATTGCTATAAAAGCATCTTTACCAATAGGAAGCTTCATCGCGCCGTCGTCCCCCAGATAGCTACCTGCGTTGTTGAAAGGCATTTTTTGGGTATTAAATCCTCCAAAAATATATCTTTCCCCGAGTCGTCGATTTCCAATTTGAACACTTTGATTGTATATTTGGTTGACCTCTGCGGCCACAGTTCTTCGAGTTTCTTCATTTGCGCTGGCATCATTAGATTGACTGATCGCCAGTTCTTTGGCCCGAACTAAGATTTCAGAGAGTTCGCCCAAGGACTGATCCGTGTATTCCAGAAATGAGCGAGCAGCGTTAATGCTTTTTATAAATTGTTTATTTCCGCGTTCCTCGGTTCGAGCACTTAATACGGATGTTGATCCCATAGGGTCATCTGAAGGTTTTGTAAGTCTTTTTTGAGTGGCGGCTTGATTTTGTAATTCAGACATTTCAGCACGATTCTTATTCACGTTCTGATTAATTTGATTAAATTGCATCTTATCGGCGATTCTCATTCAGCCTCTATAATTATAAGCGTTTTAGGTTTAAAATTGTATCAAACATTTCGTCGGCAGTTTTTATCATTCTTGCGGAAGCGTCATAGGATTTTTGAAACTCAATCATTTTTGTTGCCTCTTCATCAAGACTAACGCCGCTGATGCTTTCACGAATATTATTAAGTTGAGCCAAGATATTGACCTGAGCTTCTTTCGACTTTCCTGCTCGCATCGTGAGAGCGCCCACTTCCCCAACCTGAGTATTATAAAAATCATTGAAAGTGGATCTAAAGTCATCCATGATTCGCTGATGTTGGAGAGATGAAATAGCGTTTGCGACGGTGTTGTCACCTGGAGCATTGGGCCGCGAGGCAATTGCGATATTGCCGACATCCAATGCCACCGTGGAATTAATGGCTAAAGATTGTGCAGAATTAAGTGGTGATGCTGTGACAGCAAAGAAATCATCTCCAGGTTTACCGTAACGATCGAACCCCTCTCGGTGGATACTGTTGACTTCGGTAGCAATAGCAAAAGCCAATTGGTCATTTTTTCTCTTATACTCTTCAATGGTTTGGTCCCGAATTTCTAGTGCGCCTCCAATTTTCCCACCTTTGACTTGCTGAGTAATAATACTGGGCTGTGCAAAGGCAGTTGGCGCAAAGAGAACATCGACTTTGCTGGTTTCACCATTGACCGTTGTTCGCAGTTCTCCGGACTCTGAGCCTGAAACTAAAACAGCTGTACCGGCGGCCATGATGGCAACTTGTCCTTCTTTGTTTTCAGCCCAGGTAATATCAATGCGTTCGCCGATTTTTTTGATCAGTAAGTCGCGTCGATCCCGCTCGTCATTAGCAGGAGTTTTTTGGACTTCAATCTGCTGAATTTTTTCATTCAAGGAAGCAACTTCTTTTGCCATTTGATTCACTTCATCCACGGTTACTTTAATCTGCCCATCAAGATCGATTTGAATGCCTTGAAGCTGGGCATCTACTCGTTTAAAATCTGTTATCATGGCATCGGCAGACTCCCGTACTAAAGTCCGTGATGCTAAACTCTCCGGCGTATTTGCGAGTTCTCGAAATGAATTAAAAAATTCGTCAATATAATGATTTAATCCTTTATTAACTTGCTCATTATAAACCTGTTCTACCCGGACCATTCCATCAGCACGTGTTTCCATATAGCCTAAAGACATATTCTCTTTTTGAAGTTGCTTTTCAAGCCATGGATTGTTGACTCGAGTTACGACTCCCGCTCGGGCCCCCATCCCTATTTGCAGATTTCCAGAACTTGCAGCAGGATTTGTTAAAATTTCGACACGTTGCCGAGAAAAACCTTCCGTCGTTTTATTGGCAATATTATGCGAGACCGTCTGCAATGCAGTTTGGCTATTCATGAGGGAGCGCGCCCCGACGGTCATCATTGAATTCAACTTAGACATGGAGTCTTCTTCCTATCCTTGGAAAGCTAAATCTCTTTTCTTATAAAATTTCCCGACTGACGATTCCCGTTTCGATAAATGCCCTTTTTTTCATAAGTTTTACTTCCAGCGAAAATCTCTTTGAAGCTTTCAATAGCACCATTCAAGCTCTGAATTGCAGAATTGGCATAAATGGCATTTTCTTGGTTTTGTTTACGAATCTCGTCAATAATTTTTATTAACGAATCATGGATTTTTTGCAATTGTTGTGATTGATCTTTTAGGTTCTTAGATTCTAAAATCGCGGCTAACTTCAAAAGCTTCAAGTCACCATCAGTATCATATGGAAGACTCAGTAATTTGCAAACTTCTATAATAAGATGTAATCTCTCTACTTCCATTTTTTCTATTTCAAATAAAGCTGTTTCTTTAGCTTGATTATTAAGAATTAACTTCTCAGTATTCGAAGTTATTAAAAATTCCTTTTCATATAAAGTAAAATTTTGAAGGCGTTGATAGGATTCAAGCATTGAGTTCAGGAGACTCAGGAGAGCTTTTAGTGATTTAAGTAATATATTATGAGCGGGTGCTGCCAGCATTATATATTTCCACCATTACCTAGATTTATTCAACACTATTAAGATGTTCATCGACCATTTTGTCAGCGATTGCTTTGGCGTCTATTTTATATTTTCCTTCGTCGATTAATTTTTGAAGCTTTGCAACTTTTTCGGTATCAACATCGGGTGCACTCATTGCTAATTCTTTAATTCGCTTTGCTTCCATGGCTCGTGGGGATAAATCAACTTTGACAGAATCGGATCGATTGGACTCCTCACTTTTCAAAGACTCCTCTTCTGAGGCTACTAAATTACCTTTTCCCTTTAATGCCGTAGCTTTGTCAGCCTTTTCTGATTTTCCTCCATCTACAACATTTAAATTTCTACCAATTTTATTGTGGGTAATTTTCATTATAATCCTCCAAAGGCATATCTACTAGTGTATCATAGTGAGACGGGATTACTACTTCTTATTTATGAGATTCCAGAAAAACCCCTTAGAGTCAGGACTTAAAGCTGCAATGTTTTGACCTGGCAGAATTTGGGATCCCCTTTGTAAATAGGACGGAGGTCCACGATAAACAAACTGACTTTTAAGTCTATCACCGTGATCTATTTCTATCAGGTTTTCCGTTTCATCTAATGAAATTTTATTGAGCAGGTTTCCACTCCACGGCGCTTGCAGAAATGTGAGACTTTTTTGGGAGATAATTTCTTCACTAGGATTGCTTAATTTTTCGAAGCGAGCTGTAATTCCACCTGACTGTGGAAGGGGACTTAGTCTTCCAGAAAAGTTACTTTTTTCATTGAGCGGAAGTGGACCACGTGGTTTAGAATCTGGAACCTTAAGGCCCATTTGTACGCCATACTTTTCAATCAGTTGATCATAAATCAGATCTTGCAAACCAATACCACCACGGTCGCCCCAATGTTCTACGTATTCTTGATCGAGCTTTTCTCTAAAAATTTTTTCCGCTTGATTAGTTTTGATAAATCCACCATCTGGCACTGTGGTTCGCATCGCTTTTACAATTTCTCCGAGAAAGTGCTTTTCATAAAGAGCGGCAACCTCCCGGAGCTTATCATCGGGAGAGGACTTTGCCTGCGGTCCCGTAGCAGTTGCATTTAATGCTCGCGAAGAGTCAGCCAGTTTAGTAATCATTTGTGATCCTAATTAACCTAAAAATTCAATTATTCTAAAAAAGAGGGGAGTTGGTTCAGAAAATCAATTCGTGCATCCTGCACTTTGACTCTTAGCTTCGGCCCAATTTCACCAATCCTTGGTGCGAGCTGAACTATTGCCTTCTGTTTCCTGCGAGAAACAATTGACTCTTGACCTTCCATGGTTCTCGATCTCTTCCCCACCCTCCCCGGCCTTCTCACACATCCATGTGCAAGAAGAAAATATTTGTTGATATACTTTAATTCTAAATGACTCTGCTTCATTCCGAAACACTTTTCTACAAAATGTCTAGTTCCCCGTGCAAAGCTCCAGCTGCTTTTATGGACTGAAGTATAGAAATCAGGTCCTTAGGACTTACACCCAATTTATTTAATGCTTGAACTAAGTCTCCCACGCTGGCTCCAGTATCCAAAAGCATCACTTTTTCTTCAGTGCCTCCTTTTTTCGGATCGCCGACCTTTAGGGAAAGATTTCCATGGGAGAGTGCAATTTTAGAAATTCGTACTTTATCACCAACCACGACAGTGCCTGTTTTCTCATTGATTACCACTCGAGCTTTCTGATCCGGGTTTACTTCAATAGATTCTATTGTTGCTAAAAGCTCAACCCCTCTGTTTTCATAGGAAAATGGTGTGATAATATCAATTGTTCCAGCATCCTTAGCTGAAGCAAATACGCCGCCGAGTTCGCGATTGATGGTTATTACGGTTCGAGCCGCAGTGGTAAAATCTGGATTAAGTAGTGTAAGGCGAAACATTTTTCGAGTAGCAAAATCTGAAGCAATATCCTTTTCTATCAGTGCTCCATTTAAAACTCTACCTGTTGTAGCAATTCCATCTTTTCCGTCCCCAGCAGAAACAATTACGGAACCTTGAGCAACTGCGTAGACTTGTTCATTGCTGGCCCTTAAGGGAGATTGCAAAAGAGTTCCGCCTTTTAGGCTTGAAGAATCTCCGATGGCACTCACTGTAACATCCAGCGGGTTTCCAGCCTTAGAAAAGGGAGGAAGTTTCGCGGAGATGACTACTGCTGCGACATTTTTGCTTTGGAGATCTTGATTGTCGAGCTTAATTCCTAATTTATCTAGCATTCGAACCAAGCTTTTCGAAGTAAATTCGGTTTTTCCATCTCCAGTTCCTTGAAGACCGACCACCAAACCGTACCCAATCAGTTGGTTTTCACGCACACCCCGGATGCTTGCAATATCTTTCAAACGAGCCGCCCCCCCTTTTTGACACCATAAACTCAGAAACACAGCAGAATAAATTGCGAAACAGAAGTGTACTTTAAAATTAAGGAATTTTTTTTTTGAAAATAGTCTACTTTTAAAGTTCATTTTTTGAATTCCTTCTTACACTAATGACATCAATTTGTGGATCAATAAGTTTACTTGAGGGCACTCCATCGTCAGTAAAATCCTCGGGACGAATGAATCCGGCTACGATGACTTTGTATTCTTTCTTTTCAATCATAAAGGGTTGCTGTCCTTTAACGCGATAGTTGCCGTCGGGAAGCTTTTCAACAATGCGAGTTTGAACATTCTGAACTTCACTTAAGTCTGCCTTGTCATCCTTTTTGTTTTTTGAAGCAGTATTAACTTCAGGTTTGCCTGCATCAACAGAGGTGGAGGCTGGACCTCGGCCGTCTAAATCGGAGTTGGATTTTGTAAGAGTCTGGGCAGGAGTGCTAGATGGAGATGTTGCCTCATCTTCTAGTTGTTTAAGCAGTTTCTTGATGACGTTTACCTTCGTTTCCACTTGTCGCATCGCCGGTCCATCCAGTTTGATATTGAGAATATCTCCCTCTCTCCGCATTTTGTTCTGGGCGAATAAATAGGCTCCTTGGCCATCAGATATCCACATAGATCCTGCTTGAGGGTGTAGATCTGATTCTTCTTCGAGCCGTTGCCGAGTCATGTGTCGATACTGTCGATTAGAGGGAACAGCCATTTGCGGGTTATCAGAATATTTAATATATCCGCTTAATTCACTGGAGGAGCTTTTGTTACGAATTTCAGATTCACCGGATTTTCCAAATTCGCTTGATGAACTAGATTTGTTTTCTTCCAAAAGGGAATCCAAGAGTCCTCCTTTACTGGCACATCCACCCAGAAGGAAACTCATGAAACCACCTCTGATAATCAAGGTCCAAATTGGTTTTAATTTCAAAATGATTTCTGATTTCATTGATCTTTTCATTCTTGAATTCTCACAAGCTCTTTGGTTAAGACGAGGGCAGAAAGTTGTTTATTGTGTTCAGTAGATTTGACTTTGATTTTTTCCCCTTTGAATCCATCTTCTTCACTGATAAAGAGCCCTTGGATTTCAAAGTTATCGTTTCCAAGAATTCCTTTGACAAGTTCGCCTTTATGTATAGAAGGTTCTCTTTTGACCATTTTCGGCAATATCGGTTCGCCTGCCTTAATGGGTTGAATGATTTTAAAAGAGGTCAAATTCTCTATATTAGAAAATCTTTCGCTGAGACTTCCGATAGTTCTTTCTTCTAATCTAAAATCATCAGATTCGACCAATTTTCCAAATGGTAAATCAGTGGTAGCAACTGGTATCAAGTCTTTGACTGAGACTTTTATACTTAACCAGCGGAACGATTTGTAGCTGGATCCAACTAATGGCAATAAAAGCGATGGTTTAATATGGATATTGCTATAATCTAGTTCCCAATTCCCAGAAATTTGGTCAATTTTATTTTGCTTTGAAAAAGCAAAACTACAAGATGGACATTCCATTGAAAAACGCAGAGAGAGACGATTTCGAATTTCATCATTAGAAAGGATGTCTTCTTGAACTGGAGTGAATGTAACAGTCGTGGGTATTCGAAAAATAGGATTTGTTATTTGTAAAACCTCATTGTTTTTTGCAATTTCCTTTATTTGCCGACTGAGGGTTGTATTGCTAATGACTTGCTCTTTAAATTCTGAATTTTTGTTTTCGAAAAGCATCAATTTTTCGAGAGTTAATATGAGTTCTCTTGTTGCCCCTTTCATTGAAACAACATCAGCAAAGAGGATTTTATTTTTTCTGGAGAATTCTATTTTTGATGCAAATGTTATTTCAGGTCTGGTTGGCTCTATTGCGCACAAGGCGAACTCACTCAACATAGTGATTTGGAAAATTATTATACCTATTGAGAATTTTAAAAAATTAATCATGATATTTTGTTCCTGAACTAAGTCGCTTATTTCAAATTATTTACGTTTTGAAGCATTTGGTCTGCTGCTTGTATAACTTTACTATTGGTTTCATAGGCCCGCTGTGCAGTTATCATATTCACCATTTCATCCACAATATTGACATTGCTCGATTCCAATTGTCCTTGGGCTAAATACCCTGTTCCATTGAGTCCGGGTCGTTGAGAGATAGCTTGGCCGCTAGATGGGCTAGGTAAAAACAAATTTTTTCCGACAGCTTTGAGGCCTGCTGGATTTACAAAATTAGCAAGTTCAATTTGTCCAATTTGTTGAGGAGTTACTTCATTTCCTGAGTTTACTCGAACTTCCCCTGCTTGGGAAATTTCAATAGAGGCAATATTTGGAGGAATTGTAATTTGGGGCTGAAGTGTATTTCCATTTTTATCTACAATTTTACCGGCTGGATCTTTTTTAAAGGTTCCATCTCTAGTATAGGCTATTTCTCCGTCTGGGGTCAGAACCTGAAAAAAGCCAGATCCTTCTATTTGTAAATCGAGTGGATTTTTCGTAATGATGCCATTTCCGATTTCGAAATCCTTCTGAACAGCCCCCGTTTTGACTCCCAATCCAATCTGAACTCCATTCGGCGAGTAAGCATTCATTCCTGTTGCGGAGCCTGGTTCTTTTTGAGTTTGATACAGCAGATCCTCAAACTCAGCTCGAGCTTTTTTAAAACCTGTTGTTGAGACATTTGCAATATTATTTGCAATAACATCCATATTGTTCTGTTGAGCAGCCATTCCAGTTGCGGCAGTATTGAGACTTCTAATCATATATTATGCCTCTCTTTAAGGAGTTGTCTTTCCAACGATATTAACTAGTTTATCTGCCATTGAATCGTATGCAGAGATCGCTTTTTGTGTACTTTCAAAAATTCTATTTGCCGAAATCATATCCGTCATTTCTTGAACGATATTGACATTGCTCATTTCTAAGAAGCCTTCTTTTAAGGAGGGGTTTTCGATATTTTCCACTTCAGCTGGAAAATTGCTTTTAAAGCCGTAAAGGGAATTTCCAACTTTTTGAAGAGAATCCGGATTGGTGACATTAACGAGAGACAGTTTTCCAATGACAGTATTGCTTTCTAAAACATCACCGTTTTCTGCTATGGCAATGAATCCTTTTTGACCGGCCACTGTAATAGTTCGAGCAGCGGGATCTTCGCCCCCTTTTCCAGTTTTCAGTACAGGAAATCCATCCTTAGTAATTAATTGGCCATTGCCGTCCAAGGTGAAATTTCCAGCACGGGTTAATCTAATTCCAGCAGGAGTAGCGATTTCAAAAAAGCCTTTTCCATCGATGGCCACATCTAACGCATTACCAGTTCGCTTTAAACTTCCTTGTGAAAAATCTGTAAAAGTACCTTTGGAGTCTACAAAACTTTTATCACCACCTTGCATGTCATAAAAGCTCTCAATAGAGGCAGGAATTCGAGGCGCTTGAATGACTGTAGGCGGCTTTTCATTTGCAGTTAAATATTCCTGAAAGACTTGCCGATCCTTTTTAAAACCAGGGGTATTAATGTTTGCCAGATTATTAGCAATGGTATCGAGTTTAAGACTTTGGGCCATGGAACCACTCAAGGCGGTATAGACTCCTTTTGTACTCAAATGATCCCCCCTTTTTTTTGGATCCGTCTGGCCATCTATCCTAAAGACTAGGGCGTGTTTTGAATTTGACTAGGTGCTCTTATTGCTACTTTTGATTTCAGGCTACGTTGATCCCAAAAATCAAACCTCGACATAGTCCCTGCTATGACTCAGGTTTAATTTTTTGTCTCGCCTTGCCTGAAATTAAAATTACCAACAATCGCGCCTAGTCAAATTCAAAACACGCCCTAGAGTTAAGAAATAAATAGACTACTGTTGCGCGATCATAAGTAGGGTGCAGCAATGCCTATGCCATGTGATAAAGGTCGGGATGTCATATCTAAAATTGTCTCGAAAATAGGAGTAATTGAAATAGAAGCAAGGAAGCAATTTAACTTAAGCGTTACTTTTTTGGCTCTACGATATTGAAACGTCAAAAATCTGTCTATAGAAATATTTTCAGTTTTCTATTTTAGACTAGAAATAAAAGTAAAGGTAGAATTGCCAACCTTTGCCCAGATTTTGTCGTTATCCAATTGCAATCTCGACGGATACCAAAGAATCTCGGAATATAGGATTATGAAACAAAATAAGTATCTCATAAAATTTCTGGTTATTATGGTGATTTTGTTTAGTTTTGAGTGCTTCACCACCTCGGTATTTGGTGCAATTCCTATAAAAGCAAATTTCAATAAAGCCTCTACTAATTCAAGCCTCTCTAAAACCTCCGACAAACTTATTTTTGATATCCCAGTTACCTACAATAAGGATGTAGGTCGCTGGATTCATTACTACCAAACACGAGGAAAAAAATATTTTAAAGTTTGGCTCGAGCGAAGTTATAAATTTATGCCTTTAATACAGAACGAACTTCGAAAGGCAAAGATGCCTGTCGACCTTTCATATATGGTAATGATAGAGAGTGGTTTTTCCCCTATTGCCAAAAGTAACGCTGAGGCTGTTGGACCGTGGCAATTCATTGCACCCACCGGGGAACGTTACGGTTTACACCGTTCATGGTGGTTGGATGAGCGAAAAGACATTAAAAAGAGCACTCTTGCGGCAATCCGTTATCTCAAAGATCTTTATGCGGAATTTGGATCTTGGTATTTTGTAGCTGCTAGCTACAACATGGGTGAAGGGGGCTTGCGGAGGCAGCTTAAGAAATATCCTGACTTGGATTATTGGGGATTGGTAAAAAGGGGCGCCCTTCCTGCCGAGACACAGGAGTATGTGCCAAAAATATTGGCTGCAATGTTAATTTCAAAAGCTCCCAATCTTTATGGATTTCGGACTTTGGCAAAAATGGAACCTGTGAACTATACGGTGATTCGCGTTCCTGGAGGTACTGACCTAAAAGAATTGGCTGAAAGCATCGGTATTACTCATGTTACTATTAAAGAGCTCAATGCTGAGCTAACACTTGGCTATGTGCCAAAACAAATTGAATATCACTATATTCGGATACCTCAAGGGTCTTCTCACCATGTGGCAAAGTATTTCGACAACGTCGAAAAACATCCTCCAATAACCTGGGAGAAGCAAGGGCCATTGGATACTGTACAATAGATATAGATGTTCAAAATTCAGACCAAATAGTGGATATAGAGCGGTAATTTATTCAAACAAATATAAACTAAATTATGTTCTTGGCACAATATAATGGATTTTTTTGGGCATAATGTGGTACTTCTTCCCATCCTTTCTCAAGAAAAGAATAAGTTTGTAAATAATAGGGAGTACATCCCTAAAGGAAAGAAATCATAATGAACGATAATAATGCGCCCCCCAATAATAATGAAATGAGCTATGATCAAAATTCAGTGGAAGAAGCTCGAACTAACTCTCATTTTGATCAAGATCAAGATTCGGATGATAAAGGGCATGTGAGTATTTCTACAAATGCTTCAAAAACCCATTCGGATTCAAAGTTTTTGAATCTAGGATTGAGCCCCAAAATGATTGCAAATCTAATGGCTATGGGCTTCAAAGAGCCTACTCCTATTCAAGAAGAAGCAATTCCTCAGCTTTTAACTTCTAAAGAAGATTTTATCGGTTTAGCAAGTACAGGAACTGGAAAAACCGGAGCTTTCGGAATTCCTCTCGTAGAAAATTTAGTAGCATCGCAAAAACGACCTCAGGCACTTGTTTTGTGCCCAACACGCGAGTTAGCACTTCAAGTTGCAGATCAACTTAGTTTATTGGGTAAGCATATTGCTTTGAAAGTGGCTTCTATCTATGGGGGTGCTAGTTATCGAACTCAAATGGATGCTGTAAAGAGAGGCGCACAGGTTATTGTAGCTACTCCTGGCCGTCTTGTGGATTTTCTTGAACAAAAGCTTATTAATTTATCAGAGGTTCATACTTTGATTTTAGACGAAGCCGATGAAATGATTTCCATGGGTTTTCAGGATGATCTTGAGTTTATTTTACAGGCAACCCATGCAGCATCAAATGA
>Ga0172367_10006641_pt1 | contig 13522 bp, 5 predicted proteins | sample Lak10m_FD_114542 | JGI IMG/M metagenome (GOLD analysis project Ga0172367, IMG submission 114542) | Freshwater microbial communities from Kabuno Bay, South-Kivu, Congo - kab_022012_10m | ecosystem: Environmental > Aquatic > Freshwater > Lake | place: Democratic Republic of the Congo: South-Kivu...
AAAGGAGAATAATACGCAGCTGGCAAAAATTTTATAGTTGTTAAAGAAAAATCGGCATCCCCAGAGTCAATAAATTCTTTACGTGCTCTGTCGCGATGTTGCTCATAAAACAAAACACTAAGCTTGGCCCCGTTTTTAATTCTCGCTGTGTTATACCTGACAAAAAAATCTTCGACTTGTTGGTCCTCACCGGTAGCGCCATAACCACCGCCGATACAATACAATTGGTCACCCGCATTTTGATTTGGCAAAAGTTCTTCAAAAAATAATTTTTCTACTTCTTCCCAACCCTTATATGTTTTTGTATTTTGATTCCAAAGATAATGAAAATATTTTTTATAAGTTTCAACCACTTCTTGGTCCTCAATAATATTTATCACCGTATCCTCTTTCCAAACTATGCTGGCCATTTTATTTCCATACAAACAAATCACGTGCGGCCCAGTCACTGTGGCTGGCAAAAATTTATATTCATAATACGGTTCGTCATAAATCATGTTACCCGTCTTTGTAGACGACAATGCCATTCCCGGTGTAATCAGGTCGTGCCAAAAAACTTTTTTATCAATTCTCTTTATCTTATAATCGTTCCAAATTTCCGGATAAAATTTTTCCACACCTCCATTTCCACCAATCCAATACACGTCGCCGCAGCTCAACGTATCTTCCATAAAAACTTTGGCTCCTGCTTCTCCGCGAAGCGTCCAGGTGTTATTGTTCCACAACAATTCAAAATAGTTCCGATAAACTTCTGCTAGCGAACGATTTTTAATTTCAATAACTGAGAATGGTTCAGTAAAAATTTGCAAAGCCACTGTGTCACCAAATATATTTATGTTCGCCGGGTTATTATATGATTGTGGTAACAATTTTACTTTGCACAAATCCGGATGCTCGTTTAAAAATTTATTATCACGTATTGAATCAAGGTACGAGATCATCTGCCAACGAATTTTTTTCTTTAACTGTAGCTGTGCGTACTGCTGGTATTTTTTCTCTCCCATAAACTCATACCACTTGTCCCCAATTGACCCAAGTACTTGCAGAGTTTCACCTTCTTCCATTTTTTGCAAAACGGATAAACTAAAATTTCTAAAACCCTCCAACCCTTCATGCACAATTACCTCCTGTGTATCGGGATGTTGTTTCATCGCCTCAATTTCTTCGATTATATTTTTCGCGAGCTGTTCTTTTTCGTGAATTTCGTTCATTATCCGTGACGAATCTAGTACTTTATACACCGTTATGCCACGCTCCTCTATTTTGGTTATTAATTTTTTCTCAATTAGCTTATCAAGGCAAACATACACAATATTGCGATGAATCCCAAGTTTTTTAATGATTTCACCCGCTTTTGCCTGGCCGCCAAGCTGAGCCAAAACCAAGTAAACTTCGGCCAAATTCTTCGTAAAACCAATAGATTGTAGATCTTTTAATAACATACCCTGTGTATAAAATATATTAAACAAAGGCTTTGTTTGCTTTTTTGTCACTATGACAGTGACAGCTACATCATTTTTAGCTCTATACAAAGCTAAAAATATCATATAATAATTGTCACCACTAGTCAAGTGACAATATTGACTTTTTCGCTTATTTGTGATAAGATATGTTGTTAGCGCTAAAAAATTGTTCTTTAAAAAACACTACTGGTTGGCACATTAGATACATATAAAAGCATCTAGTGTGCCGATCAGAAGTAACACTGGACGGAAAAACAACTCTTTTGTGAGGTGCCCCATGGAAAAGCTCGCTGTCGCCCTGTTCGTTGCGATGTTCCTGGCCACGACCGCCAGCGCGGAGACCACCGGTGCGTCCCAGATTATCTTCCAGTCGGACAAATCCAGCGTCCCGACTGCCGAGATCTTTCTGGCACACCGCTTCGACTGGCACGGACTCGGTTTTTCCGCGTTCGCACTGGTCGTCGAAGGCTGGGCCCAGTTCTACGCCGGACCCACCTGGGCACCGGCAGACTGGATTGAAGTTGGACTTTCGACCGGCGTTGAGCAGGTCGGGTCTAAGTTCAAGCCCAGGTTCGAGGCCTCGGTCTGGTCTGGGTACGGGCCGTTCTCCTTTTTGGGAATTGTGGAGTTTGATCCCAAATCCTTCAAAGGAGACGACTCTGGCGTGTGGTTCGACCTCACACCAAAGTACCAGGTGCTCGACTGGCTCGCGGTCGGGGCCAAGTACCGCCGCCCGGTCGGGACCGGCCCACTCATTGAGCTCTCGCTTCCGACCACCCCCTCCGCCGCGATCTGGTGTAGCTGGATGCCGATCGACCCCGAAAAGGCCGACGGCAAATTGCTTCACCCCGCCCGCTTTCTCGTTGGGCTGCAAGGCCGCTTCTAGGCCAAGCACTCACGAGCCCACGCATATCGGTCAATATACAAAGGCGCGCGCACCGCTTTCAATAGTGCGCACCATTCTTGTTGGATCCAAGAAGATACTCCTGAAAAATTTTCAGGGGACAACACAAGAAACTCTGGTTTAATACCAGAGTTTTTTTGTTTTTTTACACACCCCCGCCCCTCTTACTAGAGGGGATTATAAATCTACCCGACTAATCCTAATTTTCCTTATTAAATTTCTTTTTAAAAGGTGGTATAATATAGATACAATAAAAAATTATGACCCACAAAAAACATCCGACTAACTATCGGCAAACTTGGTGGTATAAATTGTTATACACCAAAATTTTTGAATACGAATTAAAAGAACATCATTGGCCACTAATTATAGCTTCTTCTTTAAGCATTGCTCTAATTATAATAGCTTCTTATTTTTCCAATGTCTTAGCCTATAACGCCTCAGATATTTTGGGTCAACACGATCGTAATAATGCCATCACCTATACACAAGACCAAATATATGGTGGTGCCATTACAGCACATGGTTTTTATGGTCCAATGAGTGTTTTGTTAGACACGAATGATCACCGACTTTTTGTAGCCGATTATTCCAACAGAAGAGTACTAATATTTAATCTTGATGAAAATAACAACTTAATAGGCTACAATGCAAATTACGTTTTAGGACAACCTACTCTATTTAGTACGCCCGACTCTACCGTCAATAGTAGTACTTTAGCGACTCCTTCCGCTCTGGGATATGATCCAACAAGAAAACTTTTATTTGTTTCTGACTATGGACACAACCGAATAATGGTTTTTGATTTGAATAATGGTATAAGCGACGGTATGAATGCCGCCTATGTTTTAGGCCAGACGAATCTTTATACCAACAGCACCACAACCAACGCCAACACACTTTATGGTCCTATGGGTTTATTTTATGACAACGTCAGCAACACCCTTTATATTTCTGAAGCCTTAAATAACCGCATTACTGTCTTTGATGTTAACGCTATAGAAAACGGAGAAGCTGCTATTGATGTTATTGGCCAAACTGATTTTAACTCAAGAAGTTCTGGGACTTCTGACACGAAATTGAGCGCACCCAGAAATATAACTGTTGCTAACAACACTCTGTTCGTAGCTGATACTAGCAACAACAGAATCTTGGGATTTGGTTTAAACGACCAACACTTACCAACAGATAAAATCGCTGACTTGGTATTAGGACAAGATAATTTTACCTCTTCTACTTCTGGGATCACCGATTCCAAACTTTCAAGCCCATATCATGTCGCTTACTCAGCCACTCAAAATAAATTATTTGTCAGCGACACTAGCAATGATCGCTTATTAGCATATGACAATTCGGATGGTCTAACCAATGGAGAGGCAGCAATAAATGTTTTGGGGCAACCAGATTTCACTACTAATCTTGCTGTCGGTCCATCAGTAAATACCCTAAGATCGCCCCGCGGACTATATATTGACGAAGCTAATCAAAAGATATTTGCTAGTGATAATGGAAATAACAGGATCATAATTTATGACATATCAAACATTAACAACGGCCAAGATGCTTTAGGTGTTATCGGACAAATAAACGAGAGCTCTCAACCAGAATATCAAATGGGGTGGGCTAATAGCTCTATACCAGGGAAAGGCTTGTATGGTCCACGTGGTGTACAAATAGACAGCACCCACCATCGACTTTTTGTCGGAGAAGAAGGGGCGCACAGAATATTGGTTTTTGAACTAGATAATGACAATAACTTAATAGATAAACAAGCGGATTATGTAATAGGAAAACCAAATTTTTATAACAATGAGATGGGAACTACGGCTAGTGTCTCCAATCTAGGAGCCGTAAGAGATATTAGTTTAGATGAAATTGACAACCGTTTATTTGTTTGCGACAACACCAACAACAGAATAATGATTTACGATCTAAATAGCTTGTCTTCTGGCATGGAAGCCAACGGAGTAATCGGGCAAATTAATTATACCAGCTCCACTGCAGTCACCTCGCAAACTGGTCTAAGTGGACCTCGTGGAGTTTATTATGAACCAACAAATAAATATCTATATGTTGGTGACTACGGCAATCACCGTGTTTTAGTTTTTGATTTATCCAACGGCATAACCAGCACTGCTTCTTATGTTTTTGGACAAACAGATTTTACTTCCAAAACTTATTCAGCAGCCGCTAATAAATTAAAATACCCAATTAGCATTTCTTACAATAGTAGTACCAAACAATTATACGTTGGCGACTATGGTTACAACCGGATTTTAATATATGATCTAACAAATGGTATCACTGGGAACGGAATGTCGGCAACAAAAGTACTGGGGCAACCTGATTTTAGTACTGTTAGCGTTGGGACAACTCAATCTAAAATGTCTAGCCCCTACAGTACTGTACTTGGTTCAAATACCAACACTCTCTATGTGTCAGATCAGAATAATGCTAGAATTTTAGTTTATAATATTGCCTCTATTGCAAATGGCGAAAATGCAGAAGCAGTATTAGGCCAGGATGATTTTACTTCTGTCCAATATCGTACTACTCAAGATGGCATGATGAATTTTCCTGGACAAATAGATTTTGATCGCGGTAATCATAGATTGTATCAAACTGATGCCAACAATAATCGCGTTTTAATTTATAACCTACCTAGAGTAAGACACGCCGCCATGCCAATAGCATTAATTGGGCGTGCCTATAGCGGTAATTTAGCTGAAAACGGACAGTACGCCTCTGGCGGTGGCATGACCAGCGGAATATTGCCTCCAGGTCTGGAACTAATTGGACCAACAGTTTTTGGAATCCCAACTGCACTGGGCAGTTACACCTTCCACATGTCAATTAGCGACGCTCTAGTTGACGAACCTTTTTATGGTGATGCTGGGCAACTTTATGATGACGGAGATATAACTATTGAAGTAACCGAACCATTAAATGATTGGCATTATCGCAAAAAAATAACTATAAATTCCGACAAAGTAACTAGCACTGTAACCAACTTCCCTCTATTAATACATTTAAAAACAGACACCGATTTAGTTAATCGTGCCCTAACTAACGGGCAGGATATCGTTTTCTTGCCCACCACTGAAAATTGGAGTACGGGTTATGTTAATAGTTTGTACCAACATCGCATTACAAATTATAACCCCACAACTGGAGAGCTAACTGCCTGGGTAAATATACCCAACCTAGAACCCGCCTCCACCACTGAATTTTATCTATACTATGGGAACCCTTCGGCTGTAGACCTGCAATACAGCGGAGAACAACCTACAAGTTCAGATTCAAATTGGAACACTCTTTATGCCGAAAATCAAAATATACCAGAAGATTTTTTTACTGTTTCCCCCGAATTAACTACTAGTAGTATTGATCTAAGCAATTGGCCGTATCGTAAACAAATTACTATACATTCAGAATATGTAACCACCTCAGTTGCTAATTTTCCTGTTCATCTTAATTTGAATAGTGATAATGATTTAATGTTAAAAGGAAAATCTGACGGATCAGACATCTTGTTTGTTCCTGTAAATTTCTCTTGGTCAGAAAACAACATTGACAGTCGTTATCAATTTGAGATCACTTCTTACAGCTCAAGTACTGGTGCTCTAGAAGCTTATATTAATCTTCCGCATCTCAACAGTTCAGAAGATGCTAGCTTCTACCTTTACTATGGCAATTCTAGCACCTTACCCACTTTAACAGATGCTAACACCCAAAACGGAGCTGCCACCACCACTCAATCGTCTACAGCTTGGGAGCAAACGGTAGAAAATAACAATCTCACCGGATTCTATACTTTGGGCGCTGAAGAATTATGGCAACAAGATCAGTTCCATTTAGAAGTTACCGGCAGCCACGAACAAGTGCTCGGAGACGCACAGGTTGTTACTCTAACATTAAAAAATTCTTCTAGTAGCACAGTTACTAATTACAACGGTGAAAAAAGTTTTACCTTCTTTGGCGCAAGCGCTGATGGCGACGACAACCACCCCACCTGCTCAGATAAAAACAATAACGACATTGCCTTTGGCGACAATACTTTATTGAACTTTGTTAATGGCACAGCCACTTGTACTTTAAAATTATATGAAAGTGAAACTGCCCACATTTACGCTAACAACGAATTTTTCTCCGGACCAGATAATATTGCTTACAGCCTAGAAGTGCGGGTTGGTAGTGCAGTTCAACTAATCGCACCAAGCAGCGGGTCAAGACCAGGGATTCTGGATGAAGTATTTGTGAACGATCGTGCCATTACTGTAAAATCGCGTTATATCCAATTACATTTTGTTCCTAGTAAAAAAGCTAGTGGCTTTGCCGTTTCTAATGAGGGCAGCTTCAGCAACATTAATGTCCAACCTTACCAAGAAACAGCCGACTGGGTGCTATCACCAGAAGATGGCATAAAAAATATTTACACCAAATTTTGGTATGAACAGAATGGCAACTCCGATCCAATATTAACACGCGTCGTCCTCGACACTAAAGTGAAGATAACTACCCCTGTTGCAGGTGAAAAAAATATTACTACGCCATTTACAGTCACTGGAAACAGCAACTCAGAAGCAGTTGTAGGAATTAATATCGGTGGTACTACTTACGAGACAAAGGCCGATAAAAAAGGAGTTTTTAGTGTGGATATATTAGACCAGTTGCCTGATGGGGAATATCAAATCACTGCTTGGCAATATGACAAAAACAAAGAACTAGGCAGTAGTGTCTCACAAAAAATAATTATTTCTGGAAATAAAATTGAAAACAAAAAACCCAACGACAAACCCGAGCAACAAAAACCGGATGAACAAAAGTCAGAAGAAGGCCAAAATCCAAACAACTCCAATATCGCCGCTGCCGCAATAGAGCTGTCTTCCAACATGACCATGGCAGAACGCGAAGAAACCCGAAAAGAAATACAAAATAAATCCGCCTTCCTTTTGGTGCTAAAACAAAACTCCACCAACTTTGCCAAAGACCAGGCCACTGATATCACAGTAACCGACAACGAACAAATACAGATAGTTATCAGACCTAAAAAAGAAGTGCATAGTATCGTGGGACGACTATACAAAATTACCGATAACCAAATAGCCGGAAATTGGTACCAAAAAATTAAAGATTACTTCTTACCTTCTGCTAACGCAAAAATCACCCGGGAACTAGTTGACGCCTATATTTTTGAACACAACCAGTTGGACAACATTTTCAGTCTTAGTGTTAATGCACCACAAAAAAATGGAGAAAGATATGAGTTAGTTATAAATATTAACAACGAAGACGGAACCAGAGTTAATATTGATAAAAAAATAACTAGTGCAAAAACAGGTGTTATTTCTAGCGACGGCAAACCTGTAACCTACGCTAGGATCGAGGTACAAAAATATAGTCAAGAAACAAACCTTTACCAAACCTGGGCAGGAGAACTTTTTGGTAGCGAAAACCCGATCTTTAGTAACAAAAACGGAGAATATGCTGTTTCCCTGCCAGCCGGTCAGTACCATTTATTAATCTCTGCTCCAGGATACGAAGATTATACTAGTAAAATTTTCGTCCTTCCTGAATCAGACATCATAAACCAAGACTTCACCCTGGTAAAAACTAACTTTGGTTGGTGGAACAAATTAACTGGTTGGTTAAAATAAATAATACAAAAAAACAGGTCGATCTCGGCCTGTTTTTTAATTACCAATTTTAAGGCTTTTCTAAAAACAGAATAAAAGTAGAATCACTCTTCTTGTTCGCAGCCATTATCCTAACTGACACAATCACCGGAACAACCTCGCCATTTTCTTGACGCCAAGTTAGTTGTTTGCGTTCACAATCTTTCGCCAACTTTAAAATTGTCCGGCGACTGTTAATCTTGGCAATACTCAAATAGTCGGTCAGTTTATTAAGTGTACTAGAAATAGGAAAATTCACATTAGCCGCAGGATTGGTTCCTAAAATATTTAAATCATTATCTATCACCATAACACCGATCGGTAACTCTTGTATAATTTTTTCTTGATAAGTGACGTCAAAATCCGACTCTCCACGTGGACGAAAAAGAACGGTGCGAGCACTAGAAGAAGAAAAAATTGCGTACAAAAATAAAACTATATAAATGAAACTATAAACCAAAACTACTGCCAACGGTTGATATAAACTACCTATATTAGAATAAAACAAAATAGTGGAATAAGGGAACACACGCATCAAAGTACCAACATAAGCAGCCACAAATCCAAAAAAAGCAATTGCCACCTGCAGCAACCCAAAATTATAACGATACAACTGAGTGGTAATAATAATGATAATAACGTAGAGGATTATAAACGGACTATCCAGCACTCCTGTTGCCCAAACCAAGGCAGAATTCAAAATATTCAAAATAATAAAAAGAAACACTGGCCCAACTGGGACATGTTCAGAATTACTTAACAATAAAAATAAATAGCTAATAGCGGTAAAAATTGCCATTAGCAAAACCACGTATTGCGCTATACTGGTGTCTAAAAATGTGGTCTTGCCCAGATAAAATAAAACGACAAACAACCCAACCATGATCGCAATACCAAAAAGATGAATCGTTTTTAAACGTTCTCTAACATAGGAATTATATAGTTCGCTGGACATAAAAAATTATTCCCCTACATTATACCACAAAATTCCTGTCCTGTAATTCCTACTTCATTTCACCCCAACTATTATTATAACTAACTTCAACTTTTACTGGCACACGCAATTTGACCACACCTTCCATTACCTCTTTCAGTGTTCCGCCAAACTCTTTTTCTTTTCCTTTCTTCACTTCAAATACCAATTCATCGTGCACTTGTAAAATCATTTTTACATCTGGCCAATCTGGTAAAACTTTTTCCATTTCAATCATTGCCATTTTAATCAAATCAGCCGCTGTACCTTGAATTGGATGATTAATCGCCATGCGCTCGGCCGCGCTCCGTAATTGAAAATTGTGAGCATGCAGTTCGGGAATATAGCGACGACGACCAAATAATGTTTCGCAATATCCTTCTTTACGCGTAAATTCAAGTGTTTGATCAATATATTTTTTAACTCCACTAAATTCAGAAAAATACTTTTCAATAAACTGCTTGGCCTGCCACACCGGAATATCGGCACGCCAACTCAAACCATATGTGCCCATACCATATAATACGCCAAAATTAATCTCTTTGGCGGCCCGGCGCATTTCTTTGGTAACCTCATCCAAAGGCACGCCATTAATCGCAGCAGCTGTGGCGCGATGAATATCTTCATCGTTTTCAAAAATTTCTATCATGCCCTTGTCCTCGGCCAACGATGCGACAATACGTAATTCGATTTGAGAATAATCGGCACTCACCAAAATATTTCCCGCTTCAGCTACAAAAGCCTTACGCACCTCACGCCCCAACTCTGTGCGAATCGGTATATTTTGCAAATTCGGATCAGACGAAGAGAGTCGGCCGGTTGCAGTCACTGCTTGATTAAAAGTAGTATGAATACGTCCAGTTTTTTTGTTAATCAAAGTCGGCAACACGTCGATATAAGTGTTACGTAATTTTTCTAATTCACGATAATTTTCAATCTCTGGAATAATTGGGTGAAGGCCGCGTAATTTTTCCAACTGCTCGGCTGATGTTGATAATCCAGTCTTTCCTTTTTTAATCCCTTCAACCGGTATTTCCATTTTCTCAAACAACACTTCACGCAATTGGGTTGGCGAAGAAATATTAAACTCTGTCCCAGATAACTCAAATATTTTATCACTTACTTTTTTAATTTCTTTAGCTGCTTCACTTGATAATTTTTCTAATAATTTTGAATCAACTGCCACGCCGTTTAATTCCATATCAGCCAAAGCAAAAACCAGTGGCATTTCTAACTTTTCCATTAATCCTAAATCATCGGTTTTGATTAAATCGGCTTTTAATTTTTCCGCTGCCTGGGCAATCTTAAAAAGCTCTTCACATACCGCCTGTTTATTCACTCCAAACAAGCTGTCTTGACCAGAACCAACTTGCAATTCTTCGCCCAAAACTTTGAGTAAAATGCTGGCCACATCATGCGCGCGGCTTCCAGAATTAAGCAAATACGACGCCACCATTGTGTCAAATAATTTGTTTTTAATTGAGATTTTTTGTATTGCCAAGAATTTAATCAACTGTTTTAAATCGTGCCCCACCAGCTCAATTTCGGTTTCGTTAAATATGGCAGAAAAATCTTTTAACAAATTAAATGGTAAATAATATCCAACATTTTCAACTACTACTGAAAGCCCCAAAAGATCGCTGCCAAAGACCTCTCTGCCACTGGAAATTTCTTTAGCGGCAAATATTTTATTTTCTTTAATTATTTTTATTAATTCTTTGGTTTCAGAAACATCTTTTATCTCCTTAAATTCCATTTTCTTTTTTGTCTTGAGCCTTTTTATTTTTTCTTCTTTTTTTTCGGCCTGTTCGCTACCTGGTAATCTTTTTAAAAGAGAAATAAATTCAAATTTTTGAAATATCGGAGTCAATTTTTCGCGATCAAATTCTTTTATCAAACAATTTTCTAAATTAAATTCCAACTCCGGAACATTGCAGTCAATCGTTGCTAATTCAAAACTCATTTCCGCGCTTTCTTTGCCTTCTACCAATTTCTTTATCACTGAATCTCGAACCCCTAACTCGGATAATTTTTTTATCTTCTGATATATTTCCTTAATTCCACCAACTTTTGCAATTAATTCCTGCGCAGTTTTTTCGCCAATACCCGGAACGCCTGGAATATTGTCCGACGTGTCTCCGCGCAAGGCTTTGTAATCAACCAACAAATCTGGCCCGAAACTAAAACGTTTTAAAACCTCTTCTGGATTATATATAACAATATCGCTCATGCCTTTACGCAAAGTATATACCCACACTTTTTCATCCACTAGCTGGATAGTATCCATATCTCCAGTCACAACATATACTTCGTCCATTTTTTTCTTAGCCAAGTTAACGATCGTACCAATTACATCATCGGCTTCATATCCCTTTTTTTCATAAATTGGGATATTAAAGGCAGTGACAATTTCATGCACCAACGGAATTTGGTCATATAATTCCTGATCGGCCTTTACGCGAGTGGCTTTGTATTTTTCATATTTCTCGTGCCGAAAAGTTCCTCCAGCCACATCAAAAGAAACCGCCAGATGAGTTGGTTTTAAATCTTTCCATACTTTCAAAAGCATGGAAGTAAATCCGTACACCGCATTCACCATTTTCCCATCTTTAGTGGTTAGTGGGGGAATAGCGTGATAGGCGCGATGCACGATGGCGTTGCCGTCGATAATAACAAAACGGGACATGAGTAAAAATTAATATTTTAAATTATATGGGGCTGATAATTTTCTCGCTCTTTTCGGCCGCCAAGGCCGAAAGGACGCGCCTGTGGGCGCATAACCCGCTACGAAAAATATCACCCCCATATAATAATACAAATATTTTACCCTTGTTCCGTTTTTTTCGCAAACAAAAAACACCTTGCTAAGGAGTTGTAAATTAAACAGGTGGCCGGAGGGGGACAGCTCACCTGCGTGCGTACATGACGCTCGAAGCGAAGCTATGTCTCCCCCCAGATGAAAATAAAGAGCGTCATATCAACCACACTAGCGAGCCACTCGGCCCTTGTCCCACCACCGAGACTAGGCCGTGGCGCCGAAGCCGAACTGCTCGACGACGAGCACGCCGCTGCTGCCGAGGACGTCGATCATCAGCCCGGGCCCGCGGCTGTCCTCCTTGGACACCATGGCGCCGCAGCACATGTCGATGGTCGACTCGGCCAGGTAGATGGTGCGAACGAGCGCGACCTCCTTGTCGTAGCCCACAGCAGGGCGGTGAATGAAGGCGGTGCCCTCGTCCACGAAGGAGTCGCGCGAACTCGCCGGCTCGGAGCCGTTGCCACAGGCCACGGTGGCCGAGGACGTGCCCATCTTCATCAGGCCGACGTCCGTGTGGTTCATCTCGAAGATCAGGCCTTCGGCGTCCGCAGGGACGCGAGCGGGAACGGTCGCGCTGGACGCGGCCGTCGCGGTGCTCGTGAGCACGGAGCCCAGGAACATCGCCGTGACAGCGAGGAAGTTGATCTTCCTCATGGGACCTCCTGTCGCCAGAGGGTACGGTGTGTCCGTTTCGGTTTTTGTTGGTTCTTGATCGACAGTATTGTCGACAAAGGGAGGGTTCCTAAAGCCTCCTTTTCTTTACCAACTTAATCCAACCTTAGCGGACTGAACTTAATCATTTTAATACATATACAAATAAAGTCAAGATAAAACAAAAAAACCACTCTGTTCAAAGAATGGTTTTCGAGGTCGCAGTGGGATTCGCACCCACGAATGGCGGTTTTGCAGACCGCAGTGTTAGACTACTTCACCATGCGACCGTAATTACAACCACAACAATATCACAAAAAAAACAATATTTCAAGATCACTACCTCACATACCCCAACGGGTTCACTGTTACATTATTCACTCTCACCTCAAAATGCAAATGAATACCCGTACGCCCGCGCACATTACCAGTATTACCCATTAATGATATTGTTTGCCCTTGGTCAACTTCATCACCAACACTTACTAACAAACGTGAATTGTGTGCGTAATATGTTTTTATACCACCACCATGATCCAAAACCACATAACAACCATAGCCGCCGTTCCAGCCACATTGAGAGACAATAACTTTACCGGCTTTAGAAGCGTAAATCGGCGTGCCTATTGGCCCACCAGCAATATCCAAGGCGCGATGACGCAAATGATAATACTGAGTAATTAAATGTGAGCCCGCTGGCCAAATATACCCAGAAGCACTAGGCGACTGACGTGAAGATGGTGGGCGAGCAACAACTTTTGTGCTTTGGGTAACGCGTGCAGTTGTAGCAAGCGAACGTTCCTCTGGCTTCACACCGCCCGGAATCATAATCTTTTCTCCTATTTTCAAATCTGTCCCATCTTCCTTAAGATGATTAAAACCAACAATGTCTTCTTGCTTAGCACCATACAGTGTGGCAATCTTTTTTAAATTATCACCCTTTTTAACAATATGAGTAACACCAGTAATTGGTGGAATAATCAATTTATCGCCTAAACCCAAAACTGATCGCAAACCCAATTTATTCTCCCACATAAT
>Ga0172367_10006643_pt1 | contig 13520 bp, 8 predicted proteins | sample Lak10m_FD_114542 | JGI IMG/M metagenome (GOLD analysis project Ga0172367, IMG submission 114542) | Freshwater microbial communities from Kabuno Bay, South-Kivu, Congo - kab_022012_10m | ecosystem: Environmental > Aquatic > Freshwater > Lake | place: Democratic Republic of the Congo: South-Kivu...
CACATCGAGTTTCGCGCCGACCGCGGCGACCACGTCGAACAGGTCATCGATCATCCACGGGCTGTTGAGCGCATTGATGCGCACCCACAGCGCGGTGCTGCCGAAATCCACCGCGCGGGCGACCTCAATCAGCCCCGCGCGTGCGGCGGCCTTGGCCTCGACCGGGATGGCGTCTTCCAGGTTGCCGAGCAGGATGTCGACCTGGCCGACCATCTCCGGCACCTTGGCCCGCATTTTTTCCACCTGCGGCGCGAAGAAGTGGATCATCCGCTCCGGGCGCACCGGCAGTTCCCGCATCGGCGCCGGTGCCCCGATTGCGAGCGGTTTGTAGAACTGGGATGGGAGTTTGGTGGTCATGCGGCGTTTCCTCTGGGGGCGGTGGCGTTTCGGGTGACTTTTTTGGGCGGGCTGCCGCCAGCGCCCGCCAGGGGAGTCGCACTCCCCTGGCCCCTTGCTTTTTTGTTACGAATTTTTAGGGGGAGGGGGGCATCGCGCTGGGCGGTGTAGCGCAGAGCCTGCGTGATATCATCGCGCTCAAGGTATGGATAATCGGCGAGCAGGTCCTCGATGCTGTGGCCGGCGCCGATTTGGCCGACAATCATGCCAACCGTTATGTGTCTGGTGATTCGATCTGTATTGGTCATGTCGTGGACCTGAGGAAAAGATTATCGTTGTAACGGATATCAAGAGCCGCTCGCGCATCGCGCGGCCTTGCTGAGCGTCGCCTCGGCTTGGCGGATCGAGGCGATGTCGATCATGCGGCCGTCGAGGGTCACCGCCGCGCGTCCCGCCCGTTCGGCGTCCTGGAGGGCGGCGACCACGCGCGCGGCCTCGGCCTTTTCAGCCTCGGTGGGCGAGAACACAGTGTTGGCGGGGATGATCTGGCTGGGGTGGATCACCAGCTTGCCATCGCACCCCAGCGCGGCGGCGCGGTGGCTGGCGGCCAGGAAGCCTTCGGTATCCCGGACATCGGCGAAGGCGCCGTCGATCGGCAGCACGCCATGGGCGCGGGCCGCCACCACCAGCCGGGCGAGCGCGTAGTGCCAGAGGTCGCCCCAGTGGCGCTGGCGCGCGCCGCCGGCGGCCGGGTCGGGATCGGTCAGCACCGCGTAGTCCGGGCTGGGGGCGCCGATGCGGGTGACACGGGCTCTTGTGGAGGCGGCGAAATCGCCCGAGCCGAAGATCAGGCTGCAAATGCGCGGGCTGGCCGCCGCGATTGTCTCCAGGTTGGCGATTCCGGCCGCGGTTTCGATCAACAAATCAAGCCCCAGCCGGCGGGGCCGGCCGGTGGCGGCCTCCACCTGGCTCACCAGCACCTCGACCGCGTAGACGTCGGCTGCGCTGGCGACCTTGGGGATCAGCAGACGATCGAGGCGGTCGACGCCTCTCCCGTTTTCGGCCGCTTCTGCGCTTCCGCGTGCCTCGAGAATATCGATGATGTCGCGATACATGAATGGGGTGTCGAGCCCGTTGATGCGCACTGAAACGGTGCGGGCGCCGAAGTCGAGCTGGTTGAGGGACCGGACCACCATGTCCCGGGCGGCAGCCTTCTGGTCGGCCGGTACCGAATCCTCAAGATCGAGAAAAATCACATCTGCCGGGCCGGTGGCCGCGCGCTCGATAAACTTCCAGGCATTGGCCGGCACCGCCAGCACGCTGCGATTGAGAACATCCGGTGCTGACAGGGAAGGCGTGACGCTCATGGCCGCGGTGTCTCCTGGATCATAAGTAACGGTTTCCAAAGGCCCGCCGGCCTTTGGTAGGGGGTGTCGGGGGACGAAGTCCCCTGACGGTTCGACAACATCAAGCGGGCTGCCGCCCGCACCCGCCAGGGGCGCCGGGCGCCCCTGACCCCTCCCTTTTTCGGAAATTAGCGGGGGGGAGGACGTCAGGTGCGCTCCGGCACCAGCGGCGTCGGCGCATCGGTGGCGGCATGAAGCGCGGTCAAAAACGCCTGCGCCTCATCTTTGCGCTCGAACACATGCGGCGCAATGTTGCGGCGGGTGAACGCCTCGCCCAGTTTCGCACGCATGAAAGCGCTCGACGCGTAGCGGGTGATGGTGGTGTAGTGGTGCTCGAGCAAGTAACGATCCATCTCCGCATAGTCGTCATAAATATCCTCGGCAATGCGGAAGGCGTCGTAGGTCACGAACACGCCGACGCGATGGCCGATGGCGCGGCAGCGCTCCAGCAGCAACCGGCGCAAGACCGCGATGTCATCGGCCACCCGCAGGTACATGCCCTCAAGGTTGAGGAACAGAATATTCCGCTCTGGATCGTAACCGATGCGGTCCGGCAGATCGAGGTTGAGCAGGTGGCGTTCCAGCCCCATTCGATCGGGCTTGAAGATGCGCGGGTCCATAAGTTCCGGCTCGCCGAAGATCGGTCGAAAGTCCATGTGGGCAAGGATGTCGCGGGCGATATCGATGCCGGGGGCGACCTCGATCAGGGCAAGGCCCTTGCGGGCCCGCCGGAACACGCAGCGCTCGGTGACGTAGTAGACCGGCTGGCCGCGCTGGTGGGCGTAGCGACCGCTGAAGGTCACCTGCTCGACCTTGTCGATGAACTTGCGAGTCGTGCCTTCCTTAAGGATGCGCACTTGGCCGTCATCGATCCCGACCTCCAGCCCGCCGGTGGTGAAGGTGCCGGCGAAGACCAGGTGGCGGGCGTTCTGGCTGATGTTGATGAAGCCGCCGGCTCCCGTGACCCGGTCACCGAAGCGGCTGACGTTGACGTTGCCATCGGCGTCGCACTGGGCCATGCCGAGGCACGCCATGTCGAGGCCGCCGCCGTCGTAGAAGTCGAACTGTTGGTTTTCGTCCAGAATCGCATCGACATTGCTGCCGGCCCCGAAATGCGGCCCGCTGGCCGGGATGCCGCCGATGATCCCGGACTCGACCGTGAGTGTGATGTACTGAAGGATTTTTTCCTCATTGGCGACCGAGGCCACCCCTTCCGGCACGCCGACGCCGAGGTTGACGATGCCGTTGGGCGGCAACTCAAACGCAGCCCGGCGCGCGATGACCTTACGCTCGTCGAGCGCCATGGTTGGCAGCGACTGGATCGGTACCCGCACCTCGGCCGCGAAAGCCGGGTTGTATTGGCAGGCCAGATTCTGCATGTGCTCGTGCGGCTCGGCCACCACGATGCAGTCAACCAAAATGCCCGGCACCCGCACCGCCCGCGGATGGAGCGAGCCGCGCTCGGCGATGCGCTCGACCTGGGCCAGCACCAGGCCGTTGCTGTTGCGCGCCGCCATGGCCATGGCGAGGTTGTTGAGCGTCAGCGCCTCGCGCTCCATGGTCAGGTTGCCCATCGGGTCGGCGGTGGTGGCGCGGATAAGGGCGACGTTGACCGGGGCGACCTTATAGAAGAGCCACTCCTCGCCATCGATTTCGACCAGCTTGACGATATCCTTGGTGGTCAGGCTGTTGAGCCGCCCGCCCTCAAGCCTGGGGTCGACGAAGGTGTGCAGCCCGACCTTGGAGAAAGACCCCGGCTTGCCGGCGGCAAGATCGCGAAAGAGCTGGGTGATGATGCCCTGGGGCAGGTTGTAGGCCTGAATTTTGTTGTCGATCGCCAGCCGATAGACCGCAGGCATCCGCCCCCAGTGCCCCGCAACCACCCGGCGCAGCAGCCCTTCGTGCCCGAGATGGTTAAGCCCGCGCGTCTTGCCGTCCCCTTGTCCCGCCGCCGCAAACAGCGTGAGGTTGCGCGGGGACCCCGTGGCCAGGAAGCGGCGTTCAAGCGCGCTCAACAGGGCCTCTGCGATGCCGGTCTGGACGAAGCCGGTGCTGGACACGGTATCCCCGTCCCGGATCAACGCCACCGCCTCGTCCGCGGTTACGATCTTGTCCTTCATGGCTGGTGTCCTCTCACTCCGGCAGCCGTCCGGGTCACGCTTTACACCAATTACGGGTCTGACGGAAGAGGTTTACATTTGTTGACATAACGACATGCAGCCGCGACCGACGTCGGGTTGTTCACAGACGATACGCAGAAAGGCGACGGATGCCCCGATCGGCATACATATGTATGGAAACCGCCAAGTTGCAAAAACGTGACTTACGCTGCGCCAGTCTGTCACAGCCCATTAGATCGCTGTTGAACCCCCGGACTGCAAACCATATAGTCCGCCCCCGTCACATTGAGGGTAGCGATTGCCGCTCTGCGGCATGCGGCATCTCTCATGGCATTCACTATTAATCAGTATCATCCGAGCGGGATCATATGTGTCTAGCTGCGCCAACAGGCGATTCATCAAGTGGCTCTGGTGTAACTCATGTGGGATGCTTTTTCAGGTGCCCGTGCCTGTGTGCAGCTGCCCGGAGGTGCTGGAAGGCCATTGGCATAAGGCTGGAGGACTGCGGCCTTGTCATCCGGGCAGTTGTCCAGAGGTGGTGGACGCCGATTGGCATAAGGCTGGAGGACTACGGCCTTGTCATCAGACGCGTCTGGGCGAATACCGTCAGCCGGCCGTTTGACCTCTATGCCGCCCCGGCACCGCTGCTGGATATTTGGTTTCGCGTGCCGGCCTCCCGGCGGCCATGGTATTTCAGTGGCCCGCCGTTTGAGCGGCAGCCAGACTCGGGAGCGCAGGCGACAACAGAACGGGAGTGGGGACTGTTTTTGGTGCCATGCCGAATGGGAATATACATTTGCGCCAATACAGTATTATTCTCTATCATATCGTTTGTGACACTAGAACTAAAAGTGTGTCATTGGCTTTTGATGACGCTTGCTGTTGCTACTTTAAACTCTATTTTAGTTCCCTATCTTTTGTACTATGTGTTCCGTCGCCCGGTCCTGCGGTCGCTGCGCGACCAGGTTCCACCGGAGCACTATAGACTAATGCGGGGTGGGGTCGCCCGGGTAACGGTCAGCAATAGCCGCCCGCGGGCGTGGCTTGAGATGGCAGTGTATTTGGCCTTGCCACTCGCTCGTAAGCGTGCGCCAATCGATTGGTACGGCATGGCGTCCCGGCAGGCTCTGGTGCTGCGGGCCGCGGTTTACGAGCGTTTTGTCCGGCGTCAGGAAACCTCAGTTTCAAGTGCTAACGGAGGCAGCGGGATCGAAGCTCTGGACGTCGTGTTGCTGGTGCGGATGATATTCATTTACTTTGGGCCAATATGGATTGGCTACGCAACTTGCATGATAACATCTGCTATGCTCTACTTATTTAGTGGGGATGGCGCTGTGACGCTTATTGGCTCACCACTGTTCAGCTTATCTGTGGCCAAGGCGACCGCCTTGCACCTTGTTTGGACGTGGTCACTGTCGGCGACAGTTTGTCTGCTTCTTGAGGTCTACATACTGAGTACGACGGAATCGGCTCGGTGGTCCGCCCCCTTTGTGCAGCGGCGGTATCTGGACCTCGTGTCTCCCTTAGGTGTCCTGCCGCCGTGGATGTTTTCTGATTACATTACCCCAGGGGAAAGTCGCCAAGGGGCTGCTGAGGGAGAGTTTCCGACGCCAGCGGATATTACAACATGGTTTCAAGGCGCTGCGACGGCGATTTTTGAGGTGATAATTTTAGGAATGGGGGGTGTGGCTATGGCGGCAATCGCTGATATGGGTTAACGATTTGACATGCGGCCCGTCGTGGCGACTCGCGGGACTAAAGACCACATGGCGCTACGGTAGCAGGTGTACCGGCGAAAGCGCCGGGAGATAGGAAGAGCAACATGGCTGAGGCAACAGGCGGGCGTAGCGATCTCGAAGTTGGTTTGGAGCGGTTTATTGGTGCTTCAAGCCCCGATCGGGCATCGGTCAAGGCGCCGAGAGAGGTGTTGGCGTTCCTGATGCTGACAGACGTCATTTCACGTCTTGATATATTAATACTTGAAATCAGGCACCTGCAAGTAAACGTCGTTAGCTACCTTCGGCAGCCCGATCTCTATCTTCCATTAAGGCTTGAGGAGGAGTATATATGGGGAAGTACTCGTGACTATCATGGTAGAGACGTAGGCGATAGATATGTTGAATATATATGGAGTGACAAGAAAGATGTTCCGGAACTTCCGTGGTGCTCAATATTTTCTGCTGTCGACGATGCCGGGCCGGGAGAGTTGCTTGCGCTTCTGTCCAGTCGTTGGCTTCTTGATTACCCTTTGAGATGGACGGGTTCGCAATCGGGGGAGGCATCAGGAACTAAGTGTTCCGGTAGCGCTGAAGAGTGGCTTGAACGGAGTCTCCCAGAAAAGTTATGTGGTGCGGCTACCGATAGAATGACCGAAGTTGTGGCGGAGGTTTGCAATAAGGGACGGTGGTCAACCGAAAGTTGCCGGACATATGACAATCTTCGTGCTCTACAGCAGCTAAAAAGACTTGTTTTTAGAGACAAGCTATCGCTTGTATACTGGGGATTTCGAGCGTTTGGATGGACTGGTAGGTCTGTCAATGGCGGTGAGTGGCGCATTGCTGCTTGTGGGAAGTTTGAGCAGCAGTGTGGTTTTTTGATTGGTCTTAGGCGAGCCGTGTTGGCTAATCTTCATGGCAATCTTGGTGTGCTCGGAGATCTGAAGGCTCAGTTCATACAAATAACGGACCTCAGCTTTCCCGATGTCCACAGGCCGATGCAGGAGCGGCGCCGGGAGCAAGGCCTGTACCCCACCTATCTGTCCGATCAGGCCAGCCATTACTTGCATTGTCTTGGACAGATTGTTGATTATCTTCGCGAAAGGTCTAACCTGCCAGCCGATTCCGCCGGCCGGGGTGGACGCGGGCAGCCTCCCATTTTTCATCGCTGGCATCATGAACTGCAATCATCAGTCGGCTTGGTTAGCCCATGCTTTGTACAGGATGGTGGCGAGCACAATGAGAGTAGTGGTCATATTAGGCTGATTAATTCCTCATATTTTATGCACGACAGACCTGATCTTATACCAACCATTGCTCACGAGGTGTCACATCATATAGTGAACGAAAGATATGGCGAACTGGACGTGACGGTTTTGGGAGACGGCCGCCGAAGCGATTGCTTGTTGCGGTTTCTTCAACTTGTGCACGATGAGCTGCGTGAGTTGAATGAGGACAGCGCTGAGGGCGGGCCGCTACCCGGCGGGCACGTTGACTGGAGAACAGATCTGGTGCGCGAGATTGCCTGTGACCTATTGAGTACGGCAATTCTCGGCTCGTCATATCTTTACGCGTTGACGCTCGAGATTGCTGGAACTGGTCTTGAGGACCTTTACCGGATGCCGGAGAAGGGGATTGACCTTGGTCTTGCCCATTGGATGGCTAAGGAAAAAAAATTTCGAGTCCGTGAAATCGAGGTCGCGTGGTTTTATCGTCTCTTCTTGGTTTGCTGCTTTGTACGGGAGACGGCGGTTCCGTTGAGTGAACTTGACCGGATGCTTGTGGAGGGTGTTGAGGCGCTGCTCACGGATACTGGGGAGTGGCTGCGGCGGGTGGCAACGGACCCGAATGATACCCGGGATATTTGGCGCGCCCCCGTCGTTCGGCTCGGCCGGAGACTGAAGGATTCTGCATTCATTGGGGCTGTCAGGGATTGGCGGAAGGCGATGGAGCGGCTACGCTGTAATCCCCGTTCCGCGGCGTCCGGTACGGAGGCGTCCGGTACCGATGATTATATTCCAAACGCCATGCGGCGCCTTCCCGTCATTGCCCAAAAGTTCTTGATTGAGGAGTTGCTCCGGCGCAAAAGAACAAGGTCCCAGCGGCTTCTGTGTCGCTGCCTCGGGGATCGCATATCCAATAATGGGGCGGAAGATAGCGAGATTGGGAATCTGTTTAAAAATATCTACGGTATTGGCGTTGGCTTCAGTGGGTATATTAGCTTAAAGAGGCAAGGTGTGCATGGCGGATGCCAAAGAGATATCATTGAAACTGACTTTGGAGACTTTCCTGCATATCTGTTTGCTCGTTTGACGGACATTCCGTGGCAGAGTGCGATATTTAGAGCCCTGGACTTTGTTTCAGATGGCACAATTAGATATCCCAATAAATCACGCAATGGGCGCTCAGATGTGACGGGGGAATTTTGTGCTCAGATTAATCGGGACCTCCATCCAGGGGCGGAACTGTATCATCTCGCACTGGAGGTTGATTATTGGGACAATATGCCAGCCTACCGTCTGCTTCCTCATGCACTTCGTATCGTGGATGATGTCGTTAAATTATTTTCTGCTCAGGCGGAGCAGTCGGCGACGTGTGGCACCAATGATGTGTGTCGGACTCTGTCTAGCATTTACATCGGTTACCAGGATGGCACTGCGGATAAAGGCGGGCGATTGGTCCCGACCGATGACAGAGGCAAGGTTCAATTTCCGAGGGCGAGTGACGCTGGGGCCTATCCTTACGTCCGTGACTATGACCCATCGCGTGCGGATGTGTATCTGGATACAGTATATAAGCGCGTTCGGAGCGTTGTGCCAGCTTTGAAAAGCTGGGCTGACAATGGTAATAAAAAATGTGTGAGGAATGATGGCGCTCGTGATCGCGCTATTGAGAATATTGCGCGCATGATATTTACGTCAGGGCAAGTCCTCACGTCGGCCTCGGTTGACAAGATTAATTTTGATTGCAGTAATTTGGCGCGTAACTATACCGCAGTGCAGCTACTGGATAGCGCAATAAGAGCCTATGATGGAAGGATTGTCTCTCAGTGGCAGGTCGGCATTATTGATGACTTAGTTCTGAGATGCAAACTTGAGATATTGCGTGAGGAACTTGAAAAGCCACGCCGTGATGACAGCGGAGAATATGTCTTTGCAATGCTGCCAATTTTTTCCGTTCTTTATGATTACCTTGCGTTTCGTTGCAGGAGTGGGCGCAGCGACGTTATCAGATATGCATTCTTGAGTCTTGATCACGACGGTAAGGATGGACCCCGAGGCTGTTTTAAGCTTATGAAGCTGTCGGCTATTTCTTCCCGGCCTTCGTCAGTTGGCGCCATGCGCCTGCCCGCTGCCTTGACGGACAGTGGAAAACCGTCAAGTTACCTCTTTCCTATCGCTAAAGAGGATGACTCTACTGGTAACTTGAATGCGCATCTCGATCGCCTACTTGGACGATTTGACGCGCTATTGATTAAAGTTGGGGGACCCAATCCTCGGTGGACCCTTCCGCGTTGGACTGGCACGGACAAGGCGATTGCTATTGGTGAGCCGTTTTTTGAGCGGCGGGAAATGGGCATTCCATTTCTGGCGGACGTACGCGCCGGCCACAATCAGAGTGACGCCGCCGTAAACACTCTCGGTTATATTTTCGTCTCACTCGGAAGCAGGGGATATCGGCTTGGCCTGCTGAGACGTCTGGTCGGAAATCTTTCTATCGACGATGGTACGATGGGTTATTGCTCTCATTTAGGGCAGTGGCTCGGTCCTAAGGACAGGGTGTTTGTTGCTGAGGGGTTTGGGGATATTGTTGTCGAAATAAACTGCGCTGGATATAAAGACTCAAAAAGTGACTGGATGCATTTGCGTCGGCTGTTTATCCTACAAAGGCTGTTGTACGATGATTTTTGTGTCGATCGTACCGAGACGTTATTGACAACGAGGGCGCTTTCACTGGCGTTGCATAAAAAGAATATTGGTCAGTTTTCGATTACTGTTATGACAAAAATGATGGAGGACCGGAATGTTGCGCAGATAAGCAGAGACTACGAGTTGGCGGTTTTTAACGCCACAGAATCACTAATTAACAAGGCTGCGACGAGCGTGCGTGGCGGCACTTCAGAAGAAGATAGGTCGGTCGGCTTTCTGGTCAAACTTGTTGCGACGCCAGGTCAGCTTGACTATGTGATATCTTTCGATAGTGACAAGCTACGGCGAATTGTCCTAGCACTGCCCGATTGCGGCTGTATGGATGATGATCATTGCTTTACCTGTTCGGATAAGAATACAGAGCGAGTTGCTGACAGTATATATAGCATTTCCGATCATCGTTGTTATGTTGATGATGTAATGACTGTCGTTGGCTATCTCCCTGATTGTGGCGGTTTGCGTTGACATCTAGATGGGGATGCGCGATGCAGATTAACTGTCGTCTAACGATTTGTTGTGGCGTCATATGCCGTGACAGTGAGCGCGTAATAGTGGTGCAATGCTGTTATGATTGGTGGAGGTGCAAGGGGAGCAGGTGGGAACGCGCAGCGGGCGACTCGCATTTTCACCGGAGTCGCGCCTCTCTTCTCCGCAGGGGGTGTCTCGCTGGGTTTGCTCGGCGAGCCCGTTTCTGCGTTGTGTGCGGACGGGCAGCGTGGAGGACCAGCAATCGCTGGCGCGAATCACGATTCGCACCGCACACGGCACAGAATATGCGGCAGGCGATCGTACGTATTTCTATCTCTTGCCAAGCGCACCAGGGTGGAGAGGGGTTGATTTGCACTCCTCACTTGGTCGTGCCGACGCCTATTACTAATGGCATAGACGGTTTGGTGTCGTTGCCGGGCTTTCATCAATGGAGTAGCATGGCTTCGGCTTCGGATGCATTTGAGGCATCAAGTAAAAAAGTATCTAAAACTTGCGCGGTATGCTGCGTCGATCTGGTGACTCATGAAGCTGATCGATGTAGGTAGTGCGCCACGGACATGCAGTCGTTGATGTGCCGGTTGCGGCGCAATTAACGAGGCGTTTGTTTTTGTTTGATAATTCTTTTTCCGCGAGACAAGCTCAGGCGTCGAGCCTGGCGAGACTGCGGCGTTCGTCCGCGCCCGGGAAGAGGAAGGGCATGCAATGGGTGAAGAAAAAAAAATGGCCGCTGCCTCTGGCTCACCGCACCGCGACGTGGGTCAGCAGGACGCGTCTCCTCACGATGAGGGGCATCACGCAGCATCGGGTCCCTGCGATGACGACGCACAGAACCCGACGCCTTTGAGGCAAAAGAGTATCGAATTGCTCATTGCCGGGCAACAGAAAATTTTGGCCGAGCTCCTGAAGCTGGGGGGGCAGCAGGTTGCCACCCTGAATGAGATCAAGGAGCAAAATGCCCGATTCGAGGTTGGCCGGGAGAGAAATCACAAGGAGCTTATTGGTTATATCCGCTCCGCGGATGAAGGCGCCGAGTCTCTGACAAGGGAGGAGGAGATGGTGCCGTCCGAGTCGGATTCTTTGCTTGGGCGATGGGAGCGGGAGGAGCAGGAGAGCAGGCGTCATGAGCAGGCTCGGGAGGAGATTCGCGCTCGGCAGCAGGCGGACCGCGAGGCGGGTATCGTTCGTCGACGGCGGAGTGGTGCCAACGCCCGGAGTCCCGAGGTTCATACTGTCGGGGGGTTCGCGTCCGATTGGACCAAGCGCAAGGGGTACTCCGGTTAGTGGTGGTTCGCCGGAGAGGATGACCCCTGATGTCATCCTCTCCGGCGGGTCATACAACCATTTGAAGAGCGATGCGGCGGATACGATGCTCGCCGGTATCAGATGCCGGAGCCGATAAAGGGACGCGTCTCCCCCGCCCCCGCCCCCGGAGGCGCGGGAGACAGCGTGCCGTATGTCAGCACAGGTAAACGGACGGTGACGGTCGTGCCGACACCGGGTTCGCTCGTGAGATCGAATTGTCCGCCGTGCATGGTCACCAGACGCTGGACCAGCGGCAGTCCGATGCCGGTGCCGGTGCCGCGCCGGTTAAACCCATGCTCAACCTGGCCAAAAGGCGTCAGAGCAATCGCCAAATCCTCGGGACGCATGCCGACTCCGGTGTCGACCACCTCCACCATCACCCGCTCAGCACCGTCCCGCTGGGCCCGGACGATCACGCGCCCTTGAGGTACGTTGAACTTAATAGCATTGGTGAGTAAATGCACAAGCACCTGCTTGAGGCGCAGTGAGTCTGCCCACAATGGGGGCAGGTCGGGAACAATCTCGTCCTCAATCCGCACGCCTGCGCTGTCGGCGCGTGCGCGAACCAGAAGGAGGGAATTCTCAATCAGGCGGTCAAGATTTGTCTCGGTCTTGACCAGCGTGAAGTGTCCCGCGGACTCGATCTTGGAGAGATCGAGGATGGCGTCGATGATCTCGAGAAGCTGGGCGCCGGACTGGCGGATCTGGGTAAGATACGGCTTGCAGGCGGCATGACAGCCACCAAAAACGTCACTGACCAAGGCATCCGAATAGCCGATAATCGCATTGAGCGGCGTGCGCAACTCATGGCTCATATTGGCCAAAAAATCGGTCTTGGCCTGATTGGCCAACTGGGCGTGTTCCTTTTCCTCAACCAGTTCCGCCTCGGCACGCCGGCGCCGCTCCATATGATCGCGGAAGACGGTCACCGATTCGGCCATGCGGCCGATTTCGTCCGGGCGATCCCGGTATGGGATGGGTTCCCCGGTATTTTCATGGGCTAGCCGGCCCATAACGTCGGCGAGCCGGACCAGCGCCCCGCCAACGCTGGTCTTGATCGCGTGAGCGATCAGACCGGCAAAGACAATCGATAGAACCGCGATTGATACGGTAATCTCAAACACCCGGTCGATGGTCTGGCGAATGGTCTCCCGATAGACGAGCGTTCGCTGACGGGCGGCAGCGGCGACATCGATCATGGCTTGATCGAGGCGATCGAACAGGCGCCCGCCGTCGTCACGCGTCAGACGCAGTGCCTCTTCCCCACGTCCATCGCGCTTTGCGTCAAGGATGGTCGCGCGCAAGGGGCGCCAGTCGACCAGAGCCTCAAACACCGGCCGCAGCCGGCCGGGATCACCGGCGAGTCCGCGCTCGATCAGGGCGAGGTCGGCGAACACGCCCCGCTCGAGTCGGTCGATTTCGGCGCTGATATGATCAATCGTCCCGCCCTGCTCCGCGATTCCGGCACTCAACATCAGCCGGCGCATCGTCCCGAGCTTGACCTGGGCTTCAAGGGCAGCACTGCCGGCCGAAAGCGGATGCTGGTAGAGCTGAACCACCGCCTCCCCGACGCTCTCCAGGCCAACGACGGCGGCAACGCCGTTGACCATCGCCGTAATCAAGCAGATCAGGAAGCCAAGCGTAATCCGCGCGCCGACCGACATCAGCCCGGTCCTGTTCCGGCAGGAGGGAAGGGGACAGTTGCGCCTGTTGCGCATTCAGCCGGCCGCCCCCCCGCACTTCCAGGGAAAAGCGCATGGAAGTTCTTGCTGTAACGCGAAAAACCAAGGCGACTGCACCGGACCGGGATCATACGCACCTCAAACAAAAACCCTCAAGACCTCGCAGCTTATGCACGCCACGGCCCCCGACAGCCCCTTGACCCGTCCGCACCGGACCGTTGGTCATCCAGGGATATGGTGGCGCGCCCCCCCCGTTCGGCGCGATGCTTGCCGGGCGGGGGCGCGGTCAACAAAAAATTCGTTCGCTGGTCAGAACGGAATTTCATCGTCCAGATCATCCCGGCCGCGGTTGAACCCACCGCCGGCGCCACCGGCCCCGCCGCCGGAACCCGAGCCGCCACCGCCGCCCGCACCACGACCGTAGCCGCTGAATCCGCCGCTACCGCTACCGGCGCCGCCACCGGTACCGCTACCGCCGCCGGCCGGATCGCCGTAGCCGCCATAGTCGCCGCCGCCACCGCCAGCATCACCGCCACCGCCA
>Ga0172367_10006648_pt1 | contig 13507 bp, 23 predicted proteins | sample Lak10m_FD_114542 | JGI IMG/M metagenome (GOLD analysis project Ga0172367, IMG submission 114542) | Freshwater microbial communities from Kabuno Bay, South-Kivu, Congo - kab_022012_10m | ecosystem: Environmental > Aquatic > Freshwater > Lake | place: Democratic Republic of the Congo: South-Kivu...
AGTAATGGCTACTGATCATTATGTATGTGGTCCTATCAATCTTGGCAATCCTGGAGAATTTACCATGCTTGAATTAGCTAAAATTGTATTGGCAAAAACAGGTAGTCAAAGCAAAATTGTATTCAAACCGTTGCCAGAGGACGACCCATTACAGCGAAAGCCAAATATTGACATGGCTAAAAAACTATTGAATTGGGAGCCAACAGTAAACTTAGATCTAGGTTTAACCGCGACCATTGACTATTTTCGTAAGGTAGTGTAAAATAAAACTATGAATACTAAACTTAATTGGACATTAGAAATAAAAGAAGATCCCGAAACTGGAGATGCCATTCTAGAGTTTCCAGAAGATTTTTTAGAGACAACTGGATGGAAAGAAGGCGATACTATAAAGTGGCGAGATAACGGAGATGGATCTTGGACGCTGGAAAAAATTTCCAACACAAAATAAAAATAAATTGGACTAACGAACAGAGCATAATATGGTGGAATGAAACCTGTGCCATGGTATTAGAAACATTTGGACTTCCTGGTCACAAGTATATCTACAAACCTAATATTGATTATATGTTATTTCAATTTGAGGACGAGCGTGATGCCTTTATGTGTAAACTACTTTTAAGTGATAGGATATAAATGAATAAAGATCAAATTAGATCACGTATGATGGAACTAATGGAGCCTATTGACCGTCAAATTATGATGTGTGACGATCATAAAGAACTACTAATGTTTGCTAGTTGTATGCTAATTACCTGTAAGGATCTATTTGATAGAGAGATCGGATCCGAAGGTCGTAAACGAATGTTCAAGGATTTCGTATGAAAAACGAAGAAAAAATTATTAGACAAACTAAAGATTTTCGTTTAGTATTAAGAAAAACTGCCTGTGCTTCACCAGATAACTTTTTTCACATAGAACTAGAAAGTCAACAAATTAGAGATAAAACTTTCAAAAGTACCTATAGCTTCTTTTTAACAAAAGAGGAAATGAAGACAGTTGCGGAGTATTTAACAAATGAATAAACGTATAGGCTTTGCCTGCAAATGGATTGATCGTCCAGACCAAGTAGACGGCATCAAACCCAAAGACGACTGTAAGAAGTATAATACAGGTTCTACAACAGTGGCTTGGTTAAATAGACAAACAAAACAGGTTGCCGAAGAAAAACTTTGGGACCTAGTCAAAGGCAATATTGAAGCCACAAAATTACTTGTTGAAAGGGTTGGCAATTTAAATGAGAACCTTCGTATGGTGCGCCTTAGCAGTGACATTCTCCCTGTTTACACTGAACCAACTTGGAGTTATTTCTATAGGTCCTTTAATGTTAGAAAGTATCTTGAACACCACTTTCTCACTGTTGGCGATATTGCTCGTCGGCATGGTGTTCGCCTTTCTTTTCATCCTGGGCAGTATACTGTTCTTGCTTCTGATAATCCAGAAATTATTAATAGGTCAATAGAGGAGTTTGAATATCATGTGGATATGGCCCGTTGGATGGGATACGGTAAAGAATTTCAGGACTTTAAAATCAATGTCCACATCTCGGGTCGCGCCGGTGCCCAAGGCATTCGAAGCGCACTTAAGAGAATGTCTCCAGAAGCAAGAAACACCATTACCATCGAAAACGAGGAAATAAGTTATGGGCTCACTGACTGCCTTCAACTTGGTGATGTTGTGCCTATTGTGCTCGACATTCATCATCATTGGATTCGCGAAGGCGAATATATCCAACCATCTGATGATCGTGTCAAAAGGACTATTGATAGTTGGCGTGGTCGTCGCCCTACTTGCCATTATAGTGTCAGCAGGGAAGATACCTTGGTTAACCACTGCGTTTCTACACTTCCCGATCATAAGGTTCTCTTAGAATCAGGACACAAGAAACAAAAACTGCGAGCCCATAGTGATTTCTATTGGAACACCGCAGTTAATGAGTGGGCTCTAGGATTTTTAGAGCACTTCGATATTATGGCCGAATCTAAAGCCAAGAACTTAGCTAGTTTAAAACTAGCCGAACAAGCAAAATCTCTAGGCCTTCTTTGAACGCCCTCTAGGTTTAGCCGCTGTTTCTTTAACGGCGGTCTTAACCTTTTTTACTGCTACCTTAGCATCATTGACGGTAACCTTTCCGTCTCCGTCTAGATCTGCTGCTTCTTTAGCACGACCTCTTGTCTTTTTGACAACTTCTACTACATCTTTCACATCTACTTTGCCGTCTTGATTAACATCAAGAGGTGACGTAGGTGCAGGTTCTGCTGCCTTTTCAACAGGTTTTTCTTCAGCAGGTGTGGTAGTTATAGTTGTTTCATCTGATTTTTTAGTCATAAAAAACCATAATCCTCCTAATAAAACAACTAAAGCAATTAATAAAATTTCCATATGATACCCTTTCTACATGGTTAGGTTATATATTTAACCCCTATAAATACATGTAGAATAAAAAGGAGAGTGCAATGTCCCAAGATATTAATGATTTTGAGGATGAGGACTACGAGGATTTTGAAGAAGGTGATTACGGATTCATAATCAGCGCCAGCGGAGAGTTAAAATCGGTTATGTATCCAGAAGATATGTTTGAAGAACCCCCAGCAGAAGTTAAACGTATCTGTAAGATTTTTGGAATTAAAAATTTATATCAATTAGAACCTAGGACACTACATTAAGAAATTCATACTGATTTTGCCAATCAGTATTTTTTTATCTTAAAATAAATAGTTTATTAATTAGACTACCCTATGAGTAACGCACGCCCTAATCTTGTCGATTTACCAGTTTTAACTGATCCAGATCCTGCTACGACCTTATTCCTTGTTCAAGATTCGGCCGTAAACCAAACACTTTCTGTTTCTCTAGCACAAACTTTGCTTGTAACTCCTGGACCAACCGGACCTCAGGGACCTCGAGGCGTTACCGGACCTCAGGGACCTCAAGGAGTAACGGGGCCAACTGGGCCTCAGGGACCTCAAGGAGTAACGGGGCCAACTGGGCCTCAGGGACCTCAAGGCGTTACTGGACCAACTGGACCAACTGGACCAACTGGACCAACTGGACCATTAGGTGTAACAGGACCGCAGGGACCACAAGGTGTAACAGGACCGCAGGGACCATTTGGCGTAACAGGACCACAAGGACCAAGTGGACCGCAGGGTGTTACCGGTCCTACAGGACCTGCACTTACAACAGCCACTGATCTAGCAGGCGGAACTATAGGAAGTATTCCTTATCAATATGTCAGCAGCGGCACAGCCTTCATTCCTATAGGTGCTGCTGAATCTCTATTGAGATCAAACGGAACTACAGCTACTTGGGTTTCTAGTAGTAGTATAAAAGTTGGCTTTGCAGGTCAAGCGGAACAATTGTATGTAGGTGAAGCTACAGGAGTTTCTTTACCGTCAACCAGATATGTTGCACTAAGTGCAGGACCATTTGCGTTTGATGATCTTGCAGTGTTTCAAAACTTTCAATTTGATCTTGCTACAAATAGATTGACAGCAGGATCTTTTAGTGCTACGAATACCACACTAGCTACAAATAGTCTTACTGGTGCTCTAACCGTAAAAGGTGGTGCGGGTATAGGACAAGACCTGTGGGTAGGCGGCAATGTAAACATAGCCGGTACTCTAAATGTACAATTAGTCAGCACAGCATCTAATTTGGCAGGAGGAGCCAATGGAAGTATACCTGTCCAGACGGCACCAGGTGTAACGAGCTTTATAGGCACAAATACTGCCGGCAGAGTACTGGTGTCTAATTGGCCTACTGCTCCATCATGGAATAATAACCTAAATTTAGCCAGCACTGCCAGTTCTTTAGGTACACAATCCGGAGCCTTAATAGTAGCAGGCGGAGTAGGTATCGGACAGGATTTATATGTAGGTGGTGGGATATTTGCACAACAATTAACTATTCAATATACCACTATCACTCAAGTCTCAACAGTTATAGATGACGGCACTATAATAAGCACTACAACTAATGCCACAAGCACAGTGACAGGTGCTTTACAGGTTAGAGGTGGTGTTGGTATCGGTGGTGATTTATTTGTCAGCAGGATTAGAACAGTTGTACCAACTAACGCTACAAATACTGCCACAGGGGAAATAATTGTTACAGGTGGGGTTGGTATAGGTCAAGACCTACACGTAGGTGGTGTCATATACGGTACAATTATCGGTACTATCAATACAGCATCAACTGCCAGCTATTCAACAACCGCAACATTTGCTATAACAGCAGGATCAGCTACCACAGCAACAAACTTAGCAGGAGGTACTCCTAATCAAGTTCCGTATCAATCTTCAACCGGAACTACTGCTTTTGCCGGACCAGGAGCAGCAGGCACAGTTTTCCTAAGCACAGGAACTACTACACCACCTCAGTTTAGTAATAATGTAATTATAGGTGGTTATCTATTCGTAGGTACGCCCACCAGCTTTACAACAGCTACAGCAGCGGTAGGTGAAATACGTGCCGTAAATGAAATAACAGCCTACTTTGGATCAGATATTAACCTCAAAGAAAACATTCAACTTATTACCAATCCTATAACCTTAATAAATCAAATTAATGGCTACTATTTCGATTGGAAAGATTCTTACATAGATGCTAGAGGTGGCGAGGATGGTTTCTTTGTAAGAAAGAATGACGTAGGTATTATAGCACAGGAAATTGAACATATACTTCCTCAAATTGTTGCTACCAGAGATGACGGCAACAAGGCAGTTAGATATGAAAAAATTATTCCGTTGCTCATAGAATCTATTAAATATCTGTCAAGAGAATTAGATAAAATTAAAAATAGATTTAACGATAGTCTATAACGTGGAGTTATATCTTGGCAAGTACAATAACAAATTACAGTAATTCAATCAACGTAAATTTTCCTGTACCAGGAGAAGATAACGATTCTCAAGGCTTTCGTAATAACTTCTCTAAAATTCAAACAGCACTTACAGTTGCTAGCAAAGAAATAACAGGTTTACAAAACGGATCTGTCAATTTAAATACTACCAATGATTTTGGTGAAAACATTGTAAAACGTGCCACACTTCAAGCATCGAGTCAAGTAAGTGTAGACAACGGTTCAGTTAGTGGTGTTATAGAAGTAGACTTTCAAACAGGAAGTTACCAAAAGTATACAGTAGATGTCAACACACATACATTCACTGTGGTCAATTGGCCTAGCGATAATAAATGTGGTATAGTAACTTTAGAGATCACTCCTAATACTTCAAGTCAGGTTAACATTAATCTTGGCGGTATTACTAATCTTTTATCGAGAACAGGATTCCCTGTAAGCTATACGCAGGACACACCAATAGTTTGGAACTTATGGAGTTACGATAGTGGTGACACTGTGTTTGCTGCTGAATTAGTCAATGGTGCAATTAAAACAGATGGTAATGGTAATGTATATACTAAGGCAGGTTCAACAGCAATGACCAATGGATTCATTAGAATTCCTTCAGCTGCTGGTGCGCCTTCAGGCGTGCCAACTGCTATATCAGGTACGGTGCCTTTATACTATGATTCTACCAACAATAGAATTTATGTTTATAACGGAAGCTGGAAACAAGTCGGATTGGCCTAATGTATAATCCTTTAGTTTCTGATTTATCCAAACTTAAATCAGATGACATAGATCTAAAAATATCCGAGCTTCTCAAAAAATACACTATTGCTGCTAGATTGGGGCAGGGTGCTGTATGTGAACAGATTTCAGTATTGTTAGAACACTACAAGTCAGAGCAACATAAGCGTTATCAAGAAAGTCAAAAGAAACTTCAAGAGAAAAATAAAGATCTTGACGAATTTATTAATATAGATCGTTGACATTCTATCCTAATTCTTGTATAATAACGAGATGAATATTGATAAATTTGGTCGTGTGTCTATAAGCTCCGATGAAGCTTTCGAAGCATTATATTCCGGAAAGGTCAAAACACTTCATAATTTATTTTTTAAGGCAGAAGTTGCCAATGAATATAATCAAGCAATTAATATTAACAGAGATAGTATCCACCAAATTAATATTCAATCAGATTGCAACATAGACCTTCAATCCTATGATAAAGAATTTCAATCGAATTGGTTTATCCCAGGTGAATACAAAAATTTTCCTATCGAATCTTGGTTATTATCTCAGTGTAAATCAGAATTAGAATTGATAAGAATTCAAAAAGAACTTAACCTATACAATCAGTATAATATGATTCAACTGTTAATATACCTTAAATACCTCGTTGATACAATGCGTAGTAACAATATAGTATGGGGAGTAGGTAGAGGTAGCTCTGTAGCCAGTTTTGCACTTTACCTAATGGGGGTACATAAAATAAATTCATTAGAATATGATATAGATATAAATGAATTTCTAAAAGGAGAAACAAATGGGTAAAACTTACAAATCATATCAAGGTAGAGAAATTGATATGGAAAAAATTATGACCAGCAATGAGTTAATGCCTGCGGTAGGTAACACAAGAGTAAATGCAAGAGGAGACGAATTAGGTCCCGGTGGTAAAATAGTTAAAAAGCGTGAAGAAGTTATGGCTGAATACTATGAAAAAAAGCCTACACTACCACGAGAACAGCAAGATCTAGCTGCTGCACAGGCTAGAAAATCTCAACAGGTTCAAGCAGAACAAGTAGTACAAACACATAAAAGAGGACAACATGATAGTAAAAGGCAAAATACATCCCTTGAGGAGTAATGTAATCGTATCTGATATGGATTTTTCATCTCAGGTTACTCAAGCAGGTATTCTTATTCCCAGTGACAATGCTAAAACTTCAGGCATACATCCCAGATGGGGCCGTGTGTTTTCAGTGGGTCCAGAACAGAAAGATATTAAAGTAGGTGAATGGATTTTAGTCGAACATGGTCGTTGGACACGAACGATAGAATATGAATACGGTCCAGATGACGTAATTGACTTGCGAATGGTGGAAGAAAAAGCTATATTAGCTATCTCAGATGAATGCCCCAATGATGTTATGAGAATGTAAGTGGGTTTCAAAAAGAATTGGGATGTAGCCAATATCTACAATCAAATAAATTCAGCCGTCGCAGAAGTAAGAAGCCCTTACAACGACGGCTATTCTGCTTTTTTCTCTAAACAAGATCTTTATCAAATCTATTGGCATTTAGAAGATGCTCTTAGAAAATGTCCTACATTTGTGGGAGAAGATAAATGGTTAAAAGAAGAGGAGAAAAAAAGAGTTATAGACTATCTTAAATCATGATTTTTAATAAAATACGAGAAATGAAAGAAAAGAAGGTTGGCATAACCTTCTCTACTTTCGACCTGCTTCATGCTGGACATATTGCTATGCTCAGCGAAGCCAAAACACACTGTGATTATCTAATCGCTGCCCTACAAACTGATCCTACTATAGATCGTCCAGAAACTAAGAATCGTCCAGTGCAAAGTATTGTAGAACGCCAGATACAACTTCAGGCAGTTAGATATGTGGACGAAATAGTTGTCTATGAAACTGAAAAAGATGTAGAGGATATCTTGCTAACCTTGCCTATTAATGTTAGAATATTAGGTGTAGAGTATAGAGAACAAGACTTTACAGGCAAGGATATTTGCGTTAAACGTGGTATTGAAATTGTTTACAATTGCAGAGACCACAGTTTTAGTTCAAGCAGTTTAAGAAAGCGTGTCTATACCAGCGAGCATGAAAAACAAATTCTAAAGGAAAAATGGTGACTTCAAGTAAACCCTTAACTATCAACACCATTACTAGCAGCAAAGAATTTAACAGAAGAATTAAAGCATCTCAAAAAAAGGTAACTATGAAATCAAAGTTTAAAAATTGGCTGCGTAAGTGGGTCTATGACGAAGGGGAAGTTGAACAACCTAAATCATTGGGTCTGGTAGAATCTACAGAGTTAGATTCAAGCTCTCCGATGCGTATTACTATACATCGTGCAGCAGGCGGTGTGGTAATAGAAACAAGAACATATGATCGTATCAAAGATCGTCATAATCAAAATTTACACATTGTAACACATGATCAAGATCTAGCAGAAGGTCTAAGCAAGATAGTTACAATGGAAAGTCTGCGTGGATAAATGTAAGGTTTGTCATAAACCTTACTCAATTGATTGCGATTGGCAACAAGGTCGTTGCCCGCATCATCCACCTATGATTGACATTCATTACTTAAGATTTTATAATTTATTCACAGCAATTAAAAGGCTTTTCAAAAAATGAAAGAACTTTGGACAGAGAAATACAGACCTAATAAAGTACAAGATTACGTTTTTAAGGATCCTGCACAAAAGCAACAGGTAAATGCTTGGATTAAAGACGGAAGTTTTCCGCACCTACTACTAAGTGGAGCAGCAGGTATTGGCAAGACTACATTAGCCAAAGTTCTTATTAACGAGCTTGAAATTCCAGACTACGATGTTCTAGAAATTAATGCTTCACGTGAAAATAATGTAGACACAGTGCGTGATAAAATCATTAATTTTGTTCAAATGATTCCTTTTGGTCCTTTTAAGGTTGTGCTATTAGATGAGGCAGATTATCTTACTCCTAACGCACAGGCTATCTTACGTGGCGTTATGGAGACCTATAGTAATCACAGTCGCTTTATTCTTACTTGTAACTATCCTAATCGTATTATTCCTGCTATCCATAGTCGTTGTCAAGGATTCCATGTAGAAAAAACTGACCAAACAGAATTTACTGCTCGTGTAGCTACCATACTTGTTAATGAAGGTATTGATTTCGATCTTGATGACTTAGATTCATTTGTAAAAATTACCTATCCTGATCTAAGGAAATGTATTAATCTAGTTCAACAGCATTGCCAAGGAACTAGGTTAGAAAGTCCTAGCAATAGTAACTCGGGCGGTCCTGATTATAAAATTGATATGGTAGAATTATTTAAAAAGGGTCGTATTCAAGAAGCTCGTAAATTGCTATGCTCTAAAGCCCGTCCAGAAGAGATGGAAGAAATTTATCGTTGGATGTATGATAATTTAGATTTGTTTGGAAAAACAGATGAGACAAAAGATCAAGCCTTGTTGATCATTAAACAAGGTCTGGTAGATCATACTCTTATTGCAGATCCAGAAATAAATCTAGCGGCTACTTTGGTAAAACTAGCAAGACTTCAATAGTTCAAACATAATTGCAGGTTGATCGTTGTTGAACTTCTAAGCCTTATTCTTTATCGTTATAAATCTTAAGTATTTCTTTTACTACAGGATGTCGCTCCACATCTTTGGTTTCGAATTTTGCCATAGCGATCATACGATAATCACCTCCTTCGTCATATAAATTACAAAATTCAAGTAAACCATTTTCTTTAGGTCTGTCTGCCTGACACAGATCTCCGGTAACGACCATCCTAGAATTTTCTCCTATTCTAGTTAATAACATTTTCATCTGTGACGGTGTGGCGTTCTGCATTTCGTCAGCAATGACAAAAGCATTTTTAAAAGTTCGTCCTCTCATATAGGCCAACGGTGATATTTCAATCACACCATCCTCTAACATATCTGCTATTTCACGAGGATGATAATACTCCTCAAAAACATCAAATATCGGCCTTGTCCAAGGTTCCATCTTTTGGTTGAGTGTTCCTGGTAAAAATCCATGTTCTTCATCTACTGATACAGCGGGCCTGGTTACTATAATTTTGGTAATCAACCCCTCTTTGAATAATTTAATAGCCATCTGTACAGCCAACATTGTTTTGCCTGTACCCGCAGGTCCTATGGCAAATATAATGTATTTTTTTGGATTTTTAAGTAACTCAAGATAGTTTTCTTGAGACAGGTTTCTAGGAATGATGCTTACTTGTTGCTTTCGCTTAAGGTAAGGTTTAATTTGAATTAAATTGTTGGTCATTTCTTTAGAAAATCTAGGATCTTTTTCAAGGAAAAAGTTCCTTTCACGACGCTTTGTTCTAGGCAATTTACTCTCCTGATCATAATAAAATGATCAACCTGCATGAGTATTTAAATGACAGAATATAAATTGGTGTTAAAATACACCAAAATTTAATCATTGTATATAATAGCATTAAAAAATACTAAATATAGCTAAGGAAGAATGCCATGCAAGATATCTTAGATATAATTAAAAACTTACAGGTTATAAGTGAGAATAATGGTGCTTTTAGAGTTGTTAAAGACTTTGAAAGAGTTATAGATTCTCTAGATGTGTATGTGTTTGAAAACTGGGAACACGGTGAACTTGTAGAAGGTCCTTATGTTAACCGATATGATGTTGGATGTAAATTCATGTGGCCAAGAAATTCAGCGCCTGATCCCAAGGGAGCGAAAAGGCTTGTAGATTATGGATGTAATGTAACCTATAAAAAAGAATCTATTCTAATGCCAAGAAAGATTAAGGATCCGGATGATTATCGTCCTGGAACACGCAAAGGTAAAATTGACGCCCACCCTGTATGGATAGTAGAAATTACTATGCCTAAAAAACTAATGCAGGACGTAGCAGTAGGTCAAGACAATAAAGAAACTGCAAGAATGGCTGAACTAATGAAATACAGTCAACTTGATGTTACACAAGACGCAGCAGCACAACAAGCACCGGCAGAGGAGGCTCCACCAAATGCGTAAGAAGCTCAATGAGGGTTTAAGATCAGGTGACCTAGTTCGTTATGTGTCAGATCTGTTTACAATAGATCAATACAAAAGTAAGATGGGCGAAGATAAGGATATTATGGTTTTAAGTTTCAAGGTAAAAGAAAAACATCCTGCTACAGATTTAATGGAATTTATTGAACGTGGCTATGACTTTATCCTTGATGCAGACATGAGTGCAGGCGAAGAGCATGACGGACAATATCAAGTGTTTGTTGAAATAGAAAGAACACCTAAACTGAAAGAACAATTAGAAGAACTATTAGGTGGAGTGGCGCAATTATGTGATTGTAAGACATGGCGATTTAGATATCAAAAAGAATTAAACAGTGTTGAGTATTCTCCAGAATCATTAAATGAACATGTGCCGTTAACTCCAGATGCCTACGAATCACGTATGCTAGAAATCAAAGAAAATGATTTATTAGATTTTTTTGACCAAGGATCGGTTGAACTGCAACTTACAGAAAATAACATATTAACATTTAGACGGACATTTGGCGGTGATATTGTTACAAAATTTATTGCAATTGGTCCTTATGAAGCAGTTGCTAAAACACTGCCAGGGGCTCTTAGGTTAGATGAAAGTAGTCAAAGTGAAGTAATATTTCTTGCCAAATACCTAGGCAAATACGATATCGATAAGATTGGTGATAAATTTTTAATTAGGAATAGAGATCAAGCGATAGTGCTAGAAAAACAAAGGTGGTAAAATGGCAGAAGAATCAAAGCCCGAAGTAAATTTATTGATGTGGATGGTCGAAACCGCTATGGACATTATTCCATCTCCAGTATGGCATTTATTAGTAATAGCAGGCTTAATTGGTTATTTCATAACCTTTATAATGCGTTTTATTCCTTTTATGGGATTATACGCACTTCCAATTAGAATTATCAGTTTTCTAGTCTTACTGGGATCAGTATATGTGGAAGGTGCGCTTCCTTATCGTCAAATGGCAGAAAAAGCTGAAGAAGCCGTAGACGAAGGTAATAAACAAGCAGCGGCAATAACTGATAAGACTGACGAAGCACAAAAAGAAGGTGAACGTCAAATAGATGCAGGGGCAGATAAGGCCAAAGAGCAATTAGATGGACTGTTAGGCAAGAACAAACAACTGGAAGCCGCTGCTGCTGAGGCTCGTAGAAAGCAGGCTGAAGCTGCTGCTAACTTTGGCAATATGAGTGCAGCACAAAAAGATACATTTAACCGTCAGTTTAAAGAGCAAGAAGAAAAACACAAAGCAGAAGTAGAGGCATTACGCAAGTCAAATCAAGAATGTCCTATACCAAACCTTGCAGTCGATCAGATCAACAAGGCTATTAGAGGAGAAAAGCAATGAGATTGCTAGGTATTTTTCTAATAACTTTGTTTATATCTGGATGCAGTTTATTTGAACCTAAAATTGTTAAAGTTCCTATACCTCCACCAGATTGGCCGCCTGCTAGTGAAGAACTTATGAAGAAATGCGAAGCACTACGAGAACTAAAACCTTTAAAAGAAGGAGAACCTGTAAGACTAGGTGACCTACTTAATAATATGGTTGAAAACTATGCTCTACATTACAAGTGCTCGTTAAAAAATGATAATTGGCATGAATGGTATAATCAGCAGAAAAAGAATCACGAAGATACAGTAAATAAAGCCAAGGGTACTATTACAGGATCCAAATGATTAGGCTGCTGTTAACCTTAGCTCTAATAACCCCCCTATCAGGATGTGTTTTATTAGATGCGTATTTAATGACTAAGTATGATCCAAATGAATACAAACTTATAACTGATATTAGATCGCAGGCACACAAATACAAAGAAGAATGTCCTAATGCAGAACAAAGTAAGACTAATGCCAAACATATTCAAGGACAAACAGAATTGTTTATGATGTATAGCGAACATATTCCAAGAAACAAAGATGTTCAGGCAGCATCTAATGAATTAAATGAAATTGCCAAAGATCTAAATGATCGATATAACAAGGCACCTGTAAGTGTTATTTTTTGTAAACTTAAATTTGATAATATAGAAAATAGCGCCAAGCGGATGCAATCTATAATAGGGAGTAGACCGAGATGAGCGTAGAACAACATCAACATAGTTTACTTGAATGTCTAGCATCAGGTGATCCAATCATTGTAAATGCAGCTCAACAAGCAAATGAATTGACTGAAATGATGAAGAGGGGAGAACTCAATAAAGATGAATTTATGGGTCTTATGAACGATATTGGTAGACAGGCTAATATTGATAGTCATATAAACAACTTTGAAGCAAAGCAAAAATTAAATGTAGCGATAAATGGTTTAATTAATATTGCCTCACTAATCTAACGGAGCGACTATGTCTGATTTTATTTTAACTACAAATCAACTAAGACAACTGATTCCAGGGAATCCTTATGTTGATCATTGGCATCATGCTATGAGTCTATGTATGCCAGACTATGATATTAATACACCACCTAGAGTAGCTATGTTTTTAGCTCAGTGTATTCATGAAAGTGGCGGATTTAAGTTTCTTAAAGAAAACCTAAACTATCGTGCAGCCAGTCTTACCAAAGTATGGCCTAGATATTTTCCTAATATGGACATTGCCAATCAATATGCCAATAAGCAGGAAATGATTGCTAATCGTGCCTATGCTAGTCGCATGGGCAACGGTCCAGAAGAAAGTGGTGATGGGTGGAAATTTTGTGGTAGGGGCTTAATACAACTTACTGGAAGAAATAACTATCAGGCATTTGCAGACAGTATTGAAACAGATATTGAAGAAATACCGGCATATCTACAGACCTTTGAAGGTGCAGTGCAAAGTGCTTGTTGGTTTTGGGAAACTAATAAATTAAATACCTGGGCAGATCAGGGAGATGTTCTA
>Ga0172367_10006649_pt1 | contig 13506 bp, 14 predicted proteins | sample Lak10m_FD_114542 | JGI IMG/M metagenome (GOLD analysis project Ga0172367, IMG submission 114542) | Freshwater microbial communities from Kabuno Bay, South-Kivu, Congo - kab_022012_10m | ecosystem: Environmental > Aquatic > Freshwater > Lake | place: Democratic Republic of the Congo: South-Kivu...
GCCAACAACAGTGTGGATCAGCGAAACGGAACAAACGCGCAATCTTTTGCAGTGTACAACACTTACACCAGCGGAACGAGCTACGAGCGGCTAAAAATCGGTTGGAGCGGCAGCGTCTGCACTTTCGAGACGGACAAAGGCTCAGCCGGCGGAACGCTGCGAGGGTTGAAAATTGGCGGGGCAACTACGAGTCTTTTGGGATTTTACGGTGTGACTCCGGTTGACCAGCCAGCCACTGTAGCAGATCCGGCAGGCGGCGGGACAATTGACGCTGAGGCACGAACGGCCATTAACGCGATAATTGATAGACTCCAAGAATTAGGATTGATTGCATAATGCCACTACCAGTACCCGAAACACCAGTAGACCGAGCGGCACAGTATGCCGCAAACATCGTCCTCAGAGCCAATCAGGCTGAGGAGAACGTAGGCCGCGAATACATCGCCACCTACCAGCACACTTGGGGCGTGAGTCAGCCCGGCGGCGGATCGATTCACACTCAGCAGCAGATGCAGGACATCGTGAACGCTATGCCACAGAGCACAGCGTTGCAACTCCTGCAAATGGGTCAGAGATTTGTGCAGACCTACGGCGACGGATTGCCCGAGGAATACCGTCAGCCTGCATGGGCCTACACGGTGCACAACCAGAATACCATCGTGATCGGCGATCTGCTGCCGGTCTGGCAATTGATACCTACACCACAGGCTGAGGCAACGTAAGCAATGGCCACGCAAACCATCGAATTCTCCGCTGTCTCAGGTCAGACAATTACAGCGAGACTATTCGCTGCGGGATCTGACACGGTGGCAGCGACTGCCAGCAGCGTGACTGAGCGAACCAACGCAACAGGCGTTTATGCTGCGACTGTCACGAGCACACTGGCGGGTGTGTATCGATTGGTGGCGACCAATGCATCGGGAACGCTGCTGGCTCAGTGGTGGGTCAGGCTGGCGAATGCCGATGGTGATTACATCGCTTACGAGTCACCAAACGCTGATTATCTGGACGCAACAGTCAGCAGCCGATTGGCGGCGGCAAGCTACACGGCGGCACCATCAGCGGCGAGCAACGCCACGGCGGTGCGGACTGAACTGACAACGGAGCTTGCCCGGATCGATGCGACGGTCAGCAGCCGATCGACGTTTGCTGGCGGTGCTGTGGCGAGCGTGACAGCAGGGGTGACACTGACAGCAGGGACAGTTGCGGACATTCAGAGCGGGCTTGCAACGGCTGCGAATCAAACGACGATCATTCAGTACATTGATACTGAGGTTGCAGCAATCAAGGCCGTCACCGACAAACTTAACACCGGGCTGGTACAGGACGGTGCGGTCTATCAGTTTACTGTCAACATGCTGGAGAATGGTCCTGCAGGTGCTGGCGGCGGATCTGCAACAATCGGTAATCAGGAATTGATTCTCGATCAGTTAGATTTGATACAAGTCAAGACCGATCTCATCAGCGGAGCAGGGGCTATCGGTCCATTGCTGGCAGGGGCTGTACTTGAGCCGGGAACCATTACAGGATTCCCGACCAGTTTGACAATCGGAGACTCATACACCACGGCCAATGGCCGGGCAATTCAACTGCCGATTGTAGACACAGACGGTAATCCGATCAGCAGTACAGGTTCCTTGCTTTTCGCGGATGCTTCTGTAACATTCACCATTTCCCGTGCTCGTGAGACTGATTCTAACAGGATTATCACTGGTACGGCTGCCGTTGTTGATCCTGCTGGAACCGGCACGGCTGAAGCACCCTACGCACTGGTACAACTTTCTTCCTCAGAAACTTCCAAGGGAAAACTCGGATACAAGTACAATGCCGTGCTGAAGTTCACATGGCCGGGTACTGGTACAGATGTGATGTCGTTCGAGTCTTCTACGGAAGTGCAATTTGACAACTGAAGGTCATACACCCCCATGACCATCGAACTTGAGTTACCTGCATATCAGAGTTTCATCAAGCAGCAGGAGATTAAAGATGGACAGCCCACTGGAAAACTGAAAGCCGGACCAAAGAAGATTCGTGTTCCTGACACGGTATTTGAAAAGGGCCGAATGGTTGGTTGGAAATGGACTGAACGATCTCCAGTCAGCCTGCTAAAGATGCTACCTGATTATGATCCGTTTGCTTCAGCAAAGGGATACTACTTCGACACGAATGAATGGGACCGAATCATCGCATTCATCGTGAACGAGTGTGTCTATCCTGAAGGTGAACTGACGGGTCGATCTTTCATCCCAGAACTTTGGCAGTCGTCTATATACGCAAACTTGTTCTGCTGGAAGTCTGTGGAGACAGGCTTACGGAGGTACAGAGAATGCTTCATATATGTGCCACGCAAGAACGGGAAAACGACTGCATTCGGAGCAATCATTACTCTCATAATGTTCTTCGTGGACAGTGAAAAGCGTAGTCAAAATTTCTGTTGTGCTGCTGACAGTGATCAGGCAACTGTGAACTTCAGACACAGCCAGTACATGATCGAAAACAATCCACGGCTGATCAGCAGGCTCAAAGAGAAACGAGTCTACAGATCAACCAAATCATTCGAGCATACAGACGGTGCCAGCTTCAAAGTGTTGTCCAGTGTGGCCGACACAAAACACGGACTCAGCCCTAACTTTGTGTACGTTGACGAAGTACACGCTCATCCAAACAGTGAACTTGTGGACGTGATGAAGACTGGTACTGCGGCTCGCAGGCAGCCTCTGATCGTTTACACAACTACAGCAGACTATGACCGCCCCAGTGTTTGCAATGAGATGTACAGCAAGGCCAAGATGATTGCTTCAGGGAAGCAGTGGGCACCCACTTTTCTCCCAGTAATCTACGAAGCCAATGTAACCGATGACTTCCGTAACCCGACAATCTGGAGTCGAGCAAACCCGAACTATGGGAAGTCGATTACCAGAGAATACTTTGAGGAAATGGTCAGGTCAGTACAAGACAACCCTGCAGAACTCAACAGGTTCCTGCGACTGCACCTGAACATCAAAACAAAGACTGAGACAGCCTGGATTCCTCCGCACGTCTGGGCGAACGGTAATCCTGATCCTGATTCAGTCGAGATGATGTCAGTCGTTGATATCAAGAACTGGATGTCAGAACACCCATATTGGAACAACATCACTTGCGATAGGAACTTCGACACAACTTCAGTTGATGTTCAGATTGCCAATCAAGGATTATACTGGTCATGGTTTATATCTAAGTGTGAAGAACTTCGATACGAGGAATGCTATGCGGGGTTCGACAACTCAATCGTTCAAGACCTTGCAGCGTTATCGCTGTGGTTCCCTACTAAACAAACGATGCTCACATGGCACTGGTGCCCGGCAGCATCCATATACCGAAGGTCACAAGAACAGGGACTACCTTACGCTCGTTGGTGGGAAGCGGGGCTACTCAACTCCACTGCACCACTTGAAACGACAGACGATGATTCCATTGTCAAAACTATGCTGGGAGACGCATCGTATCCTGGCATCTTCACTCATTTTCAAGGTCTTCGTGAGATTTGCTTCGACCGTTTCGCGATGCGTGTGATCTACGTTCGATTGAAAGACTACGGATACCCAGCCAGAGCATACCCACAAAGTTTCTCCGGTATGAATGAGCCTGTTCGTAAAATGGAGTCTATGGCAATTGATAAATGCATGTATCATGGAGGCAACCCGATACTGGAGTGGGAAGCCGGAAATGTAACGATCATGACAAATCATGATGGACAAAGGCGTCCTGACAAGCAAAAATCAACAAACAAGATCGACGGTATAGTTGCTTCTTTGATGGCTCTGGGCGGGTCGCTGTATCCTGAGATAGAGACAATCACCGATATCCGGGGTTTGAAATAATGTTCAATCTGTTCAAGAAACCTGTTGCTGCCCGCCCCCATGCCGCAATAGGCACGTTGATTGACTACGCCATGAACGCAGCCACGATGTCGTGGTCAAACTTGTGGGGTACGATCCGTCACGAGCAGATGTTTGCAGACAGGACAGACGTGGCCCTGCGTCTGTCTGCAGTGCGATGTGCCGTTCAGGTCTATACCGGAATGGCTGTCGCACTGCCCCGTCGTATGTATGCTGTAGACCAGATGACTCAGCAGTCTACTCGTATCATCGAGACTACGAGCCACCCTGCATCAAGACTGTTCCAGCACTACTTCAACCCAGAACTTAGTGCGGATGATGCTTTGTTGAACGTCATCTACGACGTATTGATGGACGGGAACTGCTACTTCATCCGTGAACTGGACACGCAGGGCCGGACATCTCGCCTGTACTATGTCCATCCCTCCAGAATACCAAGGATGAATATCAAACGTGCTCGCGGTGATGAGATGCTGGATACAAATCCCTCTCGCCGTGCAGTGGCTGGAGAGATCCTGTACCGCATCGACACAGGTGCGACATACCGAGACAAAGACACACAGCCTCTGTACCTGCCCAAAGAGGCTATGTGTCATTTCAAATCCTCAGTGCTGGATGCCGATTACTTCCGAGGTGAAGGGTTCATCGGCAACTCCCAGATGACTGTGGACCTGTATTCCGCGAGTGAACAGTTCGGACGGAACTTCTACACTCGTGGTATCGCTAACCAGATGTTCCTGACTACGGACAACAGACTGGCACCTGAAGTCCTGAAGCGTCTGGAAGCCAACTTCGAGGAAGACCCTAACGCTCCGCTGGAGTCTATCTTCAAGACTCGTATTCTGGAGCAGGGACTGAAGCCAGTCCACATGGGTATCCCGTTCCAGCATTTGCAGTTCATTGAAACCCGTGCATTCAGTGTTGAAGACGTAGCCCGAGGATTCAACATTCCTCCGGTACTTCTGCACAGTTACATGGGAACCAAGGCTGGCGATGTCGATCTGTCTGGTGTGGTCAGTCTGTTTGTACAGACTGGTATCGGCCCCTTCCTTGACAGACTCTCTGCTCAGTTCAAGACTGAGTTACTGCCGCTTCCATCGCAGATGCTGTACAGGTTTGAGTTTGAGAAGATGTACCTATACCGCAACGTGATTGACAGATTCTCTGACTCGCTGCGTAAGCTGTTTGAGATCGGGGTCATCAATCGTATTGAAGCCCGTCAGTTGCTGGGGCTGTATATCAACCCCTCCGATGCTGCGGCTGACCCGAGGTACGTCCCTGTCAATCTGATGACTGTAGAGCACTCCCTGCTGCTCCAGGAGCAGGCTGAGATATCCAACAAGACTGCTAAGTCGAATCTGGAGATGCTCGATCTGCAGAAAGACGGGCAGCGTAAAATGAACGACGGCATGGTCAAGCCCGTGGCTACACCTGAAGCCCCCGGTGCAACCACACAGAAAGACATGGACAACAGCCCGAGCAAGGACAACATTGACAAGCGACTTCGCAAGGCTAATAATGCCGTAAGAGTTGCTTTCAATAATGTCATCAACGGGCTGAAGCAGTACGAGTCGCGAGTATTGGACCAGAAGAAGTCTACTCGGCCTAACGACTACGATATTGCCGTCACAGAGTTCTACGCAGCCGACAGTCGATTTAGCGAGATGCTTAACGAACAGTTGAGCGTGTGGGCCGGCCTGATCGATGATGTAGATGTCAATAACCTGATTGCTACTTGGATCTCTTCTCAGAAATGCCCGGAGGTGTTGGATGTTGGTTCTGAATCGTAAACAACTTCCCTCTGGCGAGCAGATGCTGGAGACTCGGGTATCGTTCAACAGTGCAAACGAACTGGAGATCTACGACTACATCATGCCAACAAAGTGGGGTGAGAGTGATACCTCTGTTACTCCCAACGATGTCATGAACTTCCTGCGTAACGTCACAGGGGACATCACTGTCCGCATCAACAGCCAAGGCGGTGAAGTTGGTGCTGCTCTGGCAATGTACAATCGATTGCTGGAACACCAGGGCAAGGTGACAACCATCGTCGATGGATACGCTTTCAGTTCTGCAGGCTGGCTGGCTCTGGCAGGATCAGACAGGCAGATTACAAACGGTGCATTGTTCATGATGCATAACCCGTACATGTACGAGCGAATCGACAGTGAGAAGTCTGCACAGAATGCTGCTGCTCGCTGGGTTGCCCACCGCGACTCGATCGTCAATATCTTCACCTCCAGAACTTCCATGAAGGACACTGAGGTGAAAGACCTGATGGACAAAGAAACTTACATGTCCGCTCAGGAATCGGTCAAGCAGGGACTGTTCAATACAGTTCGAGATGGTCGCCCTGACACAAAAATCTTGAACTGTTTGAACATCCCTGCGGAAGCACTTAACAAGGCTATTGTCGAACGTCCAGAACTGTCTGAGATTCGTCGTCGAGTTTTGAACATTCGTAGAAATTCTGCGGGTTAGTTCTTGACGATCAGCCCGTTGTACTTTAACTTGAATCCGGCTCTGTCACGCAACGCATAAGCAGCAGCCGAATGCACCACATTTTCACTGGAGGATTTATCATGGCATTCGCCAAACTGAAAGTTTCTGCTGCTGTCGATGCTCTTGTTTACAACGACACCGCTGCCAAGAACGCCGATGTTCTGAACATGACCGCCAACCAGCTTGCCGATGAGCGAACGAAGCTCATGACCAAGACGGAGGCATTCGACGCGAAGGGTGACAAGATCACTCCCGCAGAAACCACTGAGTACAGTGACGCAGTGGATCGTCTTGAGGCTGTCGTGAATGCAATCAGCCGTACTGCGGTTGGTCTTCGCGAGCGTCGAGATGCTCTCAATGCTGTCAGCCGCATTGCTCAGTCTGCTTCTGGCATCGTGAACCTCAGCGGTGGGATCAGCACCCGTCCGGCATGGGAAGACGACAAGGAGAAGTACGGGTTCCGTGATCAGACCGATTACTTGAATGCCGTCGTGAACTCATTCAAGGATCGCGAAGTCACCGATCCTCGCCTGCGTCGTTTGACGATGGACGCGATTGGCAGCGACGAATTCAGCAAGGCCAACTGGGAAGCCCAGGGTCTGATGGTTCCTCGCGGATTCCTGCCGGACATCATGCAGATTGAAACCGAGATCAATCCGATCTTCAATCTCATGACTCGTGTTCCGATGACTGCTCCGGTTGTTGACATTCCGTGCCGAGTTGACAAGGACCACCGTACCAGCGTGACTGGCGGGTTCCGTGTCTATCGCGGTAAGGAAACTGCGGCACCTGAATTGTCGAAGTCCGCAATGGAGATGGTCAGCCTGAAGGTCCACGAGGTCAACGGTGCTGCTGCTGTGACGAATCAGTTGATGGCTGACAGTCCGATCTCGATTGCTGCCCTGATCGAACAGGGTATGCGTCAGGAAGCCGCTGCTTACCGTCTGGACGAACTCCTGAACGGCAACGGCATTGGTCGTCCCCTCGGTATGCTGAACAGCAACAATGCTGCTCTGCTGACCGTTTTGCGAGAGAATGGCCAGTCCACTGGTTTGATCGTCAGCGGTCTGAATCTGTTGAAGATGCGTCAGCGTGTCTGGGGTTACGAGAATGCAGTATGGCTGTGCTCTCTGGACCTGTACGCCGTGCTGACGACTGCAGTTGTCGAATCTCCGAACAATGCAGGCATCACGAAGTTGTTCTACCCCTCGACCGATGCAGGCAAGCCAGACACGATTCTGGGCCGTCCTGTGATCTGGACCGAGTTCATGAACGGCATCACCAGCGGTCAGGACGGGAGCGTAATCAGCGAGTGGAACGACAACTTCCTCGCTTGCGTCAACCCGACTCAGGTACTGTTCGGCGAACGTGGCACTCAGAACATCAGCCGATCGATCCATGTTCGATTCCTTGAGCGTGAGGAAGTGTTCCTGTTCTCAGCATTCGACGACGCCCGCCCGTGGTGGAAGTCTACGCTGACTCCTCGCAAGGCTGGTCTCACGCTGTCACCGTTCGTGGTGCTCAGCAAGACCACAGCCTGATTCATGCAGGTCGGAGGGGCGGGGAGTTTAACGCTTCTCTCTCCGCCCCTCCAGTTTGATCTCTTCTCCGCTTTTCTCCGCAAAGGATTTTCAATATGGCTACGCAGAAATTTTCTCATCTGTCGAGCAAGAGTCTGGTCAAGGCTCTCGGTACTCTGACGATGAATGGCTCTATCGGTAATGCACACGTCTTTACCGAACCTATTGACAAGGCCATGCTCGTGCTGAACGACATGGTGTTGTCTGGCACTCTGACTGTCACAGTCGCAGGCTCAACAGCGGCTGATGGCACTTCCGGCTTTACCACCATCAAGACTGCTGCCTTTGGTTCTGGTGGAAGTGCAAACGTCTCTGTCGAAGTTGATTCGGAAGAGATCAGCTATGCTGAAGATGCTGCTGGTGTGACGTTCAAGACTGTCGTGTTCCGACTGACTGGTACGAACACCAACACGGTCAAGGCTGCTGTGCAGGCTCTCACGTTCCACCAGCGTAAGGATCTGACCCCGACCGGAACTGGCGTTACTGCCTGATACCCCGAGGTGGCCGTAGCCATTCCGCAAGATTGCCTGCGGCCACCTTTCCTAACACACTCGCTGGGCCTCTCCCGCTTTGCGGTGACGCCCATCAAGGGCGAGTTTCGAGTCGCTTCGGCGAACAGCCGCAGTACAGGTACGGGGGTGGCTGTGCTGCGGTTTGTTTTTGGAGGTCTAAGCGATGCCCCTTTCAATCGATCTATCATCTGAAGATGCCCCTGCAACGCTGATCACCGAAGCGTTCCTGAAGTCTGTTAAGCAGAACCTCGGATTTGATCCAGAGACACCAGACACAGACCTGCCTGTTGATTTGACCGATCTGCTGCATGAAGCTATCGCAATATGCGAAAGGGAACAGTGGCGTTTCATCCTCCGCAAAACAGCCACCCTTATACTGCCCTACGAAGCATTCACTGCAGCAGATCGGCTCATATTCCTACCCTTTGGTTCTGTCTCCAGTCTGACCACGTTTACCTACAAGAAGTCAGACGCAACAACCGGCTCAGTCTCTGCTGCAGACTACACAGTCTACTCCCAGGAACCTACAAGGCTCTGGGCGGATGACTGGACCGCATTACTGTCAGGGATTGACACAGACCAGCCTTACCCTGTCACAATCACCTACATGACCGGCTACGCATCCTACGCTGCCATTCCGAAGCCTACAGTTCGTGCCCTGAAGATTCTGGCATACCATCTGTTTGAGTACCGTGATGCTGTCTCAGAGAGTAAGATGATGGAGTTGCCACAGGGCTACTGTCAGTTGCGTGACCTGAACCTGCTCAACAGTATGCGTGCGATCCAGTACGTTGCTGAAGACTGGAAGAAAGTAGGTCGCGGATGAACAAGTACCGCCGCAGGCAACGACCGAATCTTCGGCACACTGTTGAGTTCTGGATTCCTACCTCAGTCGCGGATGCGTCTGGAGAACTGAAACAAGAATTCGTCATGCACTATCGCGGTCCATTCGCGATGGAACTACCTCTGGCACCGAAGGAAATCTCTGAGGCTGGTCGAGTTGTGAACGAACAGACATTCCTGTTGCTGGGCCAGTGGTGCAAACCTGCATCGACTGTAACCGCTGGGATGTTTGCAGTTATCCCTTCTCTCCAGAAAGTCTATGCGGTACAGGGTAATGCGACTGACCAGTGGGGCAGCCGACAGAAGATCCAGATTCGTATTGTGGACAACGTGACGCAGACCATCACCACTCAGGTACTGAGCACCATTTACTAATGGCCAAGAACCGAGGAATCCTGACTGTAAAATTTACCGTCCCGCAAGAGATCCGCAACGGCTTTGTTGATCTCGTTGCGAAGACGCGAAAGCATATTGTACGTCAGGCAATCCGATCAGCTATGTTCCCGGCTCGTGCTCACCTGTCTCTGCTGCTCAAACAACTACCCACTGAAAGCCGTCAGAGTTCTGGAGCATCCAGGCGAGCCTTAGACATGAAGGTTCGCATGTCTGCCAAGAACCGCCATGTCATGTATGGCATCGTGAGCGTGAATCGAAAGTATGTTGAGGCTGTGGTAAACACCCAGTCTACTGCTTTCCCAGAATTCAAAGCACGGGACAAAGACGGTCGCATGGGAGTCTACAAGTCTCGCCGTACTTCACTGGCTTTCGGTGTACCGCGAGGTATCAACAGGAAGACCGGCAAAGTCATGTTCACAAAGAAGTTCGCTCGCAATACCGAGGTGCAGTCGTACTATCGACGTGGCTACAAGAGCAGTGCTTCAGGCAAGTTCAGGAAGCGTGTACCCAATAAGTATTGGCACTTGTCTGAGTATGGCTTCAATCGTAACGGTATCCGGTTCGATGGACACAAGTTTGTTGAACAGACTATCGCTGCCAAACGTACTGAGATGATCACAATCTTCGAGCAAAAAATGGTTGAGCACTTCAGGAGATACGCATGAGTGCTCCATACAACATCGACAATGCAATCATGAAGATCCTGTCAGCAGGAATGCCAGCAGGTGTCCCTGTTTACAAGTCTGAGTTTCTTCCCGCAGAAGATCTTACGAAGATGCCGAAGGGCTACGTCTTCTTTGACGTATCGAATATGACTCCGGCTCTTTGCTCGGAAGGATATTCAGAACTGAATGGACGCGAATCGGTAGACTTCTTACTTGACGTGTCCGTAGTTCATCATGACAATACACAACGTAAGTCTCTGCAGGCGTCAGTGCTCAATGTCTTGCAACCAACGGTAAGCGGACGGCGAACGATCTTAACGTCTTACAACGTGCAGGGAACTGGAATCTTCCTCAACTACATCCGCATGGAGTCAGTTGAAGAGGGTGCAGTTCTAAAGACTGCACAGTCTACCCCCGACCTTGCTGTGTTGATGATGTCTTTCTCTGGTAAAGCAAGCACATAGGAGTGCCCCAATGGCCAATCGCGATACAAGCCGCATCCGTATTCAGTTCTTCGCCCAGACAACTGCCCCGACTGGTTCTGGACCTGCTCCTGATCCTGTTGACGCTTCCAGCAACGTCTATGCCTGCGTGCTTGACGGACCTACATGGTCCGGCTTCACTCGTGGCGAGACCGAGACCACTTGCAGCAACACGACACTGGATGCGTGGGGTAATTTGATTCGTACCTTCCGCTCTGGTAAGATCGTGGACCTCGGCACGATCACGTTCACCGTGGACTGGGACGCCGACGATGCTTACGGTGGGCGTGAACTGGCTGCATTCATGGACGGTCGTACTGGCGACCTGAAAGTGTACTTCCCGGCAGACGGAGCAGAAACCACAGGGCCTATTCTGACCCTGAACGGCTTCTGCAACTCGTTCAAGCCTGCAGGTACTGTTCTGGTTGACGGTGCTGGTGCTCGGTCTACGGCTGAGTTGGTGTACCGTATCAACTCGATTGCTGTTACTGCCCCAGTCTGATTCAGATTCCACCCCCAACTTTTCACCCCCGGAGTAAGTAATGATCAAGTTCAATCCGTTGAAGAAAGTGGCCCTGCCCGGCAACGACAACGCATTCGTTGTAGAGCCGTCTACAGGACTTGTGACTGCGTTCCTGCAGGCACTGAAAGAGTTCCCCAAGCTGAAAGAGGATCAGATCGATGCACGCTACTTTACCGGGCTGCGTAACCTGATCTGTCTATTCGACGGGGATCAGTCATTCCTGGCCCAGTACGCCAACAGCCTGCATGAGTCCAATGCTGCGGCATGGCCACTTTCTTTCTCAGAAACCGACACGGCGAGACAGGTACTCGAAGCATTCGACATCCCTTACCTGACTCGTATCGTTGATGCGTTTGTGGACTCCATCGGTGTGACTCAGACCGAGGAACTTGTCGAACTTGTTCGTCAGGTATGGCCGGACAAGGAACCAGTAAAAAACTGATAACCCCCGATGATGAACAGTGGTTCGTGCTGTTTCTCTGTAGTCGTTGGGGCAAGTACAAGTCAGAGATCGAAGGAATGCCGTATTCAGAATTCTGTCAACACCGCCAGTTCTGGCAGCATTACAGGTGGGGTATGGCAGACGATCTCATGGCCATGAAAGTGGCCTTTGATTACAATGCGGCTTCCAGAAAGAACAGCCTTGTCCCACATCAAGTGAAGCAATGGACTGTTCAGCCAGACTATGCGTTCAAAGTTCTGACGAAAGCACTGAAACCCGTTGCGGCTATCCGTAGCGGGTTTATGGCTATCGTAGAGGCTGTGAAAGGGATGTCGAAATGAGCGCGAATCAGAGTATTCATGCTATCAGCGTAGCACTGGCACTTGACGATACATCGCTCGCAGCAGGTTTGCAACGCGCTAGTGCTACGATCAACAGGCACACTGACAGCATGATCAAAGGCATGTCGGTGTCTGGTGCTGAACAATCGGCTATACTGTCTGCAATGTCTGATCGGATTGCAGCAGGAATGTCAGAAGCAGGCAAACTGGGAGTAAGCCTTATCAGAGCACGCGAGCGTGATCTAAGAGCCGCTCAAGAACAGGAACAATTCGAGCAGCGTGTTGCTGAGGACAAGCGTAATAGAGTTAAGAATGAAATTGACACTCTTAGTAAGGTAGCAGACTACCGCAAGCAAATGGTGCGGTGGGAATTGGAGCACATACGGACAGTCAACGAAGCAGCAGCAAAAGCGGCCCGAGATCCATCTATCTCAAAAGAAAACATGGATACAATGCGTTTTCTGGGCGGCGGTAAAGGCCCTCTCCAAGTAGCCGCAGAAGAATCTGAAGCAGCGAAGTTTCAAGATTTAGTGAATGAAAGAAGATCGCAGGCTCTGAGTTTGATTAAATCTCTCACAACAGAGCAGCAGAAGTACAACAGAAAACTGCAAGAATACAATCTTTTGTTAGAGCAAGGATTTATCACAGAAGATCAGTATAAGGCAGCAAAACTGTCTTTAGGACAAGATCCAGAACTGAAGTACCGTAGGCAAGTTCAAGATTTGCTCAACCAGCAAGTAGGGACTACCGACAACTTAGTTGCCCTCCAGCAGCGATTGAAAGCAGAGGCACGGGAATTTTTAGAGGTATTGAACAAAACCAACCTGTCTGAAAGAGAACGAAAAGAACTCGCCGAACAATTTGTAGCCGCTCAGTCTAAACGCAGACTTGAAGCAAGAGCAGTTGATAGTGATCGTCAACAGGCTCGCGTTAATGATTTGCTTAGACAGTCTGAGACTGTACAGGAGCGGTACAATCGAAGACTAGCCGAATTGAACACGCTGCGTGCTACTGAGAACATCAGAACTAAGCAGGCAATGCTGACAGAAGAGCAGTATGCTCGACTAAAAGCTAAACTGATCGAAGAGATAAAACAAGATAAGTCAGGAACAAGACAACAGGCAATCGACAAGATCAGGCAGATACTGGCCAGCACCGGCAACGAACAGGCTAAGATAAACCTGCTCATGGCTAACCAGAAGAAAGAAGTCGCAGAACTGAACAAGGCTATGGAAGCCGCTGGTGTCTCTCTTAAACAACAGGCCGTTCAACGAAGAATACTGTTACAGCACCACAAAGAAGAGTTGGACTTACTGAGAACCAAAAAAGTAGTCACAGA
>Ga0172367_10006652_pt1 | contig 13502 bp, 12 predicted proteins | sample Lak10m_FD_114542 | JGI IMG/M metagenome (GOLD analysis project Ga0172367, IMG submission 114542) | Freshwater microbial communities from Kabuno Bay, South-Kivu, Congo - kab_022012_10m | ecosystem: Environmental > Aquatic > Freshwater > Lake | place: Democratic Republic of the Congo: South-Kivu...
ACCACAAAGGCGCTAATCAGCAGTACCCCGATCGCTTTGATCGATGCGCCCACCACCAGGGCCAGCAGCACAATGAAGGTGGTGCGATGGGCCGAGGCCGCAATGCCACTAGCGATCGCCAGGGGCTCGTGTAGGGTGAGGAGAATTTGCGATCGCAGCGTCAGCCCAACAAACGCTATGCACACCCCCAGCAGCACCGCACTCACCACCAGATCGCTCTGTCGCACCGCCAAAATATCGCCAAACAAAATGTTGTTAAGGCCCCCCTTGTACTGCCCCACAAAGGTCAACACAATCACCCCGATCGCCAGGGATGACGAATAGACAATGTTGAGCAGCGCATCGGTCCACAGCCGCGTGCGCTCCAGTAAATAGGTAACGCCTAAGGCAAACAGCACCGCAAACGGCAACAGCACCAAGGATGGGTTCATCCCCAGCAGCAGGCCCAGGCTGATGCCCAGCAGCGCCGAATGCCCGAGGGCATCGCTAAAGAACGACAGCTGCCGCAGGATCGTGAAGCTGCCCATCAGGCCACCCATCAGGCCCGTGAGAATGCCGCCCAACAGCGCTCGCTGCATAAAGGGGAGTTGGAAAAGTTCGATGACGCGGGTGAGGTCGGACATGGGGAAGGGGTTTGGGGTTTGCGGTAAGCGGTTTGGGGTTTGGGGTTTACGGTTGGCGATTTGCGGTTCAGGCCGTTCACCGTTCACCCCTCACCCCTCAATGCTGATGTCGGTAACGAACAAACTCTGAGCCATAAACGGCAGCCAGGTTATCCGGAGCAAGGGCGTAGTCTGGATTGCCCTGGCAGCGGAGAGAACGGTTGAGGCAGAGGACGCGATCGCAGTGTTTTCGAACCATATCGAGGTCGTGGGAAATTTGCAAAACGGCCCAGCCCTGCTCTTGCTTGAGCTGGTAGAGGAGCCGGTAAAACTCTGACTCGCCGCGCACGTCTAGCCCAGCGGAGGCTTCGTCGAGGATGAGTAATCGGCGGGGGCGCACCAGGCAGTAGGCAAGTAAGGCCCGTTTCATTTCGCCGCCGGAGAGGCGGCTGATGGGCTGGCTACCCAGGTGCAGAGCATCGACTCGCTCTAGGGCTTGGCGAACGGCCAGTCGACGCTGCTTTTGGTTGGCCCAGGGCAGTTTTGGCCCCAGATCATCCCAGCCCAGGGCGACCAACTCGTTGACGGTGATGGGGATGCGGCGGTCAAACAAAAAGTTTTGGGGTAGATAGGCTATCTGCTGGCGCACCTTGGGGCTCAACACCCCTCGGCGGCTGAGGGGATGGCCCAGCCAAAACACATCCCCCGATTGTCGGGGCAAGATGCCCAAAATCGCCTGAATCAGCGTGCTCTTACCGGCCCCATTGGGGCCAACAATGGCCGTATCGGTTCCTTCATTGAGGGAAAATGAAACATCTTGCACAGCAACATAGGTATCGCGGTACACGGTCAGCCCCTCAACCACTAAGACTTCAGCGCTCAATCGGGCTCCTCCTAAAACCGTAGGCCTACAGTCTGGGGCACCATTGCCACAGGCTGGGGCTGCCACAGCGGTAGCCACGACTGGGTCGATGTTTCAAAAGCAGACGCCAGGTTGGCGGCATTTTGACGCATGGTAGTGAGATAGTAGTCGGGCTGTACCGACTCAGGGCCACCTACTTCGAGCGGGTTAAATACTCCCACCTGAACACCCAGATCCTTGGCAATGGCACCAAAGGCATCTTCCCCGGCAGAGGGTTCAGTCAGAATGGTCTTCAGGTTAGAAGCTTGGACGGTATCCATCACCCGCTTGACGTCTTCAGGGGCCGGGCTGACCGTAGGCACATCCACCAAAAATTCTGCTGCCAAGCCATAGCTCTCAGCAAAGTAAGGGGCAAAGTCGTGGAAAGCCACAAAGGTCTGCCCCGCAAAGGGTGCCAGTTGTTCCGTAATTTCGGCATCCAGAGCTTCAAGTTCGGCAATGAAAGCAGCGGCATTGGCGGTATAGATCTCCTCGCCCTCGGGGTCAACGGCAATCATGCCGTCGCGAATGTTTTCGACTTGCTGGATGGCCCGCTTGGGATCGAGCCAAATGTGGGGGTTAAATTCGCCGTGGTGGTGGTGCCCAGCCTCAGCATGGTCGTGGGCTTCTCCTTCGGCATGGTCGTGGGCTTCTCCTTCGGCAGGGTCGTGGGTTTCCCCTTCAGCGTGGTCGTGGGCTTTACCAGCACTATGACCTTCCACAGCCTCGTTCGACAACACCGCGACCCCCTCGCTAGAGTCGATGATCACCAGAGCAGGATTCTCCGCACTCGCGATCAGGTCATCCAAAAAGGCCTCCATCTCCAGGCCGTTTTTTACCAGCACATCGGCGTTGGCCAACGCCTGCACATCGGCAGGGCTAGCCTGAAAGTCGTGGGGGCTAACGCTGGTCGGAATCAGGGAAATGACCTCGGCGCGATCGCCCACCACCGCATTCGTAAACTGCGTAATCGGCAAGATCGTCGTCATCACTACCAAGTCCGTTGCGATTGCACTATTGGGCGTTTCAGTGTCGGCAACATCGGTAGTGCCTGACGCGCAACTCCCCAAGGCAACAGTAACGGATGAGGCGAGTAGCAAAGCCGTTCGACGGAAGGGGAAAAGTTGGGGCATGGGGGTCTCCTGAAGGGGAAGAGGGGTTTACGGTTAGCGGTCTACGGTTAGCGGGGGAAGAGCGGCAAACGGTTTACGGTCTACGGTTAGCGAAGGGAAGAGGGCTATACCGTTCACCTCTTACCGTTCATCGCCTTAGCCGCATCCTTAGCGAAATACGTCAAAATCACATCTGCTCCAGCCCGTTTAATGCTGGTCAGGGTTTCGAGCATCACGGCCTTTTCGTCGATCCAGCCTTGGGCGGCGGCGGCTTTGACCATGGCGTATTCGCCGCTGACGTTGTAGGCGGCGATGGGCAGGTGCGTGTGCTGTTTAATGCGGCAGATGATGTCGAGGTAGGCGAGGGCGGGTTTAACCATGACGATGTCGGCTCCTTCGGCGATGTCGAGATCGACTTCCTTTAGGGCTTCCTGGGCATTGGCGGAGTCCATTTGGTAGGTCTTTTTATCGCCAAACTTGGGGGCGCTCTCTAGGGCATCGCGAAAGGGGCCGTAGTAGGCGGAGGCATACTTGGCGGAATAGGCGAGAATGCCGACGTTGATCCAGCCTTCGGCGTCGAGGGCTTGGCGAATGGCTCCAATGCGACCGTCCATCATGTCGGAGGGGGCGACCATATCGGCTCCGGCTTCAGCCTGGGCCAGGGCTTGCTTGACCAGCACCGCCACCGTCTCATCGTTGAGAATTTCGCCACTTTCTACAATGCCGTCGTGGCCCATGCTGCTGTAAGGGTCGAGGGCCACATCGGTAATCACCAGCAGCTGGGGGAAAGCCTGCTTGATGGCGCGCACGGCCTGGGGAATTAGCCCAGTGGGGTTGTAGCTTTCGGTGCCTGCGTTGTCTTTTTGACCGTCGGGGATGAGGGGGAAAAGGGCGATCGCACCCAACCCTAGCCCCACTACTTCCTGAAGTTCCTCTAGCAGCAGATCAAGGGAAAAGCGAAAGCAGCCCGGCATCGAGGGCACTTCTTGCCGCTGCCCAGTCCCCTCCATCACAAACATGGGGTAAATCAAGTCATCTACAGTCAAACAGGTTTCGCGCACCATTCGGCGCAGCCCCTCAGTGCGGCGCAGGCGACGAGGACGGTGCACCAGAGGCAGGCCAACAGGGGCCGCAGCCTCAGCGGCATCGGCTATATCCGCCAGAGGAACAGATGGGGGAGACAGAACCATAGTCTTGCAATATGATAATGATTATCATTCTAAAGTATCCTATCCCATCTTTCTATGGATCGCGACCCCTCAGCCGAAAAAATCTGTGCAGCGGTAGCAGCAGTGACCCATGCTTCCCCACTAACCACTGGTCAGCGGGCTGTCCTGGCGGCCCTGCGCCAGCAGCCCCAGCCGCTCTCGGCCCAGGCGCTCCACGGGGTATTGGGCACCCAGCGCCCCATCGGGCTGGCCACGGTCTACCGGGCGCTGGACGCGCTGAAATTGCTCGGGCTGGTGCAGCACCGGGTGACCTTGAGTGGGGAAACCCTCTACAGCGCTGTAGAGCATGACCACCACTACCTCACCTGCTTGCAGTGCGGCACTTCGGTGCCCGTCGAAACCTGCCCAGTGCAGGAACTGGCGGCGCAGCTTCAGGGAACCAGCTCGTTTCGGATTTACTATCACACACTGGAATTTTTTGGGGTCTGTGGGGGGTGCGAGGGGTGAGAGGGGAACCCGGTACAAAGTGCAAGGTGTAAGGTTTACGGTTCCCAGTCCAGACCTTGCACCGTAAACCCTGTACCTTGCACCGTTCCCCCATTACCCAAACCCCTTACCCGCCAACGCCTGCCCCCATACCATCACCTCTCCCCCACAGCCCCCGGCGGCTAGATACTTGCCCTGGGGTGACCAAGTCAGGGTCGAAAAACCATTCGATGCCCCTCTGAGAATTTGGGCCGCCTGGGTAAACTGCTGCCAAAGGCAAACCCAGCCATCTTCAGCAGCGGTAGCCAACAGAGTTGACTGGGGCTGAAACGCGATCGCCCTCACTGCCCCACTGTGCAAATCCAGCACGCGGGATGTCCAGCCCTCGGCGTCGCTCGCGGCTTTGGCCCACACCACCACGCCCTCTGCACTGGCAGACGCTAACAATGGTGCCCCCTCCTGGGCCTTGACCGTAGACCAGGCCAGCTGGCGCACCTTGCCTGGAAACCCCTGCATCTGCCAGGGGTAGGGGTTGTCCCACGCCCACACCAGCAGGGTGCGATCGTTGTTGCCCGAGGCCAGGTACTGACCGTCAGCAGAGATGGAGATCGCCCCACTGGCCCCGCCTGTTTCTCTGATCAGCGGATCATCATCCCAATCCTCTCGTCGCCAGGTTTTCACGCTCTGGTTGCCCGCCAATAGCAAGAAGTCACCACTGGGATGCCAGGCTAGATCCAGCACCGACGAGGCCTCAAAATTCAGCGTCGTAACGACGTCCTGCGCTACCGCATCCCACACCTGGACGTAGCGCCCTAAACCAACCGCCAGCTCTGGCCGGTGCGGATGCCACTGCAAGCAATCAACCCACACCCTTGAATTTTCCAGCTCAGTTACCAGCGTCGGCGGATCGCCTGCCATCGACCAAATTCTCACCGCGCCATCCTGCCCCCCTGCCGCCAAAAACTGGCCATCAGCGGAGACGGCGATCGCATCCACCGACAAGCCCTGCTTTTCTCGCAACGTGACCGATGCTCCTGTCCTGGCATCAAACAGCACCACTTCTCCTGCCGCCGAGCATGCCGCCAGCCGAGAGCCGTCGGGCAGCCATGCGATCGCGGTCACATAGTCAGCGAGGAGAGTTTGCCAGGTGGGAGTGAGGATGGGTTTGGGCATGGGGGGGAGAGTAGATGGGTAGGGGGTGGATGGGTGTGAATTTGGAGGGGTATTTACTTATCCACTCATCAGCCCCTTCACGCCGCCAAACACTTCCTAAACGACTCCTCCAATCCCATTTCTTCCAAGTTCCGCCCGATAAACACCAGCTCGTTTTTGCGGGTTTCATTGGGTCGCCAGAGGCGATCTTGGCGGCCTTCAAACAGCATATGCACACCCTGAAAGACAAAGCGGCAGTCTTCGCCAGCGATGTTGAGAATGCCTTTCATGCGGAAGATGTCCGTACCGCGATCGCGCAACAGTGCCCCCAGCCATTGGTTCAGCTTGTCGCCGTTCACTTCGCCCGCTTCCACCAGGGCGATGGATGCGACGGTTTCGTCGTGTTCGTGGGCGGTTTCACTGAGAAACTCGGGGTCAATTTTGAGGGCGTTGCCCAGGTCAAAGGCGTTGACGCCGAGGATAGCGTCCATCTCCACCTGGGCGTCGTGGGTGCGGTAGATCTTGGCGATCGCATTCATCCCCCGAATCCGCTGCTCCAGAGCGACCAGTTCTGCCTCCGTGACTAGATCAACTTTGTTGATCAAAATCACATCGGCAAAGGCGATCTGCTCCAGGGCCTCGTCGGCCTCCCAGTGCTGGGCGATGTGGGCCGCATCCACCACCGTCACCACCGCATCGAGGCTGGCCTGGGTCTGCACTTCGTCATCGACAAAGAAGGTTTGAATAACGGGAGCCGGGTCGGCTAAGCCCGTAGTCTCGATCACCAGGTGGTCGAACTTGTCGCGGCGCTTCATCAGGTTGGCAATGATGCGAATTAGGTCGCCGCGCACGGTGCAACAGATGCAGCCGTTGTTCATCTCAAAGATTTCTTCGTCGGCATCGATCACCAGCTGGTTGTCGATACCCACCTCGCCAAACTCGTTGACGATCACCGCCACCTTCTTACCGTGCTCGTGGGTCAAAATCCGGTTCAGCAGCGTGGTCTTGCCCGCCCCCAGATAGCCCGTCAGCACCGTAACCGGAACCGCACGTTGTGCTTCAGCAGCAACCATAGCCACACCTCGCTTAAAGAATGATAATCATTGTCAAATTATAGTCGGAATGGAAGGGTGTCAATTCGGAGGGTGCGGTTTGCGGTTTGGAAGTTGGGGTTCGGCGTTCAGCAACACCGAGTATCCTTTTGCCCTAGTCCGGTGGTCTACCTCAGCAAACGAAGACCGTTCAGCGTTACCAGCAACGTGGATCCTTCATGGCCAAGCACCCCAGCGGGCAGGGTGAGTTCGCCCAGGAAGTTGGCGATCATTAACAGGGCTACAGAAGTGAGAGCCAGGGCGATGTTTTGGCGAATAATCTGCTGGGATTTTTGACCAATCACAATGGCCTGTTCTAACTGGTCGAGGCGATCGCCCATCAGCACAATATCGGCGGTTTCGAGTGCTACATCTGCCCCTGCCACTCCCATGGCAATGCCCACCGAAGCCTGGGCCAGCGCCGGGGCATCGTTGATGCCATCGCCAACCATCGCTACCGTGCCGTACTGCTGCTGGAGCCGCTTGACCACATCTACCTTATCTTCGGGTAAGAGATTGGCGTAGACCTCGCTCACCCCCACCCCCAGGGCGACAGTCTGGGCCGTGGTGGTGTTGTCGCCGGTCAGCATTACTGTGGTAGGAATGCCCATGCGTCTGAGTTTTTGCAATAGCGGGATGGCCTGGGGACGGACCCGATCCGCCACCGCCAGCAGTCCTAGGATTCGATCTCCCCGGCGTACCCAGATGACGCTTTTACCTTCGCTTTCTAGCCGTAGACCGGCTTGGAGGAGGGTTGGTTCTACAGGGGTAGCCAGGCCAGGGGTCACGTATGCCAGCTTGCCGACCTGTACGGGCACGCCCTCGACCTGACCGTGGATGCCCTGGCCCACCTCAGCTTGTACCGAGAAGACCGGTTGGGTGAGAATTTCCCGCTGGTGAGCAGCGGCCACAACGGCTTCAGCGACGGGGTGTTCTGAGTAGGCTTCTACGGATGCCGCCACTTGCAGCACGTACTCGGTCTGAACCGAGGGGGCCGGTACAATGTCGCTGACCGTAAGCACCCCGGTGGTCAGGGTGCCGGTTTTGTCAAAGGCGATCGCCCGCACCCGACTAATGGTTTCTAACTGTGCCCCATCCTTGAACAGAATGCCCTGCCGTGCTCCCCGCGCCATGCCTGACAGCAGGGTGGGCATAATCGAAGCCATCAGGGCGCAGGGAGAGGCCACCACTAGAAAAATCAGCGCTCGATAAATCGTGGTTTCCCAGGTCCACCCCAGCAGCAGCGGTGGCAGCAGCGCCAGCAACAACCCTGCCCCCACAATGACGCGGGCATAGCCCCGCTCAAACTGTTCTAAAAATTGTTGAGAGGGTGGCTGGCTAGTCTTGGCCTGCTCCACCAGTCGAATCACTCGCTGAATTAGACTGCTTTCTGGGGGTTTGTGCAAGTCCACAGTGAGCGCTCCATAGCCGTTGATGGTGCCAGCAAAGACCTCATCCCCCACCCCCTTTTCCACCGGAATGGACTCGCCTGTGATCGGAGCCTGGTTGACGGTGCTGCTTCCCTCTTGCACGATGCCATCCGTGGGAATGAGGTCGCCGGGTTTGATTAAAATCCGATCGCCCACCCCCAGCGTTTCTGTGGCTACAAGCCTCTCCTGGCCCTGAACGAGCTGACGCGCTGTGTCTGGGGCCAACTGCATCAGGCTGCGAATATTGCGCTCAGTACGGTGAAGGGCGATCGTCTCCAAGGCCCCACTGACGGCAAAAATCAAGATCAGCACCGCCCCATCGACCAGTAGGTAGTACTGCCGCTGCCATAGACCCAGGGCCGCTGCCCCCAGCGCCGCCACAATCATCAGTAGGTCTACATCGAGTTCCCGCTCCCGCCAGAGGGTAGTCACCCCCTCTTTGGCACTGGCATAGCCGCCAATGACATAGCCCGTGAGCAGTAGCCCGACCCCTAACCCCATCTCGCCCTCCTGTAACGCTACCCAACCGAGCAGGGTTAATAGAGCGCAAACCCCCGCCGCTACGGCATCAGGGTAGGTTTGCATCCAGGTGCGCAGGTACTTGGGCATTGGGCCAGGGAAAATAAACGCCATCGGGGTCAAGCCCTACGTCAGAACCTCTCCAGGGTAAACATTGACATTGATGTTAAGGTCAAGGGGGAAGGTTCACGGTTTGCGGTTCACGGTTCGGCCTTATACCTTGCACCCTGCACCCTGCACCTCATACCCTGCACCCTGCACCTCATACCTTGCACCCTGCACCTTCCCCAATGCTGACCATCAAACAACTCACCCAAACCGTTGGCCACAGCATTACTCCCCGCATGGTGCGGCACTACCATCAAATTGGGCTGCTGCCCCAGCCCGTACGGTCAGAGGGTAACTATCGCCTGTATGACCAGCCCGCTGTGGAACAGCTGCGGCGAATTGTGGCGCTGAAGCAGCAGGGGTTTCAGCTGGCCCACATCAAACAAATGCTGGAGGTAGAGATGCCTGCCCTGCAAACAGAACCCCTGCTGGAACAGTTGCAGCACGAGTATCAGGGGGTGCAGCAGCAGTTGATTCGCCTGCGGCAAACCGCCACAGCCCTGGAGGGTATTCTGGGCCGCGATCGACTTTGCCAGGGAATACAGGCCGAGGCCCTGGCCCAGTTGCGCCTGCTAGACGTAGAAACCCAGACGGTTCAAACCCTGACCGAGAAGCTGTGGCAGCACTTAGATGTGGCCGTGGCTGATCACCCCGAGAACTTTCAACAGGCTCTGCAACGGCTCTTGCCCGACCTGTCTCAACGACCGGAAATTGAGGTGGATGTGCTGTCGCACCTGGTTTTGAGCTGTGGAGATGTGGGCTTGGCGGCCTTTGTGCGGTTCAGCCGGGATGCTATCAAGGCGGCTCGCGCAGCCCTCACGGCTGGGTGCACGGTCATAGGGGATGTGCCAGCGGTGGTGGCGAGCCTTGACCAGGCTCGCCTAGTCCATCTGGGCTGTGGGTGGCAGACGCTGATTGACGATCCCCACCTGGATAGTGCCGCCGATGCCGAGCAGCGGTTTTGGCAAGATGACCACTGGCCCCAGCGGTTTGAGGCTTGGGGAGAAGGCAGCATTTGGGTGGTGGGCTATGCCCCTTCGGTGCTGATGCGACTGTGCGATGCGCTCGCAAGCCAATCCCTCCGCCCTGCCCTGATCATTGGCTTGCCTCTTGGTTTTAGCCATGCCCCCGCTGCCAAGCGACGGCTGATACAGCTCAATGTGCCCTACATCACCACTGAGGGATCCCTAGGGGGCGGTTTGCTAGCGGCGGTAGTCCTAAATCGACTAGCGGCATCACTAATCGAGAAGCCCAATTGTCACTGCTATTTAGAAGGGTGAGTGAGGAGATGGTTGGGCTTGCGGTTTACGGTTCAACTGTACACCTAACACCCTGCACCGTAAACCTTGTACCGTCTCCCTTTCACCTAAACACCCTGCACTTGACTCCCTTTCCTATCCTCCCAGAAACTCTTTTAAGAATGGCCTCAGGTGCTCTAGCACTGCTTCGGGGTGTTCTTCGTGGGCCGCTAGAGAGCCTGGTACCGTGGCCCACTGCACTCCGGCCATTGCGTTTAGCATCTCCATTTCAGCTCCAGATTTGGGCGGGGTCTGCTGTCCGGCGATCGCCAGCTTAGCTACCTGGGCCGACTCGACCAAATCTAGCCAGTCGGTGCGCTGCTGCACCGGATCTAGGCCGCCTGTGACAAAGGCTGCCGAGGCAAATCTGGATCCCTTAGCCTGAGTCGTTTGCCGCTTCGCCTTCATTAGCTCGGGGGTGATGTAAGCGGCATCGCCGTAGACATGGCGACCCATCATCCACCGCAGAAAGGCAGGGTGGGTGTTGAGGGCATAGAGCCCTTGGCCCAGCAGCGGCGACCATACCAACCAGCGCAAAGTAGTGTAAACCCGCCGCCGTTCACCCATGGCGGTGGGCAACGGCCCGCGCCAGGTGGGGGCAACTAGCGCGATCGCCTTCAAACCTGGCACCATCTGGGGCTGCGCTGCCAGTGCTAGAGCATAGCCTGCACTGTGGCCACAGGCCACCAGCCCTGCCACCTCTGGCACCACATCCCGCACAAAATCGTTGAGCATCGCTTGGTAGATCACTGGACGACTGCGCCAGGGCGGTCGTGCCGACTCGCCAAACCCCAGCCAGTCGAGGGTGATTACCTGGTAGCGCAGAGCCAACCCCTGCGCCAACCCATCCAGCTCAGCCCGCGTCGAAATGCTGCTAAAGGCAGGCAGCAGTAGCAGCGACGGCCCTGCACCCCACACATCGTAGACGATGGCCACCTCCTGCCCCTGCCACCGCCAGGGGTAATACCGAGTCTCCGATACAACCCCAGCCGAGAGTTCCCCCTGCACCTCAGTCATAACAAGTCCCCCACCGAGCGACCATCATGCTCGCAAATATTGATAATGATTATCATTGTAGACTGGGTATCAGGTGTCGGGCCTAATACCCGAAACCCAGTTTCTCCCTTACTCCCCCATGCCCCCCTCCACCGACATTGCCATCATCGGCGCTGGCCCCCAGGCCCTTACCCTAGTCACCCACCTGCTGCAAAAGAAAGCTGCCATGCGCGATCGCTTTGTGGTGATCGATCCGGCGGGGGAGTGGCTGCACCAGTGGCACCATCAGTTTGCGGCGTTGGAGATTCCCCACCTGCGATCGCCTGCCGTTCACCATCCCGACCCCCATCCCTCAGCCCTGCGCACCTTTGCCGAGGGCCGACCCGATGAGCTGTTTCCCCCCTATGCCCTGCCCAGCACGGCGCTGTTTCACGACTTTTGTCAATCCGTGATCCAGCGGTGGGATTTGGCCCATCGGGTAATGGCGGGGACGGTGCAGCACCTAGAGCTGTGCCAGGTGTTGGGGCGGCAGCGGTTTCGGCTCAGTTTAGCGGACGGAAAGCAGCTTTTGGCCAAGCGGGTGGTGCTGGCGATCGCAGGTGGCACACCCCAGATCCCGGACTGGGCGCGCCAAATACCCCAAACTTACCCCAGCGATCGCCTGCGCCACTCCAGCCAGATCGACCTGCGAGGACTCTCACTCCAAGGCGAGCGAATTTTGATAGTGGGTAGCGGCCTGACCAGCGGCCATCTGGCTGCGGGAGCTGTGGCTCGCGGTGCCCAGGTGATCATGATGGCGCGGCGGCAGTTCTACGCGAAGCTGTTTGATGCCGAACCGGGCTGGCTTGGCCCCAAGTACCTCAAGGGCTTCCACGCCGAACCCAGTTGGCAGCAGCGCTGGCAGATGATCCAGCAGGCCCGCAACGGCGGTTCTGTCACCCCAGCCATGCTGCTACACCTGCAGCGGCTAGAGCGTCAGGGCCAGATTACCTTTTACGAACAATGCGAAGTGCAGCAGACCGAGTGGAAGGGTGATGCTTGGCAGGTGCACTGTAGCGCCGGGGCTGAGCACGACTGTATCGCCCACTTGCCCATTGATCGCATTTGGCTGGCTACGGGCAGCCAGCTCAATGTCGAGCACTGGCCCCTGCTCGCAGATGTGCAGGCGACTTATCCGACTGAAGTGGTCAACGGTCTGCCAGTGCTAGATGAGCACCTACGCTGGCTGGGGTGCAACCTTTTTGTGATGGGTGGGGCGGCGGCCTTGCGGCTGGGGCCAGTGGCGCGGAACTTGTTTGGCGGGCGACTAGCGAGCGATCGCATCGTCCCATCTCTAATTAAACCGAGCCTTTGGCGATCAAGAACCGCTGCTTCACTAACCGCGTAGGCAGGGGACAACCGCCTAAAGTATGGGTTGCGGCTGGCTGGCTTGACAGGTGGCACAGCCACAGCCTAAAGCATCTCGTAATATGTCTCCCTGAGCCTGGGTTATCGCCATAGAGGCAACTAAAGTGTACCCCGTTGATCACCGCCAAGCTACGGGGCCTAATTTGAGAGCTGCTATTACCTACCTCCCCTCCCCCCTCGTAGTGGCGCCCTATAAAAAAGGCCACCCCCGCCATAGTCGTTCATGCGTACTATCCTGGGGACATTGCTCCTGCCCCCTGCCATGCGCTGGTACACCTTCTGGGACGACCAGGGCCAATTCCACCGCCTGCCCAGCGTCACCACCATCCTCAACCTCACCCAACCCCCCCAGGCCAGGGCCCAGCTCACCCAGGCCCTAGCCAACCACCCCCTGGCCAGTACCCGCAAACGCCAAACCAGCCGCCAACAATGCCTACCCCAACGCCCCCTGGCGGATCATCTCCGTCACCGGCCCCAACTTTAGCAGCACCAGCGACCAGGGCTTTGAAAACGACACCTACTGCGACCCCGGCGGCGGTAATCACCTCCCCCCCGGCTATATCCCTGGCCAGGGCCCCTGGGCCTACACCTGCACCTGCCCCGACCATAGCCACAGTGAAACCCCCTACCAGGTGCCCACCTACCCCTCCCAACGGCGATCGCGGAACTGGCCCCCCACCCGACCCCCCTTCCCCTGCAAACACATCATCGCCGCCGCCCTAGCGATCGCGGATCAGCGATCGGTGCAGCAGTGGAGTCAGGAGGCGGAGGCAGACATGGGGGAAGGCGCAGTGCGCCGGGAGTAGGGATTTGGGCATCAGTGGTCAGTAGTCAGTGATCAGGAGTCAGGAGCAAGAGAAACAGCCTTCATGCTGTCAGTGGCTGTTCCGCTTTGAAGACTGATCAGGATTTAGACAAAATCCTGATGCTGGGAAGAAAGAACCCATGGTTCCAGCCTGACTTCCTGAACCCGCTCAAAGGGTGGAACAGAGAAACCAATCCACCGTAAAAATCCTCTTTTTCGCACTCCTGACCACTGACCCCTGATCACTGACTCCCCTGCCTTGCGCCCTGCGCCCGTAGCCCTGCGCCCGTAGCCCTGCGCCCAGATAGTACGCTAGTATTGATCGCAAATTCATTCCCTTCCGTCCGCCCATGCCCTTCGCCAGCCCTACCCCCCAGAGAATTGGCAAATACCTGGGGTATCCGGCCAGCAATAGCAGCCAGCAGG
>Ga0172367_10006653_pt1 | contig 13501 bp, 8 predicted proteins | sample Lak10m_FD_114542 | JGI IMG/M metagenome (GOLD analysis project Ga0172367, IMG submission 114542) | Freshwater microbial communities from Kabuno Bay, South-Kivu, Congo - kab_022012_10m | ecosystem: Environmental > Aquatic > Freshwater > Lake | place: Democratic Republic of the Congo: South-Kivu...
CCCTCGATGATGTGGCAGTGCGCGTTCCTAAGCTGCTCCGAACCCGCGATCGCGCTATTACCCAGACAGATTTTGAATACTTGACCATGATGGCAGGAGATGGGGCAGTGGCTCGCGTCATCTGTGCGCCCGCTCGGAGCAACCAAGAGGCAGGAACAGTAAAGCTGCTAGTTGTCCCTAGAGTCCGCACCGAAAGCATTGAACAAGGACAAGGAATCGCTCCAGATCAGTTCACTTTAACCAAGCCCCTAATTGATCGAGTATCGAACTACCTCGATGAACGGAAGATGCTTGGTATTCAAATACAACTAGCGCAACCTGAATATGTCGGGGTCTGCGTCCAGACTGAAATAGCCCTAGAATCTTCCTACAGCAATCCACAGGTGCAACAAGATATTGTGCAGCAACTAAAGGTGATGCTCTATCGGTTTCTTAATCCCATTACAGGTGGATTCAACGGTCAAGGGTGGGAGTTTGGTCGTCCAGTTTATCCGTCTGATATTGTCAAACTGTTACAAAACTTTCAAGGTGTGCGCTTTTTAGGTACAGTACAACTATTTGAGTTGCGCTATGACAACGGCGAATGGGTGAGGCGACTCGCACCACAACCAATGATTGATCCCGGTTCGGTTGGATTGATCTGCTCTTGGCGCAGTCCTAGGTTACGCTCTAGCCATGTGATTAATATTGTCAGTTAAGCCCGCTTGACAGCATCTAAACACCAACTCCTATGACTCAAAAAAGCAAACTCCAATCACTAAGCATTCAGCTAATTTCGATGAAGTCTCCTGAAGCCAATGAAGAGACTTTAGTCAGTGCTGATAATTTGGGGAGTTCGCAGGAAAATCTGTTACAAGCTAATAGTGCAGCTAATAGTGATAGTACGCGATCGCTTACTAAATGCAAACTGCTGATTAATCCCCATGAACCCAGTGAGATTGTCGTCAAACTCAAAAATTCGAGTAATCGATCGCTTTTGACCAACTTGCGTGTCGAAGGAGACTTCCCAACGGATTGGCTGCAAATTGGAATGGAAGGAAATGAGTTGCCACCCTATGCAGAGATGGAAGCTGTACTTTATTTCCAAGTTCCTGCGGACTTTTTTGAAAAACAAGAGGCGATCGTGCAGGGGCAGCCTCTCACAATTAATTATCAAGGGCAGTTACAAATCTATGGTGGTTATGCGAGTTCCAATTCAGGAAGCTCACCTAGACTAGAACTATTTGATATTGAGTCATTTCGGCTTTATGTGCGTCCGCCTAGTCTATATCTGGACTTCTTACCTGATACTTACCGTGAAGTGGATTTTGTGGGACGCTTGCTGAAGATCTTTGAAGAAGCCCTAGAACCCGATGTGCAGATTTTAGACTCACTCTGGGCTTATCTCGACCCGATGCTAGCACCTGAAACTATGTTGCCATTTCTAGCTCATTGGGTGGGCTGGGAAACATCACCAAATCTCAATGTTGAGCGGCAACGTTACTTAATCAAGCAAGCTATGCAGATTTATCGTTGGCGTGGAACTCGTCGGGGGTTACGCTTTTATATCCATTTGTTTACAGGGTTACCCCTCGACGAACATTTGCCTGAAGCAGAAAAACACATTAGTATTTTTGAAATTACAGGACGAGGTTTTGTGCTTGGTGAAGCCATTCTTGGACAAAATGCTTCAACAGGTGGGGGGAAGCCCTTCCATTTTGTGGTGAGAATTCGTAACGATTTACAAAATAGCCTTGACTTAAGACTTATCCATCAAATTATCGACCGTGAAAAACCAGTTTTTTGTACCTACGATCTGGAAGTTATTTAAAGATGTTATTCACAAAGCGACGTTATCTTCAAACCTTGAGAATGTATAGCAATCCTAAATGGGTTGTGAGAGTACGCCCCTTCGGAGCGCACTCTCACAACCTACAACCTATTGAGGCTTTGAGTAGTACAGAAATAGTTATGAAAGTGGCGCAAAGCGCCACTTTCATAACTATTTCTGGGGTTTGAGTAAGAGCAAAGCGCTGTATTAATTGATAAATAATTACTAAAACACACTAAAAAACGATGAATGACTTTCCCTATCCCACCATAAAGTCCTTTGAACGCCTACAGGTATCAGATGGATTAATGATCAATAGTGAACGATGGCGACTCGCTCACGAATATCATCAACATCGTCAAAATGTGCAGTATCAGTCCCTCTTTTTGCCAGGGATTATCTGTGGCTTAGGAGTTGCACCGATCGCTGCACCCGCAGATTTACCAGCTAAATTTCGGGATGGGCGTTGGGTACAAATTCAACCAGGCATGGCGATCGATCTGCAAGGTAATTTTATTGTTGTGCCAACGCCCCTCGATTTTCGGATTTCCACAACAGCTTATGGTGACGAGATTGTCGTCGTCTATCTAGTGCTTAGTTATGTAGATCCCGCTAAACTCAAACGGGCTAATGGCAATGAAATACTAGTAGAAACGTTTAGAGTCAATGAGAAAACTGACTTACCCCTTGAAACGGATATTGAAATCTGTCGGATCGCGATCGCCGAAGGGAAGTTAGAGATCCAAAAGCCCTTGGACATATTTGCTCCCAGCTTATCGCAATTAGATATGCGCTATCGATTACAAGCACAAATTCGTCCTCAAAATTTAGTTCGCTTAGCAACTTTCAAAGAGCATCAGCAAAATACTATTCAAGAGAATCTCCATTTCCTTGGACAATCTTTATCTAGTCTTGCACCCAGCCTTAGCCTAGTTGAACCAATTGGAAAGCTCGATATTAATACAGAACTAACACTCAGTCATCTCAGCCCTTACCATCTCATTTATTTAACCCATGCTCAAGTTCTAACTATTAATGATGCCACGCAATTAGCTTTACGAGAATATATGGCTATAGGTGGGGTCGTACTGATCGAAGCTTCGATTCAGAATAGCCAGTTAGAAAATTTATTGGGAATTTATAATGAACTTCAAGGTGCTAACAACAAGCTCAAAAAGACTGTCCAATCTCAATCAATGGCTCAACAAGCTAATCAATCGAGTATGCAAGCAGAACTACTATCTGAGTTAGAAGCGATCACGATCGAAATCAATGCATCTATTCAAGATTTCCTTAATTCTTTTCGCAGTCAGCTTCCTCTGGAAGTACCCATGCAAATATTTGCCGATTTAGAGCGCAATCATCCTCTCCGTAGTCAGCCATTTCTCCTGCCAAATTTACCAGAGATTCTCCAGCAACCAATGCAGATTCTCACCAATGGTGGGCTAGTTGTCATACTTGGCAAGCTATCACCGATCTGGAGTGGTCAGTCAGATCAACCTCTGACGAGGGAAACCATTCGTAATTGTCAAGAATTGGGAATTAACATATTCCACTACGCTGCTCAACGCTATGGGATGTATCAAACTATGCAGGTCAATCCTCAGTACCAAAACAACCTTAACCTTCAACCAGAGTCCGATCAGCGCCGCATCACTAATATGGTTGATACAACCCCATAAAACCGTTAAACCATCTAAAAGCTCACACTTATCCAAGGTTATCAATACTATGTCTGCGATTCGCCAAATTTTTCCTATTGTGCTAAGCATTCAGATTACTCTGGCAGTTGGTATCACGGGTTGGATTTCATTTAATAGTAGTGAAAACGCCGTTCAAAAATTAACCCATGAGCTTTGTCGTAATCTAAACTATCACGTTGAGCTAAAAATCAATAACGACCTGGAAGAGTCGGTGCAAATTAATCAAGCATTGACAACCGCTCTTAGCAACGGCAGCGTCAATCCAAACAATATCGGCGAAGTTCAAAAAGAGATATTTGATAAATTAAGAGAGCTAAACAGTCAAAACATTCTATTTTATGGTAACGAAAGTGGCACAATGGTGGGCATTGAGCGCCAAAATGATTCTAGTTTTTTGTTACGCATTCGCGAAGATAATGTTAATCCTGATCGCCTTAATTTTGAACTGAACAATAATGGGGTACGCGTCAAAAGGCTCGAAGATGAAAAAAAATATGACCATCGCGATCGCCCTTGGTATATTGCTGCTAAACAGGCTGGCAAGGCTATTTGGAGTGAGATTTTTGTGAGTACAACTGATGGGGAATTGACTACCACCAAAGCTACGCCAATCTACAATGCTAGTGGTGGGTTTCAGGGGGTAGTAGGCATTAATATTTCTCTGAAACAAATTAAACAGTTTATGTTACAAACTCGCCCCAGCGATAAGTGGCATGTATTTTTGATTGAAGGTAATGGCAATCTAGTTGCTACTACTTCTGACGTGCCTGTATTTGAAAGAAATGGCAAAGAAATTAAGCGGTTTGACCTTACTCAAAGTAAAGATCCTCGGCTACAAGATGCTGGATTAGCATTGCGAGAGCAACTAGGTTCTTCTGAAATCTTGGAAAATCTTCAGGTAGTTGAATTTAATTCAAATGGTGAAAAATATATTTTAAGTATGCAAAAGTTGGATAAAGATTTGGAATTAGATTGGTCAGTGGGGACTGTTGTGCCGGAGTCAATATTTATGCAGGAAATTGATGCCAATAACCGAGTTACATTAATTATTATTGTGATTATGTTGGGGGTAAATATTTTGATCGGTTTGGCGATCGTCTCATGGCTTTTACGTCCAATTAAAAATCTGATGACTGCGGCAAAGGGAATCGAAGAGGAATCTTTTAACCCTGAAGAATTAGATTCGGTAGCTCAACGCCAAGATGAACTAGGACAAATGGCACGAGTATTTCAAGAGATGGGAAGTACCATTGCCGAACGACAAAATGGCATGAAGAGTCAACTTAGTAAACTACGCGCTGAAAAAGATGAGGCTAAAAAAGCTGCGATCGCATCCCAGATGGGACAAGTTAATTCAGTAGAGTCGCTTCTGAGCCGTGCTAGAGCATTAAGAACAGGCGAAAATTCTCGTCGTTCTTAGCACTAATATCAATTCACAGAAGTGTGGCTACACTTCTGTGAATTAAAAACCAAACCCTGTGAGGGTTTTGAAAGCACAAAATGGCTACGCCATTTTGTGCTTTGGGATAAACTATAAGGAGAATACGGCGATGTCTGCAAATCAAATCGGCTTAGAGATACCCCAAAAAGAACTAAATTTTAAAATTGGTTCTTCAAAAAATTCTTTTCCCGTAGTTGTTGTTAATGATAGCCATCAGTTTTCTAGTTTCCAAATTGAACTGATAGCAGCAGGTGCAGATATTCAAGAAGTTGGCTATGAGTGGTATACGATTTCACCTGATGTGAGTGTGAAGATCCCCCCAGGAGATCTAGTCGAGTTTGTGGTTTCGATTATTGAAACCCCGATCTCAGGATTTACGGGGATTATGAATATTACAGTCAGGGCTTTTTCAATCGAGTTACGTGAAGAAAATCGTGAAGTATTACGCATCAATCTCCAAGAAGGCGCGGGACGATCAATTTTAAAAGCAGAAATACCTGCTCAAAAGCTTCAGGCTATGCCCCTTGATGATCTAGAAATTCCCATCTTGATTGGCAATACCAGTCAGCAAAATACAAATGTCACCTTAACCTGCCGTGATCTGCCAGATTCATGGTTTCCTAGAGGTAATACTCAACAGTTCACAGTCAAGGCTGGAGCACAGTTTCGGGCTGCCTTTATATGTAATTTGCCATTTGATCATGATGCGATCGCCAAATCCTATCCCTTTACCATCGATATTTCCCATACTAATGGCCTACCTTCGCAATTAACATCTAGCTTAGAAGTATTACCCAAAGGTGAGTTAGCCGTAGTCTGTTCACCAAAATTACAGACTATTCCCGCCAAGCGATCATGGAAATTATGGTGGAAGTTTTGGCAATCCTCACCAGCGATATTTACGCTCACAGCCGACAATGCTAGCAACCTTCCTCAAAAAATTAGTTTTGATCTGGAGAATGTTAATTCTAGTGATTATGAAGACTTTTCCTTTGAGGTGTCCCCCAATGATGCAGAAATTGAACCATTTCACAAAAATGAACTTCAACTTCAAGTTGATAAATCCCGACCTTGGCTAGGAATATCTCAAAAATTAAATCTGCTAATCAAGGCAAACTGGCAAGATACAAGGGTTAACAGCATTGATGAAGTCCAAGCGATTGAAGTTGTTGTTAAACCAGTAGTTCCACTTTTCTTATTAATTCTGATTCTAGCAATCATTCTTTTTTTAATGGGCTGGCTATCTGGATTTAATCCTGTTAATCCATTTCCACAGCATCGTGGACTAGTTACATCTGTTCAGTATGATGGCATTGGTGGTAATGCGATTAGTAGCTCCAATGATCGCACAATCCGTAAGTGGCATGTATCAGGAACTTATGAAACCTTTGCTCGTTTTGACCTAGGTACTTTGACGGAAGCGCAAAAAGCTATTCGCACAGTTCGCTATCGTCCTGTTAATAATAATTTTGTAGCGGCTGGACTAGAAAATGGGGAAATCCAGATTTTGGATAGTCAATCCGAAAGTCAACGTCCGATCGCCACATTTACTAATCAAGCAGATGATCGCGTATTTGGTTTAGAGTATACCCTCGACGCGAGAACCTTATTTAGTGGTCATGGGAGTGGCACAGTATTGCGATGGGATCTCCAAAATCTGTTTACTAACCCACCCACGCAACCGAGTCAAATCAAGAAATTTGATTTTGCAGTTAATGCGATCGCTCTGGTTGGTCAAGATGACAGCACCTTGGCGATCGCTGGTCGCTATAACCAACTTGTCCTTTGGAACTGGGTCAACAATACAGTTAAGCAAATCCCCTATCCTAATGTTGGCGGACAGGATGACTATATCCAAAGTATTGCTGTACCCGATCTCAAACGTAATTTACTGGCTACAGCCGATAATCAAGGCTACATGTCAGTTTGGGATCTCAGCACCTGTTTGCAAAGCGATCGCCCTTGTCAATTGATCGATGGCTGGAAAGATGCTCATAATAACAAACCAGTGCGATCAGTTGCCTTCAGTTCCCAAGGCTGCTATCTAGTGAGTGGTGGTGACGATGGTCAAACTAAGCTGTGGGCTTTAACTGCTAAAGGCAAACGCACCGGTAATATTAATGGCAAAACTTTAGAAGCTACTCGTTCTTCAGTCAGTGCCGTCGATATCCATTTGATAGGGAAAGATATTGTGACTATCAGTGGTACAACGGAAGGAAGAGTGCTAGGTCAAAAAACAGAACGACTTTTTAACCTAGGATGCGATGCAAAGTAGCCATAACCCAAAAGATGAGTGGCGTTGCTTGGCAACGCCACTCATCTTTTGTTTTTTGATTTGTCCTAGCAAAAAATTTTGCAGATGTGTCATGTTTTGCTATGATTAAATACCGCGCAACTAAACAGGTAAATTATAATAAGTTTGCTTGTTAAGTTAAGTGTGGAGAGATGGCCGAGTGGTTGAAGGCGCAGCACTGGAAATGCTGTTTAGGGGTAACTTTAACGAGGGTTCGAATCCCTCTCTCTCCGTCAAATATAGCCTTTGCCAGCTATAAAAGCCAAAAACGGGGAGGTGCTTTGCACCTCCCCGTTTTTGGTGCTTTGATAAGGGCACTAGACACTATAGCCAATTGCCAACCAAAATAAAGGAAGCCCAAAAATATGGATGCTTCAGATCGATCGCTTGATTGAGTTGCTTGAGAGTAACTGCAGGTAAATTGGGAATTCCTTGGATCTGTTTACCATCGATTCTGACAGTTCCAGTTAATAGTGCTACTTGAGTTTGCTGCAAGGTGATCGCTTTACTTTTGGCTTCAGGGAAATTGTGATAAAAAGACAGCATCAATGGCGTTGTACCAGCATCACTTACTACCCAAAGCGATGCAAGTACACTTTTTGCGGCGTATTGAGCAGCGACACCGCCTAAGCCAAGATTTTTGCCGACAGCAGTCTGACAAGCGCTCAGTGTCAGCATCTCAATTGTTTCTGAACCGAGATCGAACGATTTAAGCTGATCGAGGTATAGCCGCTCATTCCACATTTGAATGAATGCACCATTAATAGTGTTACTCACAAATTTGGCATGGGTGGCTAGATGCACGATACCATAGTTTTTCTTTTTTCTTTGGGCTTTGAGGTTTTCAATAGTAAAGCTTTGGTTGAGAAAAGCGTCACCCTGTAAAACTTGTGTGGCAATTGTATTAACTTCCACTTCGACACTAGGTAGTGCTGACAGTCCTTGCATAGCATCGGTCAACCCCATAACCAAAATGCTGTTGCTTCGGCGATCTCGTAGTTTCAGATTTACCATTCCCATAGACGGCACAGTCGCGATCGCATATTTCTGCACTAAAAATTCTTTGCCATCGTGTAAGGCAGCGATCGGAATTACTCGCAATGGGCCATCCATTACGAAGACTAACGTTTTGATGTTGGCAGCTTGTAAATCAGCATCAATTGGACGAATTATCCAATTGTATAAAGTTTGGGCAGAGCCTAAATAGTCTGCCGAGCTTACATCCTGAATATAAATCACAAGATCTTGAGCCTCACGCAAGATATCTACTTCGTGGGCTTCAGTAACAACTTTACGAATCGGTTTTCCTGATGAAGGGATGACGAGGATTTCTATGCGATCGGGGAAAATCACGGGATAAACCAAAGCCGTTGCACTGTCGGTAATTCGCTCAGTGCGAAGTAAAGCAGTCTGAGCCACACTAAGGCTCATAGGACTAGGATTAATATTTTCATTACTGTAATAGCGATGCTCATCATTGTAAGATTGTTCGATCGCATAATGCGCATCTTCCAATTGGTTGCGATTAAAATAATCTCCGGCCCGCCGATGAGAGTTCAATCCTGCTGGTACTTTACTAAATCGGTTACCCAACACTCCTAGCAAGCGATCTCTTAGTCCCCCACCATTGGGGAAAATATTGTCATGATAGGAAGGATCTAATTGATTGCTAGAAGAACTTGATGAAGTACTTGATGTTGATTGACCTAATGCCGAATTGCTGTGATCCAAAGCTGCTATTCCACTTAAAAGTAGAACTAGCAAAACTTTCCAACTAAGCGAACTCATTTTCATAACCTTCACTCTCTTTCTCTTACAAAAATTCCTGAACTAAAAAGTATTCCGATCCATGACACAGCTTAAAACGTAAAAGTAGTGCGAATTGTGCCAATTGTAATTGTGTCACTTGTGGATGTGTGAGCGGGATTAAATAGAAAGATTACGCCTGGGGTGATGCTAATATTGTCAGAAATTCGATAGCGATAAAACAGTTCTACGTGAGTTGTACTAGCGGGCTGAGAACCCACTGCACCAAAGGCAACACCATTCAATCCAATTGCACTAGGAACGTTACCAAAGGAGAGATTGCTGCTAACAATTTTGGGTGGTTGCCCAACATAGATACCGCCAAGGTTCCCACGCCCAAATAAATCGGGCAAATTGAGATAGACCATCCAGTTTGTCGTTTCTACAGTTCCATTTGCACCATTGACAGCATTGGATTTCGTATAACCGCCCCATGTGCCAAGCGTAAGGTAGGGACTAAGCCGCCAGTTAAGCGTTGCCCCGATCGCATCAGTCAGAAAATTTGCGCCTCCATTACTGATCAAACTATCGCCAGAGGATATTTTTAAAGAGCCACCTGTCGTATAAGCATGGAGGTAATACAAGGCGACATCGATCGCATCAGTTGGTGTAAGTGTTAGCTGTCCTCCCAATGTGTAGTCACTACCGAACAAGCCACCACCATTGCCTAATGTGTTTGGATTTGCTGGATCGCCTGCGGCATATATACCCTGTAAACTGATGCGATCGTCAATTTGCCAATCAAAGCCCACACCTGCGCGACTTCGTCCAAGTTCTAATATCGGATTGCGCTGAGCAAAAGCTGAAAGTGGTCCCAAACCAGCACTTTCGACTCGATTAGGTCCGCGAAAAACAGTTACTGGATTGACACCTTCCGTCCCAACGATAAATACAGCATTATCTCCCACCATAAAGCGATAGGACAAATCAGAAAGAAAGAATGTATTTGCCGAATTAGACTCATAACCAAGACGAGTAAAGTTGTCTTGAAAAATATTGCCTGAGCCAGTAGTCAAATTTGCAGCGCGTAGCCCGACTAAGAGTAAGCTCCGATTATGGAAATCGAATTGTGTCAATAAATTGAGCTGTAGATCGTAACCCAATGTTAGGTTGGTCGCAAGATCGGCTTCATTAGCAGTCAAGATACCATTTCGAGGACTCAAGTCAGCTGAGTTACGGAAACGACCCTGCAAGCCAAATATAGCCTGTCCATAGAGCTTCGTAGTTGTCGAAAATTGCTGTGCTTCCAGTTTGGTAGTTTTTGCTTCTAGAGAGTCCACTCGACCACGCAATGTCGCTAATTCGGCAGCAAACTCTTCTTGAAGTTTTTGGATGGCGGCAAGATCTTCTTTGCTGACTTTGTCAGCTAAACCCGTTGCAATGATTTCATTAATTTTGTCTAGACATGCATTCACACCAGCCGCAAATTCATAGCGAGAAATTGCTTGTTGACCGCGAAATGAGCGATCAGGATAACCAGCAATACATCCGTAGCGCTCCACCAAAGATTGCAAGGCAGTAAAAGCCCAATCAGTCGATCGCACATCACTCAATTGAGAAACTGATGTTACTGATTCCGCAACTTTGGGCTCTGTTGGTGAAAGGATGCGAATGTTTTGGAGGGTTTCTTTAATATTCCGATCCGTTTTCACTTCAGTGTTAACTGATGTAATGCGAGATTGTTGTGCGATCACATCTGTAGCGAATCCTGCCAGCACAAACCCGCTACACAATATCAATTGCAAAGAAGATAAAAAATAATTGGGCGTGAACTGAGTTAACCGTCTACTTACATAAAACATCTTTGCTTCCTCCTTAAACTGTAACTTACAGCAATTACCGATCAAACGAACTATAAGAAAAATTTTGAAAGTGTTGCAGAGCAACACTTTCAAAATTTTTCTTGGTTTGGGTTTGAGCGCGAAGCGCTGTAGGAAATGCAACTAGCTTTGTTTTACATTAAGAAACTAGAAATAAGCCACTGAATATTAGTGTTAGTGTGTCACGCTAGCTTGAAATATACAACCCAGATTTATGTATCTATACATAGAGATAAAATAGTGAGCGTAACGAAATATAAAAAATGTGATTTACGGATTGCTATATGACCTATTCACCACCTTGGCATCTCACTAATGGACTGCTAATGACCCTCTATACTGCTTTGCGGGTGAGCCAAAAATGGGAAAATTTCACGGTTGAATCCGAACCTATTTATCGAGAGCATATTTTTACAGGCGCACATGGCGTTCCGATCTATGGTAAATACGCAATTCCTAACATATCCCATCAAAAAGTTAAGGGAACGATTGTTGGAACCTATGGAATTACGGGGGATTTAGATAATCAATGGTTTCTCAAAATTTTGGGGCGTAAGGCGATCGCTAAAGGATACGCCGTTGTTTTGTTTGATTGGCGAGCGCATGGTAAAACAGCAGAACTTTCGCCAGCGCTGACCTCAGATGGACTATACGAAGGCGAAGATTTTATCAGGATTGCCAATACTGCTAAGCAATTAGGATGTCCTGCCCCCTTTTGGCTAACGGGATACTCCCTCGGTGGTCAGTTAGCTTTGTGGGGGATCAAGGCTGGAGAAACGATCGCCAGTTGGGGGACCGACTTAGAAATTACCTCTGATGATATTGCAGGCGGAGCCGTAATTTGTCCTAGTGTTGACTCCAATCGATCGCTTACTTATTTAGTCAAAGATGAGCTGGGCAGATTTCTGGAAAAGGCGATCGCCCGAGAATTAAAGAAACTAGGACGTAGCATCGCCAAAATGCATCCTGAATCAATTGATCGTGAGGCTGTAGAAAGGGCTAATAGCATTTGGGGATTTGACAATGAATTGACGATCGCCAAATTAGGCTTTGACTCTGTAGAGGAATATTACGATGCAAGTTGCCCGTTATATTTCATGCCTCATTTGCAAAAGCCAACCTTGATTCTCTATGCTGCCGATGATCCAATGTTTGATCCATCGATCATTTCAGATTTAGAAAATATTGCCAAAGATAACTCTGCCATTAAACTTATGGTCACCCAGTATGGTGGTCATGTTGGTTATGTTAGTAGCAAAAAAAGCCAAAATCAATATGGCGATCGCGATCGTTGGTGGGCATGGAATCGCGTTTTTGAATGGATAGAATCTCAAGTATTTGAATAATACCAAAGCCTAAATAGACTGCAAATGTCAAAAATTTAGAGTTTTAGTCGTATCTTCTTGATCAATTCTTTCAAATTGCTCAACTGATTTATGATCTAAATCAGCCAATCTTTTTAACTGTGAAAATATCCGACAGTTATCTAAATTGATATCAACTAAATCATTTTCAACATCTTTTATTTTAATTAAGCTATAGTCTGTATCCTCATCAAAAATAGCAAGTGTCACATTTAAAACATCAAGAAAATTAATAAAAGAACGGCACTCTGTTTCATCATATACGCTATAAAACTTGATCAATTCAGCAATATAACTTTCCAAGTAAAAACGAGTATGTGGCAAAATCAGGACAATTTTTAGCAATAAAATTATCGGGTTAAGAAAGTTATCGTATTCTAGTGATAGCTTTAAGAAATCAGATGGCTTTCGGCGTTCATTTAACAGCAGGTATTGCAAAACTCGATAGCAAGTAGCATACAACAAACCAACAGGCATTATTTCTTCATCGCGGTGTTCTTGAAAATATTTTAATTTTTCGACAACTGTCAAGCGCAATATCTCAGAAATCTCTAAATCATCATGCGATATACCTAAGTAGTCAAGTAGCCTAACTTTGAATTCTAAGAAAGTTATATTCTGGATTTGTTCATAAAAGTTTTTAGCAGCTTTGCGATAATTGTCATTACCTTGTTTATTTAGTACTCTTTTAATTAAAAGTAGTACTCCATCGCCTAAATTGGTTGGATTTGGGCGTTGAGGATTTTCACCTCGTCTGGAATCAATACGCGCCGTATACATCGCTAAATCAAACTTAAATTGTTTCTTGATCTTTCGAGATAAATTTGCTGCATATTGGCGTTGTTCTAAGGGTTTTCTTGGATCAGCTTATTCAGAGACCAGTAGGTATGAGGAAAAACGCTCACTCCAATTATGATAGCTCTTGCTTATACCAGCTCTGCCTGAGAGCGATCGCAGTGTATTATATTCTTCAGATTGAACAAACTTTTGAAGCCAATATCTTAACTTTTTAAGCTTATAAATTTTGGTGGCAATACCAATAGAATCTGACAAGAAAAGATCAACTAATTTTTGGCAAGCACTGATATTTCCATTAATTGCCCAGTTGTTATTGAGAATATAACAACAGCGTAAAAGAGTATACTTGAATTCACTTTCTTTATCATGAAAAATAATTTCACCTAGAGCATAGTAAGCATTGACATTTTCAATCTCTTCATATCTGATAAATAATTTATCAAACTGATTTAAAATTACTTCAGTA
>Ga0172367_10006655_pt1 | contig 13498 bp, 5 predicted proteins | sample Lak10m_FD_114542 | JGI IMG/M metagenome (GOLD analysis project Ga0172367, IMG submission 114542) | Freshwater microbial communities from Kabuno Bay, South-Kivu, Congo - kab_022012_10m | ecosystem: Environmental > Aquatic > Freshwater > Lake | place: Democratic Republic of the Congo: South-Kivu...
AATATCACCAACAGGCTGCGGGCGAATTTTGATATGCTTAAACCCGATTGAATTTTCTTCTTGTGATATTCCGGCAATACCACTATAAAACCACTCCATTACATGTCCCAGCATAAAATGATTGTTAGACACATTTTCCAATGCAGGCCATGATTCTGTCAGAGCTGTTGCTCCTTTTTTCAATTGGAATCCGTATCCTGGAACATCGTCGCGATTAATCATATCAAACAAAACTTGCGAAGCACCTCCCTCATCCAATGCCTGAACCAGGAAATGAAAACCAATGTCACCGGCTGTCAGGGCTTTATTTTTGGCGTTAATTGAATCAATTAAATTAGCAAGAACCTGTTTTTTATTCGATTCATCTACCAAACCAAGGCATAAAGGCATTGCCATAGCTGTTTGGCTACCGGTTGAATACGTGTTTGTTTTTGAATTAAAAAATTCTTTGTTGAAAGCTATTCTTATTTCTTTTGATAAGGTTTTATATTTTAAAACGTCATCATTTTGCCCCAATAGTGCTGCCATTTTCGACATCAACTCTACATCGTAATAATAAATAGCAGTTGCAGTTAGCGCTGGAGGTGTTAATTGTGCAAAGCCCGGCTGTTTAGGACCGTAATCAAACCAGTCGCCCAATCCAAACGAAAGAATATGGTTTTTCGATTGTCTGGCGAGATAATCTACATATTTTGTCATCATCGGATAAGCCTTCTTAATATTTTCAGTATCACCATACCATTTGTAAAGCAACCAGGGCACAACTACTGATGCACTTCCCCATTCTGGTGAACTTAAAAAACCACCATCAAAACTTACATATTCGGGGGTTATATCAGGCACAAGACCGTCGGCATGTTGAGAATCCATCATGTCAGAAACCAGTTTACTATAAAGATTATAAATATCAAAATTGTAATGTACCGAGTTTCCCATTAAATAATCCTGCTCTAACCAACTTAATTTTTCGCGATGCGGACAATCGGTAAGCACACTTTGCATGTTACTTTTAAGCGCCCAGTTGATTAAATTATAGGTCTTGTTTAATAAATCGTTTGAGCATTCGAACGAACCGGAAGATGGATTCGTGTTCCGATTGTGCAATGAAATTAATTCTATTAAAACCGGCTCGTTTGTTGAATTTGAGTAATTCTCCGGAACAGCTCCTTCAACCTGAATATAGCGAAATCCATAATAGGTAAATTTAGGTTGCCATACTTCAACACCATCGCCTTTGAGTGTATAGGTGTAAAAATGAGGTGCTCCACTTGCTTTTTGATTGGCATACCCTTTTTTATTTATCAATTCGGCAGGGGTCAGCTTAATCGTCTGCCCTTTCTTTCCCATTATTTTTATACGGAATATGGCAGATGCATTCTGACCAAAATCGTACATGTAAGTTTTCTGACCCACTTCCCACACTTTTTTAACGGAAAAAGTATCGGGTAAAGCAACGGGGTAATCTGACTCAGCAACTAATTTGCCCATTGGTGCATTCACAATTTGAGAATTCGTCCAGGTTAAGTCATCAAAAGTAGCTTTGTCCCAATTGTTCTGTTCCAAACGGGCATCGTAACTTTCGCCACCATAAATATTGCTGAATGTAATGGGCGATGGTGATGATTTCCAAGAACTATCCGAAACTATATTTTCTTCCGTACCATCGTTGTACAATATTTTTAACCGACAAATCATTTTCGGATTGCCATAAGCCGTTATTAGTTTAAAATATCGTTCGCGTGAAATATTATAAAAACCATTCCCAAGAATCACTCCAATTGCGTTTTGTCCGACACTTAGTTTCTTGGTAATGTCGTAAGTATTATAAAGTACTGTTTTGTCGTAGTGCGTCCAGCCTGGAGAAAGAAAAGCATTTCCGATTCTATTACCGTTAACGCTTGCTTCATAATGTCCTAATCCTGTTACAAATAAGGTCGCATTGTGAATAGGCTTCTTTATCGTGAATACTTTGCGGAAAAGTGGTAGAGTGGGAGTTTTTTTATAGTTATCTCCCAATTTTTTCATAAGAGTAAAATCGAGTGCATGAACTCCGGGCACTAAACGTAATGAATCTGGTAATTCATTATATCCAATCCATTTGGCCTTTTTCCAATCCTTCTCTGTTATAAGTCCAGTTGAAAATTTCTGCGGCTTACTCCATTCTGAACATTTTTTAGAATTGTCCCAAACCCGAACTTTCCAAAAATAAGTTGTTGCCGGCTTTAATCCATTTATTTCAATTTGAACAGCAATATTATTCCCGCTTTTAATTTTTGAAGAATTATAGATATCGAATCTGTTTTTATTTAAATTTTGAAGGGTTGAAGTAATAACAAGCTGATAAGATTCTTGCACAAGGTTTTTTTCAGTTGAGTTTATAACCCAATTAAAATGAAGGCCTGTTGTATTTACTCCATTGGGGTTTATTTTGTTTTCGCAAAGTGCCACGCCAATCGTAATTGTAGCAAAGCTTTTTATTGCAAACACAAATAAAATCAAGATAAATAAAGTATATTTCAGCAAGTTGGTTCTCATAATAGCATTTTGAATATTAGTTATACTTTTTAGCTCTTTTACCTATTTACTTTTAAACAAAAACTGTTTGCTATAACTACCCTTTTTGACTGTAGAATCCAACAAATGATATAGAGGTGTTAACCCTACTTTTGATTTTTTATTTAACATAAGTTTGGAATTTACCTGTTTTATATTTGAAACCTTATCTATTGTTATTGTTGAATCACCTAAAGCTCCCCATAATAAAGATCCGTGAAATAATTTATGGTCAGATTCACTACAATTCTCTTTGTTAAAAGCAGGTTCTAATCTTATTTTTTGGTCAAAAGTCACAACAATTTCATCATTCTGTTTCCAATCTTTTCCTAGCACAAAGAAACCATTTTCTTTCTTAAGTTTAGTATTCTTGCCATTTATTGAAATTTTAAAGTTCTCAGCCCATTCGGTCAATGCATTAAATTTAATGATTATTTTTTTTGCGTTTTCTAGTTTGTTTAATATAAAGATCACTTTATTAGAAAAAGGATAATCAGTTTTTTGAGTAATATTTAAAACAGCGTTGCTATCAAAATTAACCGTTGCGTGGTTTTCGCCATAACGTGTTACGAACAAAGTATCAGCAGATACAAAATAACTGTTTTCGGCTACACGACTTAATCCTTCGCCACCACGCATAGTACAACACCACCACGCTTCATTTGCGTAGACTTTTAATGAGTTTACTTTGGAGCTTGGGCAATTATCACATCCAAATCCACCATTCGAACGCATAATATGACAAATACCATTATAGTAAATTCGCTCACTTTCTGCTAAATAAAATGGTTTTGAAGTATATCTCCATAATTCTGACGCCAATATATAGGAATCAATTAAACCACAAGACTCAGTCCATGAATCATAAATTTGAAACCAATTATATATTTCATAATTCTCGGTCATTCCGTATTGTTTGTAAATTAACCAACTTTTTTCTAATTTGTCCAGGTATTTTTTATCGCCCGTTATTTCATACCACCTTGCAATACCCAATAAGCCATATAAACAGGCATGTGTTTGAATTTTAAGACCAACCATGTCGACTTGCATGAAACGGTCTACCATCTCTTGAATTACTGATTTTAGTTCAGTACCACCAATACATTCGTAGGCTTGAATAGCTCCGGTCATACCTATAAAAACACACCCAACATCCCCGGATATGTTCCAACCATCACTCTTATATTGTACGGCACCAATAACTGCCCCATTCATTTTTCTGCTATTATTTTCTATTGGATACTTACAATATCTACCTTTTCCAGACACAAAAAGATTCTGACTAATTGATTTAATTATTTCCAATACTTTCGGATCCCTTTTCCACTTATAGTATTCGCAAAGTGCTCTCAACATCCAACCATTACCTGCTAATTGTTGCTCATCTAAATTCCCATCTGGCTGTATTGTACCCATATAGCCCTTACTATTTAGATGTGATGGGATCAAACGAATAATTTCGTCTAAGTATTTTGGGTCACGATGAGAGGCTTGTGCATCCATTATAAGGCCTAACATAGCTCTACCTTCAGTGTCACCTGGCCAATTCCAAGACTGAGCATCTGTTAGAAACACATTGGAGGGTTGATACCTTTCTTCTTCTAACCTATCAAAATTTTTATTTATTCTAACACCTAGCTCACCGCCAGTATATAAATTCTTTAAAGAAACAGGAGAAATTGAGTTTTTATTTATTTTTTGTCCTGCAATTGAAAAAGAGGTATTAAATACGAATAAAAAAAATACAAAAGAGATTTTTAATAATTGACTGCTAAGTTTCTTTGTTTTTGTCATAATAATATGTTTTTTTAAATTAATCGCACAAAAATAGGCCTAGAAATTGAGGCTAATTATCTCTATCATTTATTATTTTGTCTCAATCGTACAGATTCATATTATAATACTAAAAATTATTTTTTTATAAAGTGATGTAAAATCAATTCAAACTTTATCAATACACTTCGATAATTAATTGATTTAATACATTACTTTTGTAATAGATATAACAAAAATTTCACAGCCGGCTCCAATCGTAATTGTAGAAAAACTTTTATTGCAAAACCGAATAAAACATCATGAATAAAGTATATCTCAGCATGTGAACTCTCATAAAAGCATTTTAATTATTAGTTTATTTTCTATCTATTTTTTCTATTTACTTTTAAACAAAAACTGTTTGCTATAACTTCCTTTTTTGACTGTAGAATCAAGCAAATGATATAAAGGTGTTAACTCTACTTTTGATTTTTTAATCATCAGAAGTTTGGGATTTACCTGTTTTATGCTTGAAGTCTTATCAACTGTAACAGTTGAGTCACCTAGTGCACCCCATAATAAAGGCCCGTGAAATAATTTATGATCAGATTCGCTACAATTGTCTTTATTAATTACTGGCTCTAATCTAATTTTTTGATCAAATGTAACAACAATTTTATCATTCTGTTTCCAATCTTCTTGTACTGCAAAGAACCCATTTTTATTTTTAATTTTAACATATTTACCATTGATTGAAATTTTAAAATTCTTAGCCCATTCGGTCATTGCATTTAATTTGATGACTACTTTTTTAGCGTTTTCTGCTTTGTTAATTACAAAGGTAACCTTATTGGCGAATGGAAAATCTGTTTTTTGTACAATATTTAAAATTGAATTAGGGCTAAAACTTAAAGTTACACTATTTTCACCATAACGAGTTACATATAATGTGTCGGAAGACACAAAATAACTGTTTTCAGCAACACGGCTTAATCCTTCACCCCCACGCATTGTGCAACACCACCATGCCTCATTATCGTAACGCTTAATGGAATTAACAGTTGAACTCGGGCAATTATCCAAGCCAAAACCTCCATTAAAGTGCATAACATGACTAATTCCATTGTAATATATTAAATCCATTTTTGACAAATATATTGGATTTAATGTGTATCTCCATAACTTTGCTGCCAAAATATATGAATCAATTACTCCACAAGATTCAGTCCATGAATCATAAACGGTAAACCAATTATAAATTTCAAAATTCTCTGACATGCCAACTCTTTCATAAATCAACCAACTTTCCTCCAATTTATTCAGATATTTTTTATCTCCAGTTATTTCATAGTATCTGGCAATACCCAACAAACCTGTTAAACATGCATGTGTTTGAATTTTTAAACCAACCATATCAACCTCCATAAATTTATCTATCATTTCCTCCACTACTAATTTTAAATCCTCTCCTCCAATACACTCATAGGCCTGAATTGCTCCAGCCATACCAATAAATACACAACCAACATCCCCTGACAAATTCCAACCATCTCTTTTATCTTGTATGGCACCTATAACAGCACCGTTCATTTTTCTACTGTTATTTTCTATAGGATATTTGCTATATCTACCAATTCCCGGTACAAAAAGATTCTGACTAATTGATTTAATAATTTTCAATACATTAGAGTCATTTTTCCACTTATAATACTCGCAAAGGGCTCTCAACATCCAACCATTACCAGCTAATTGTTGCTCATCTAAATTTCCATCAGGCTGTATGACACCCATATAACCTTTGCTATTTAAGCGTGCTGGCAGCAATCGTATAATTTCATTCAAGTATTTAGGTTCACGATGAGAAGCTTGCGCATCCATCACAAGACCTAAAATTGCTCTACCCTCAGTATCACCAGGCCAATTCCCAGACTGTGCATCTGTTAGAAATACATTAGAGGGTTGATACCTTTCTTCTTCCAACCTATCAAAATTTTTATTTATACGAATGCCAAGTTCTCCTGCAGTAAATAAATTTTTCAATGCAATAGGTGCAATTGTTTGTAAATTTGTTTTTTGTTCTGATTTAATTAATGAAGAATTAGCAATTAAAATCACTAAAAAAATTGCGTAGATAAATTTGCTGCAGAATTTGTTTTCTTTTGAAGAACTGTACGCCATGCTATTGAAGTTTTTTTGAAATTACGCTGCAAAATTAGTTGTGGGCAATACTTAAATTTATCTCTATCGTTTATTTTTTTGTTTCAATCGTACAAATTCAAATTATAATTCTAAAAATTATTTTTTTTATAAAGTATTGTAAATCTATGCAATCTTTATCAAATAACTTCAATAATTAATTGATTTAATGTATTACTTTTGTAGTAAATTTAGCAAAAATTTAAGTAAGTATCAGCCTCGATTTAAATGTAATAAACGATAATTAGAAATATAAATGAATGCAACGACAATATCCATACGAATGCTATTTTTAAACATCATTCTTTCAGTTACTCTGAATATAATTGCACAATCAAATTATTGGAATAATACATATAATTTCAGACATTTATCAATAAAAGATGGATTATCACATATAAGTGCAAATGTGATAGCACAGGACAAAAATAAATATATTTGGATTGGTACCTATTCTGGTCTTGATCGTTATGATGGTATGAGAATTAAATCATTTTACAACGAGCTTAATTTCAATAAATCATTTCTAAATCGTATTTCAGACTTATCTTTTGACTCTAAAGGAAAAATTTGGTTAGGTACTTTTGGCGGAATTCAATTATTCGACCCTGTAGAAGAAAAATTTATTCAAGTTGATATTGCGAATGAAAAAATGAAAGTTGGTGAAAATGAAATTCGAAAGATTATTTCCATTAGAGAAATTAATATTCTTATAATCGATAAGAACTATAAAATCATTATGTATCATGTTGGCAAAAACTACAATTTAACACAAGAACCGTTTCAAATAGATGCTGATTGTTACTCTTTTTCATTGGACGAGCAAAAAAGAGTTTGGATTAACACAAATAAAGGAATTTGGATGTTAGATACAAATAACAAATTGACACACTTCATATTTCCCAAAGACCAAAATAAAATATATTTTTCATTCATAGATAGAAATCAACATTTGTGGATAGGATTGGAAAACAAAGTAGTGTATTTCCCTCAAAAAATAAGTGCTGGTAACTTATATCCTCGTAATGGAACAATAATTCCTTTAAGCATGTATTCAGGTATTGTAACAGATATAGTTCAAACAAAAACTGGTGATTTATGGGTTGCAACTCTAAATGGGCTTTTTACTATAAAAACAAGTAAGAAACAATTTATTGCAACTGCTATTAATCCAAGCAACGACAATAATAGTATCAGTTCCAATTTTATAAATAAGCTTTTGATTGACCAAAGTGAAAACCTGTTTGCAGCAACTTACGTTGGGGTAAATATTCACGATTTAAATAGTAATCTTTTCTATTCAAACCAACATGCTCGGTTTATATCAAAATCGCTCCCCGAAAAAACTGTGCGCGCATTAGTTGAGGATGGTAATTATCTCTGGATTGGATTAAATGCAATGGGATTATACAGATTAAATAAAAAAAATGGGGAATTAGCTTATTTCAATACTAGCCATTCCTATAATCAAGAAAACAATAACATCAGAGCACTTAGTATTGATCGTCAGAATAATATTTGGGTAGGTCATACAATGGGAATTTCAATTTTATTGCCCGATAGGCATAAAATGATATGCGGAAAAGATGGAAATGATTTACCTGTAACAGAAGTTTCGTCCATTGCTTTTGATTGTTTTAATCAAGCATGGGTTGGCACTTGGCATGAAGGAATTTGTAGAATAAAAAAAAACAAACAAGGGAACATAGAAACTGAATTTTATAAACAGTCTTTGGCGAATAACCCTGCATTTAAATCTTCGAGGATACAACATGTGTATTGCGATTCTATTCGACCAGAAGTATTCTTTTCGTCGGATGAGCAACTAGTACGTCTAATTTTGAATAAAGAAGGTAATATCATTAAAACGTTTATTTACAAAGCTATTCCAAATAAAAAAAACTCTCTAAGTTCTAATTATGTCTATTGTATTGAGCGACAAAACGACTCAATATTATGGGTAGGGTGCATCGGTGGCGGACTAAATAAAATGCGATTACTTCCTAATGGAGATTATGAAGCCCATTCATTCTCAAATGAAAACGGACTGAAGATGAAAGATATTGAAAGTCTAAAAATATATAATGGAAATATTTGGCTTGCTGGAAATGAGTTGGTAAAATACAATCTGGCTTCAAAACGTTTTATTTCCATAACAAGCAACAATGAATCAATGTTTAATGGTTTTAAAGCAGCATCATGTAAAGGTAAGAATGGAGAGTTGTATTTTGGAGGTGTAAATGGTTTTGTTTTCTTTAATCCGGAAAAAATAACGGACAATAAAATTGATGCAAAGCCAGAGATTTCAGACATTACAATCAATAATCAAATTCAAATTGTCAATAGTAGTTCAACACTTAAACAAAGTATTTCTTATCTTAAACATCTAAAATTAAAATACTATGAAAATAATTTCATCTTTCATTTAGCATCACTACATTACTCAAATCCATCAAATTGTAAATTCAGATATCGAATGAAAGGTTTTGATAAAGAGTGGGTGACAACCGACGGTAATAATCCTTATGCAAGCTATGCCAATTTACCTTTTGGTAATTATGTTTTTGAACTTCAAGCATCGAATAATGATGAAATATGGAGTAATGAAATAAAAACCTTAGAAATTGAAATTACGCCACCCTGGTATCTTTCAATTTTTGCAAAAGTTTTTTATATATTATTACTCTTGTCTATACTAATTGCTGTGTATTATTATCTTTATCGCTGGTTGAATCTTAAAAAGAAACTTGAAATTACTGAAATAACAGAAAGGAAGAACGAACAGTTACATCAATCACAGTTGCAGTTTTTCACAAATATTTCACACGATTTTAGAACACCATTAACTCTAATCTCGGGCACTGTTGAACAAATTCTTAATGAAGAGAAAGGGAGGCCTAAGAATCGTCATTGGTTTGTACTTGAGAAAAATACGAAACGCATGATTGAATTAGTGAATGAATTGATGGATTTCAGAAAGGTTGAAACAAATAGTTTCCATTTAGGAGTAAAAGAAGGAGATATTAATCTTTTACTGTTAAATATTGCTTCCGAATTTCAGGATTTAGCTAATGCAAATAATATCAGATTTGGTACAAATATTAAAAATGATTTAAATAGAGTTTGGTTTGATGCTCATTTAGTAGAGAAAATAGTACTCAATTTGCTTAACAATGCCTTTAAATACACCCAAAAAAATGGCTGTATAGAGATAGATATTATACAGGATATTAAGAATTATGTATCAATTTTCTCCAATCAGTATATTATTGAGAGTGATTATTATGCAAAATCCTATTTTTATTTTCGGGTACGTGATACCGGTTTTGGTATTTCAAAAGAATCAATTGATAAAGTATTTAACAGGTATTATCAAGTAGAAGATTCCGAATATAATCCCCATATAGGATCTGGAGTTGGTCTTGCATTAGTAAAAAGTCTTGTCTTATTGCATAAAGGTTTTTTAATCGTTAATAGCGAACGCAATAAAGGATCGGAATTTATTGTTGCACTTCCATCAGTTCGTGAGGATTATTTGGATGAAGAACTTTCTTTATCAAAATCCGAAGAAGATTTGACGAATAATAATATTAAAGAGAAATCGAATAACGAAAGATTTCATAAGAACAAAGAACAAGTTGCAGTATCAAACAAATTAGGTAATAAAATTAAACCAACATTATTGATTGTTGAAGACAATGATGAAATAAGAAATTTTCTTGTAGAAGTACTATCTGATGATTATGCCATTCAGGAGGCTGTTGATGGAGTTGAGGCCATCACTTTAATTGAGAAAGAAAAACCAGATATAATTCTTAGCGATCTAATGATGCCTCGAATGAGTGGAAATAAGCTGTGCATTTCGGTCAAAAACAATCCGGAAAGTTCTTCAATCCCTTTTGTTATGCTAACAGCAAAAGATACGTTGGACTCAAAAATTGAAGGTATCAATGATGGCGCCGATGCATATTTAGGTAAACCGATTAATATCGATTTATTAAAGACTACTTTAAGAAATTTACAGTCGAACCAGAAAAGAATAAAAAAACACATTTCCTCAAAATTCATTTCTACAACGGTAAAAGACACACTAAAATCAAAAGACCGGGAATTTTATAAATTACTAATTAAAACAATTGAATCAAATATTAATAATCAGGATTTGGATGTAGAACTTCTCAGTCGGCAACTAAATTATAGTCGAACTAAACTTTATCAAAGAGTAAATGAAATTACCGGAAAACCTTTAATGGAATTGGTTCGTACAATTCGATTGCATAAAGCAATACAAATTATGGCAGAAGAAGATATCTCAATCCAGGAAATTATTTCTCGTATTGGCATTCAATCACAATCATATTTTACAATAGCATTTAAAAAGGAATTCGGAAAAACACCATCGCAATACATTCGGGAATTAAAACATAAAGCATGAACAATAGAAGTTTGAGTCCTATACAATAAGGGAAACTAACAAGATTTCTTTCTTCACCCCACTCCCAATACTTTCCCAGCACCAGCACCTTTCACCTCCATTGGCTTTCCAAAATCATCAAACGCACCAAATTCAATGGCTACAACAAGAATTAGGGTGTCGCTGTCGTTAAAGGTAATTTCCGGATGTGTCAGTTCCAGCTTCATTTCAAGAGTTTGTGCATTCACTGTACTTGTTGTCGGATACCAAGCTGTCGATTCAATACGCATGCCTAATCCAATAGTATCGTGCACGGGTTCGTAATCTTTATTTCTTTCGTTGAACACCAGGTCGGTAACCACGCCTAAGCAGGCGCTTATCCGGAAAAGCCGATGCTTTTCGTACACCTGCAAACCAAGGCTACACGCAAATTCAGGTATAGTGAGGGTCGCAGAGGTATTTTCGCGGTCAATTTTCCAGTCGAGCGGTATGCGCAACACACTATCGAATCGGTTAATGCGGTTAAAGTTAAAACCTGCCAGGTACTGCTTGTATTGCGAAAGGTAAATGCCCCGTTCACCGTGTGCACCTTCGGTGTCGGCAGCCTGTATGTTTTTCATAAGCGAGCAGAGCGCAGGTGCCAAGTTATAATCAGCCACATGATGCATACCTATAAACGCCATGCGTATGGCTTTACTCATTTTGGAACAGCCGCCAAATTCTTTGTTGTTGCGGCGTACATTGGCAAATTCCGGTCGGCGTTTAATTTGGTCTTTGGTTGCACCACCTTTGGTGCGTACAAAAATTTCGTCGCTTCCTTTGCGGGTATAAAATGATAGTTTACCGATAGTACCGGTGAGTTGGTCGAGTTGTTTTGCGCGGGCCATGATAATTAAAAGTTTTGAGTTTTGAAATATGAGTTATGAGTTGGTTTCTTCGTAGCATTGTCGTAGCTGTAAGCCATTACAAATATATATAATTTAGATTTAATACAAAAGTAATTCATATATAATCCATATCTTTAAATTATAGATTATATATGAGTTATATACGGATTATATACGGGTTATATATGAATTATATACGATTATGGGGCGAATAAGGAGCGGAGTTGCAGGAAATGTGCTACTTATACTCAAATTTAAATGCCGGAATAACTTTAATTTTATGCGAATCAATAATAATCAAATCCGATTGATCTAAGGTTATTATTACGCCCTCTTGAAGATTAAAATATTTCATGGCTGATAAAATACCTTTTATTTCTCTTTCCTGATTGTCGTTGTGAAGCTCATAGCATACTTGTATGGCATGGTATGTTTCGTTAATTTTATAAACAAAGTCGCATTCCGACTCATTATCAGCGAAATACCATATACTTTTTGTCAATTTCCTGATATTCCAATAAATTGTATTTTCAAATTTTCGTCCCAAATCCTTCGAAGCTGAAATTGAACTTACATTAATCAAACCATTATCAACTATATATACCTTTTTCTCCGAAAGCATTTGACTTTTTAAGGAGTATGAAAATTTTGAAATAAGATTTATAACATAACTCGATTCAAAATGTGATAAATATTCCAATACAGTAGAGGGCGATTTTACTCCAATAACTCCGGTTAGTTTACTTGGACTTATTCGATTTCCGGCTACTGACATCAGATAAATGCAAAGTGTTTTCAAACCCTTAACATCCCTTATTGCATAGCGTGTAGCTATATCTCTGTAAATAATATCTTCAATCAACGAACTCAACAAATCTTTGTTGTTTGTTTTCAGATACTCCGGAAATCCTCCTTTTTCTAAGTAACTCACGTAACTATCTCTGCTTAAATCAAAGTTGTTCAATAAACAGAATTCTTTGTAACTGAATGGAAATAATTCTTTTGAAATATGTCTACCGGTTAAGTTTGTACCCAATTCAATGCTTAACATTTGTGCATTAGAACCAGTAATGATAACTCTTATTGTTTGATCCAATTTTTGCCGAACGTAGATTTCCCAACCTTTCACTAATTGAATTTCATCAAAAAAAAGAATTTTCTTCCCACTTTCCTTCACTATTTCATCCAGCAAAACAAAATCGTTAACCGAAAAATCATAGAGTCGGATGTCAGCAAAGTTAAAATAGAACACATCTTCTATTTCATTCCTAACAAATTGATGCAATAAAACACTTTTTCCACATCGTCTGATTCCTGAAACAACCAACGCATGCGATGAGGAAAGCGGTAACAAAGGAAGTAGTTCTCTACTTATTCCCAAATCGAATGAACGAAAAGATTCGGCTTGTTCATTAACAACTGCTTGTATATCTGACTGTTTCATAATATTTATTTATATATTCCGTTGCAAATGTAATATATATATCATTACTAACAAAATAATAATCTTTAAATATATTTTCCAAGTCGATTTAATGAATTTTTATTGAAGCTTTGCAGTAAATATGGTTATTTCTTTTTTTGAGGTGCTATGAAAAATAGTTTGCAATTCTGTATAAAGCGAAGTCCTTATCTTTTATTCCGTAATTATTTGAAATGAATCTGTTTATTTTTCCGTTCAACCTTTCCG
>Ga0172367_10006657_pt1 | contig 13494 bp, 12 predicted proteins | sample Lak10m_FD_114542 | JGI IMG/M metagenome (GOLD analysis project Ga0172367, IMG submission 114542) | Freshwater microbial communities from Kabuno Bay, South-Kivu, Congo - kab_022012_10m | ecosystem: Environmental > Aquatic > Freshwater > Lake | place: Democratic Republic of the Congo: South-Kivu...
CGCCACGATTTCACGCGCAGCATTCACGCCGACATCCGCCGCCACCAGTTGCGCCTCGATCTCGGTCAACAGCTCATCGCTGAGACGGCGTCCATGCAGCACACTGCGCAGTCCAGCGCCAACGGCTGAAGCGGTCTTGGAAAGCCCGCGGCGAATCGCATCGATGGTGGAGGCAAAGAGCATCCGCTCAGCCTCACGCCACGCGGTCACCAGGCAACTGCTGCTCGGCGCGGCTGATCGCGATGCGATCGAGAATCGCATTGATGAACGCGTAACTGCGCTCCGTGCTGTAGACCTTTGCGAGTTCGACGGCACCATTGATGGCAAGCGGCGCGGGAACGCCACCATGCACCACTTCCCAGTAGCCGATGCGAAGGATGTTCCGATCCACGCTCGCCTGACGGTTCGTCGGCCACTCAGGTGCAAGCGCGGTCACATCGCGGTCGGCATCTGCGCGCGAATCCCACGCTGCGCGCGCGAGCGTCATACCGCCATCGACCGCCTCCGGTGGAAAGTCGCACTCCCAGTGAGTGGGATCGCTTGGCCGCGCCTCGCTCGCACGCGCGCGAAACGAACGCGCAAGCAGATCGCTGTCGCCGGGACCGCCGCCAAGATCGAACTGGAACAGCGCCTGCAGCGCACAGCAGCGCTCGGGATGCGAAGCACTCACCGCAACAATCCTGCGCCACGAGGCGGGCCGCCCACCGAACCTCCGGAGAGCGATCGAATCGCGGCGACTGCACGAAGCGCGGCACTCATCGCTTCCTCGCCCTTGTTGCCCTTCGCGCCGCCCGCGCGCGCGCGTGCCTGCTCGATCGTTGCGCATGTCAGGACCCCGAAACACACAGGCTTGCCGCTGTCGAGCCCCACGCGCATCAATCCATGCGCGACGGCATCGGAGATGTACCGATCATGGCTCGTCTCCCCGGTGAGCACACAGCCGATCGCCACAACAGCGTCCACATCCGCCCGCTGTGCAGCCGCTGCAGCGATCACAGGCAGTTCAAACGCGCCTGGCGCCATGATTTGTTCAAGCCGGTCCGAGCGACCCTCGGCCTTCTCGAACGCGCGCCGCGCTCCGTTCGCGAGCGTTCCACTGATATCGGCGTGGTAACCGCTGACGACAAGCACGACTGTCATGTCGTTCGCGCGAAGTGGCGAGTGATCCGCTGCATGATCGGACGGCTTCATGGGGGGAGCGCGATGGTAGCCTCGCAACATGGCGGGCGTCGCACGCAAAGTGCTCTCCGCAGTCGAACTGACGCGCACATCGATGGCATTCGGCGCCATCACCGACTTGTGGCTCATCGTCATTCTGTCGCGCACTCGACCGGAGTACCACTACATGCCTGTGGCGACCATGCCACTCGCGCAAGCGTTGGCGGCCTCGGCCGTCATCGCGGTCGGACTCTTCGCCTTCGGCGCAACGCTGAACGATCTGCTCGATGCGCGGCGTGACCGCGTCTTCAGTCCGCGGCGTCCGCTCGCGGCTGGCGATCTTGGTGGAACGCAAGCGCTGACCGTTGCACTCGGATCATTGCTGATAGCGATTGCGGGAGCCCTGCTGTTCGGCAGCGGCGCACTGCTTATCACCCTGCTCGTGGCGGGCGGTCTCGTCTTCTACAACGGCGCGGGCAAGTACATACCAGGTGTCGGCATCATGACGATCGGTCTGCTGCATGCGGCACACATGCTGATCCCCAATGACCAGTTCACCTTCACGCTGCCAGCTTGGCTTGCCATGACGCATGCGTTGGTCGTCGCCGCCGCCGTGCATGTTTTACAGGGGAAACGACCGCCGCTTTCTTGGCGCGCGATTGCATCGGTGATCGCGGGATGGATCGCGTGGAGCAGCATTCTCATCGGTCTTGGAGTCATGCGTTCTTCTGGATCATTCTGGCCGAGTGATGCGCCTCTCTGGGGCGCGCTCCTGCCCGTGCTCGCCGCGGCTGGCTTCGGTGCTGTTCTGCTTCGCAAGATTCCGCGAGCACTCACGCCGCAGATCGCGGCGGCGAAGGTCGCGCGGTACGGTGCGCTCTGGCAATCGGTGTACGCAGCCTCGTGGCTCTTTGCTTGGGGGCAGTTCGGGTGGGGCTTGATCGCGCTCGTCATGGCGGCGTTCGCGTTCGGTCTGACCATTGCCGTGAAAGAAGTGTCGACCGCACTGCATGATCCGCTCGGCTTCCGCGGCTGAACCCTTCTCGCCGTAGCATCCGCCCCCACGATGGTTGCGAGCGATCGGCGAGAGACAGACGCGGCGCGCTGCCCCGCGACGACCATGCCTCACGCGGTCGTCCACCTGCGGATCGCACGACTCTTTCCCCTGCTCTGGTTGCCGCTCTGGCTGCCGCTCTGGCTGCCGCTTTGGTTGCCGCTCTGGCTGCCGCTTTGCGCGACGCGTGCGGACGCACAGGAACTACGCGCCGTTCCGATCACGGGACAGTCACTCGGCGGGTTCGTCATTCCGGTCGAACCAGTGACGGGCGACATCCGCATCGAAGGCGTTCGAGCGTGGACTTGGACGGTCGACGACACGCAGCGCGTTCAACTCGAAGGTGATGTGCAAGTTCGCTTCGGCGGCTACTTCTTCACCAGCACCGATGCGGTGGTCTGGATCAACCGCATCCCAAGCGCGGCTGGACTGATCAATCAAATCGCCGTGTATTTCCCAGAGGCGGAGGAACCCACACGCCGCGCCGGCCTCGGAGCGAGCGGCAGCGATCTGCTGGTCACGGGCAGCAGCCGTGGCGAAGTGCAACTCTCCGCGGTGATGGTTGAACAGAAGCCGCCACCGAGCGGCAGCGTGCTCACCGCCGCGACGGCACGCGTGAAGCGTTACCTCGAGTCGGTCGCGCGCGGTGCGCTCTTGCAGCGCAGACCGCAAGTGGATGCGCCGCCGCCACCACCGAGGGATCCGCCGCTGATGATCGGTGCCTCGCCCGTTCCACCGCCACCCGATCCAGCACTTCCCTCGCCGCTCATTCGCGCGGCGAAGGACAGCGCGGAGATCTTCAGCCCGCGCGGATCGGTCTCCTTCTCCGCCGGTGATGTCTCCGTCGACACCGCGCAGAACTGCGTGATGCTCGCGGGCACCGTGCGTGTGGACTACACCAGTCCTCCTGGCGAGGGTCCGCTGCGCGAACTGCAACTCTCCGCCGACCGCGGCGTGGTGTTCCTGAAGCCTGAATCCACGGGTGGTGCAGCGGAGACGAGCGCTCTCCTCGATGCGCGCGACATTGCGGGCATCTACCTCGAAGGCGATGTGATTGCCACCGACTCCAACTATGTGCTGCGAGGCAAGCGCGTTTACTACGACCTCGAACGCAACAAAGCCATCGTCCTCGACGCGGTCATGCGAACCACGATGCGGAACGGACTTCTTGCCTACGCGCGCGCGGCGGAGATGCGCCAGATCGCGGCAGGCGAGTTCGAAGCGGACACCGCACGCGTCTCCACCAGCGAGTTCTTCACCCCTCACCTCTCCGTCGGCGTCTCGAAGCTGACCGTCACCGAAGACAGCTCGCCCGGCGGCTCGGGCAGCTTCTTCACTGGGCAGCATGCCACGCTGCGCGCGAGCGGCGTTCCCTTCCTGTACTGGCCGTACATCGCAGGGTCGCCCAACCAGATTCCGCTGAAGTACATCAATGTGGGATTCAACGACTTTCTTGGAACGATCATCAAGAGCGACTGGGATCTGCTCGATCTCATGGGGATCGAGAATGCCGAGCCGCTCACGGAAGTCCGGTTGCTGCAGGAGGCGTACACAAAGAACGCAGCGGGTCTTGGCGTCTCGGCGCAGGCAAACATCTTTGGCAGTGCCGCGAACATTCGCGCGATGGGTCTCTATGACTTCGGCAACGAGGAACAGACTGCCGCGGGACGGACCATCATCAGTCCCATCCAGTACCGCGGAGATGCCGAGGGCAGTTGGCGAGGCAATCTCGCGAGCGATGTCACTTTGGCAATCGAGTTTGCCGTCTTCAGCGACTCCACCTACGCGTCCATCTTCAAGCAGAACGACTACCTCAATCGACGCGAGTACGAGACCATGGGCTATCTGAACTGGCAGGATGGGAACAACTCTCTATCGCTGCTGCTCAAGTACAACCCAAACAACTTCATCTCCAACGCATCCATTCTTGCTTCGCGCCCCTACATCACCGACAAGCTGCCTGAACTCGCCTATCAGCGTTACGGCGACTCGCTCTTCGGCGACACGCTCACCTGGTCGCAGCAGTACTCAGGCAACCTCATGCGGCTCGATCTGCAGACTGGATCACCATCGCAGCTCGGCATCTCACCGCTCGCGTTCTCAACATCTGGGCTCTATCCATCCACGCTCAATGTGAAGGATGCCTATGAGTCCGCTGGGTATGACGGTCTGACCCGCTCGCGCATCTACACGCGGCAGGAGTTGTCCATGCCACTCGAACTGGGTTCGGTGAAGGCGGTGCCTTTCGTGCATGGCCAACTCGCCGCATACATCCTCAACAACTTCACGGACTACAACCCGGACGCATCGGACTGGCGAACCCTCGTCGGGGCGGGCAGCCGCTTCTCCACCGAGTGGACCGCCAACTACAACTCCGTGCGAAGTTCGTTCCTTGATCTGAACCGCCTCCATCATGTCGTGCAGCCAAGCGCGACGCTGTGGTACGGCTGGAACTCGCAGAGCGTTCTCAACATGCCCGTCTACGACCAGGAAGTGGAGGCCACTTCCGGCGCTGCCGTCGCGCATGCCGCGATCTCGAACAAGTTGCAGACGATGCGCGGTGGTCCAGGCAACTGGCGTTCCGTCGATTGGCTCGTGCTGAATGTCGGCGCCGCGGTCGACAACCAAGGAAACACCCTGCAGCCAACGACCACCGCGACCGATCCGCTCGGCCTGCAGTATTCGCAGTCGCCGATGCCGACCTTCTATTCGTGGCGTCCCGAGTATTCGCAGTGGGGCGACCATGTCTATGCCAACGCGACATGGCAGCTGAGTGATGCGTTCTCGCTGTACGGACAGGGCACTTACCTGCTCGAGGACCGCGGCAATTCACTGAACAGTTTCGGACTCACCGACCTTGGGCGCGGAACGATCGGCGGCAGCGTTCAGCAGTCACCGGACGTGCGCGTCTTTGCGGAGTACCGCTATGTGAACACCTTCGGTGTCGCCGGCTATCCCGCCGACGAGTTCCTGCAGGGCGGATTCGCGTACCAACTGAGCAAGAAGTATGCGCTCACCGTCGCACCTCAGTACGACCTCGTGCAAGAGGACTTCCGCGCTTTCTCCGCAGCACTGACGAGAACCTTCCCCGACTTCTTCCTCTCGATCGGCGCTTCGTACAACAAGATCACTGATCTCACCACATTCAACGCCAGCATTCAGATTCCTGGCGCGGGCGGCGCCGGACTCGCGCTCGATCCCGAATCGCTCGCGCAGGGCGGTTCGCTCGTGCCAGGACTTGCGGAACCGTAGCCACCGCGGCAGTCGCGGCAAACGCTGCCTTTCACTCGGGGAACAGACTCGAGCGATCGTCCGCTGCCGGCGAAAACGCAAGATGCACATGCTTCGCGCCCGCCGCGGTGATGCGTCTGCCCTGTCGAGTACGCGCAACGAATCCTGTCTGCAGCAAGAAGGGTTCCACCACATCCTCGAGCGTGCCGCCATCTTCACCCATCGATGCGGCAAGTGCTTCGACGCCGACTGGGCCGCCTTGGTAGACGCCGCCGAGCGTCGTCAGGTACTTGCGATCAAGCGCATCAAGTCCGACCGCGTCCACCGACTCCAACTCGAGCGCAGCATCAACCGTGCCAATCCCAACGGATCCATCACCACGCACGAGCGCGAAGTCCTGAACGCGGCGAAGCAGCCGCAGCGCCACGCGCGGCGTGCCTCGACTGCGCGATGCGATCATCGCGAGCGCATCCTTCGCCACCGAACCCACCTCAAGAATCCGCGTGGCACGATCGAGAATCGAGAGCAGATCACCCTCCGGGTAGAAGCCCAAGTGATGCGTGATGCCAAAGCGCGTTCGCAGCGCCTGCGTCAGCAGACCCGGTCGCGTTGTCGCGCCGATGATCGTGAACGGCTTCAGATTGACGGTCACCACCTTTGCATGCATTCCCGAATCGACCGTGAAGTCGATCCGGAAGTCCTCCATCGCCGGGTAGATGTACTCCTCGACCGATGCTGGCAACCGATGAATCTCATCGATAAACAGCACATCGCGCTCCTGCATCCGCGTGAGCATGCCCACCAGATCACCCGCCTTTGTCAGCGCAGGCCCGCTGGTGACGGACGCGTGCGCGTCCATTTCATTTGCAATCACATGTGCAAGCGTCGTCTTGCCAAGCCCCGGCGGTCCGTGCAGCAGAACATGCTCCATCGGCTTTCCCCGCTGTTTCGCGGCCGCAAGCGCGATGCCGAGCCGCTCCTTCAGCGACGACTGCCCAACATACTCCGCCATGCGCTGCGGACGAATCGAAGGGACGGCAGTCGCCTCATCATCCGACTGCGCCGCCGCTGAAACGATTCGTTCTTTGGCCATCCGTGACCTCTCCTCGCGTGCGCAGGGCTTTCGGGCGCCCTGCTCGACCGATCCGTCAGAACTTCACCACTGGCACTGCACGCTCCGACTCGCCTGCCTTGAAGAAGTCGAATGGAGTGAACCCGAAGAGTCGCCCGACGATGTTTGCGGGAAACTGCGCGAGGGTCGCGTTGAACCCTTGTGCCGACCCATTGAACCCGCCGCGTGACTGCGCGATGCCGCCCTCAAGTCCTGCCAACTCCCCTTGCAACTGCAGGAAGTTCTGATTCGCCTTCAAATCGGGATATGCCTCGGCGACCGCCATCAGACGCCCGAGTGCGCCCGTCAACTGCCCCTCCGCCTCGCCACGCTCGGCGATGGTGCCGCCTTTCATCGCAGCGGCGCGCGCCTGAATCACCGCCTCAAGCGTGCCGCGCTCGTGCGCCGCGTAGCCCTGCACGGTGCTGACGAGATTCGGGATCAGATCATGACGACGCTTCAGTTGAACATCGATGCCGCTGAACGCAGCCTCGGTCGCCACACGAAGCCTTTGCAGCGAGTTGTAGACGCCCATCACATAGAGACCGACGATGATGGCGAGCACCACGAGACCAACGACCACGATCACCAGAATTCCGAGTCCAGCCGCAAGTTGTCCGAGGACATTTGTCATCGTTTTCTTCACTCCATCCAGCGCAGTCGGGGCGGGCGGGCACGCGCCAGCCGTGCGCCCCAGACGATCCGCGGGATGCTACGCCATCGCGCCGCCGCTTACGAACCGCCGAGTTTCACCACGCGCATGAACTCCGCCGCGGTGACGGGCGTCACCGAAAGTCGATTGCCCCGCTGCAAGATCCGCATGCCAGACAGGGCCCGATCCGCCCGCAGCATCTGCAGCGTCACAGGAACGACGAACCGTGATTCGAAGCGCATCTTCACGGCACACCAACGCGGGTCCTCACGCTTCGACGCCTCGTCGAAGCCCTCGTGGCGCGGATCGAACTGTGTGGAATCGGGCTGCGCCAGACCCGCGACGACCGCGGTACCGACCACGCCGCTCGGGTCGCCGTTGGAGTGGTGGAACAGCACACGGTCACCCACCCGCATCGAACGCAGGAAGTTCCGAGCCTGATAGTTGCGCACTCCGTCCCACAGCGTCGCACCCTCGCGTCGCAGATCGTCGATCGAATACACATCTGGCTCCGACTTGGCGAGCCAATAGTGATCGGCATCCTCAATCGTTCGGCGCGCCACGATTCAGTTCCAGTTCATCCCACGCGGCGGAACGCGCAACTTCTGCGCTTCCGCCTTCGCGATGAAACGATCCATGCGGCAGAGATCGCTCCAGATCAGTTTGGCGCGTTCCATCGCATCATGCTCCGCCAGCAGCTGATAGCGGAGCGCCTCATCCCTCACCATCGCGAACGCCACCAGTTCAAGCGCCACTTCATTCGAAAGTTCAGGTCGCTCGATCCAATCCACGATCGTGCGCGCCGCATGCATCCGCTGCATGCGCATCCCCGACAGCATCGACCGCATCTCTGAGCGCACTCGCCCAAGCCCGCGCACCCTTCGCTGCGGGTTCTCAATCGGATGCAACATGGCCTGCCGATACCAGCGCGCCGCCGTGGGTTCATCCAAACGATCGATCGCCGCGCGGCAGAGCCCCTGCAGCACGATGTCGTATCGACCATCCTCGCGTTCCTGATGCTGCACGATGTGACCAACGCATACCACCTTGCGCAGCGGCGGGTTTCGTCTCTCCATCGGTGCATCGGGACTCATGCTCGGCGATGCGCTCGGCTCGATGCTTGCGATCGCGATCGGCAGCGACTGCTTGCCGCGCGCGAGAGGCTCGAGTGCACACGCCACCATCTGGCGATAGCGCGGCTCAAAAATGTGCAGCGGCAGCGCCGTGTGCGGCAGCAGGCACACGCCCGGCAGCGGGAACAGTGCGATGGGCACGGAGAAATTGACGGACACCGACTGGGTCACCTTGCCACATCCTATTCCTATGCTCTCTTCGATTTGCAGTGGATTGCTGAACATCCTGCCTGGATCTTGGTCATGGGCGTCGCAGCGTCCGCAGTCATCGCATGGATCGGGCTGCAGCGGGGTTCCCTGCGTCTGGTCGCTTGCGCCGCCGCTCCCCTGCTCATCGGCGCGCTTGCGGCGGCGATCGGCTGGGGTGTGATCACACCAGGCGAGCACGCACAGCAGCGGGTCGAGCAACTCGTCGCGGCCGTTGTTGCAGGCGATGTCGCGGCAGCGAAGGAATGCTTCAGTGAACGCGCCTCCATCCATATGGGCCGCCTGAACAGTCCGGGTGAAGGGCGCGATCGAATCGACCGAGCGTTCGACTCCTTCGCGGGTCGCCATCGCATCGAATCGAACACGCTTCTCTCGCTCGATGCGCGCACGCTCTCCGACGAAGCAGGCGAGGTCGAGATCGCCTGCCGCACGACCACGGTTTCCTCCGCTGGCGCAGTGCCGACTCGCTGGCACTTTGAAGTGGTTCGCGAGCAGGACGGCATCTGGAGAATCCTTCGCATCACATGGCTACGGCTCGGTGGTGAAGTCCCCTCGCTCTCGCTGCTGTAAACGCCACGCAAGACGACTCCGCGGCTACGCGGGGCTCGCCACTGACTCAAGCACCTCGCGCAGCAGCCGCTCCACGCGTGCACCCGCATCACCGCTCCCACCCGAACGGAGAACAACGCGGTGCGCGCACACGGGCTCGATGCTGTCGACGATGTCCTCAGGCACCACGTAATCGCGCCCCGCGAAACGCGCGGCCGCGCGCGAAGCCTGCGCGAGCGCAAGCGCCCCGCGTGGACTGACACCCAGCTGAAGCTGCGGATGCTGCCGCGTGGCGTGCGCCACCGAGATGATGTAACTGACGAGCACGGGATCGATCCGCACGGCGTCGACTTCTGCCTGCAGCGCAAGGACCTGCTGCGCATCGAGGACAGGCTGCAGCCGCGCAAGCGCGCTCCGCGCGGGCTGCTGCAAAATGATCTGCGCCTCATCGTCCGCCGCCGGATAGCCAAGGCTGATCCGCATCAGGAATCGGTCGAGCTGATTCTCTGGAAGCAGAAATGTGCCGGTGAAGTCGCTTGGGTTCTGCGTCGCCACCACCAAGAACGGGCTCGGAAGGGTGTGCACCTGACCCTCCGCCGTCACGGTTCCCTCGCCCATCGCTTCGAGGAGCGCGCTCTGTGTGCGCGGCGTTGCTCGGTTGATCTCATCGGCAAGAACGATGTTCGCAAACACAGGTCCGGGACGAAAAGACAGCGACCCAGATGAACGGTCCAAGACGGCAACGCCTGTGATGTCGGTGGGCAGCAGATCGGGCGTGCACTGAATCCGCGAGAACGAACAGCGCAGGCTGCGCGCGATGGCCTGTGCGAGGATCGTCTTGCCGACACCTGGCACATCCTCGATCAGCAGATGACCGCGCGCAAGCAGACAGCACACGATGCGATCAACCGCCAGCGGGTTCCCGAAGAACACCGACGCGATCCCCTGCCGCAGCGCTGCGATGGAGTCCATCCTGCGAGGATACGCTTGCCACATGCGTCCGAAGGCAGTCACCCACGATTTGCGCTGCGTAGGCTGCGGACAGGTCCTTCGCGGGCTCCTTCCGAGTGGCATTTGCCCCGAGTGTTCGACGCCCGTCATGGTGTCGCTCGTCGAGACGCTCGACCTTCCGTCGCAGTCGCTCGCACGCCCACTGCACGCTCACCGCGTGGCGGCAGCGCTGCTCGGCGTCGGCATCGGCATCCTGCTGTGGCTCGTTGCGGTCACTTCACCGATGATCGCGCGCGGATTCGCCGAACTCGGGCGTGAACCGCTGCCTCCCGACGGTGGCCCGGTGGACCGCATTGCGGTCGTGCTCTCGTGCCTTGGGGCAGTGATCTTCACCGTTTCTGCCGTCCTCCTCGCGCGCCGCGACGACGAGGTGCTCATGATGGAGACGGGCGCCGCACGACAGCGACTTCTCTGGGGCGTCTCGATTTGGTGCGCTGCCGCATTCGCAGCTTGCACGGGCGTATTCCTCGATCTGCAACCCATCACGCATGTCTCGAACGCAGGACTCTGGTTCATGTGCCTGACGGTGCAATTGGTGGCGGCCACGATCGCGGCGTCGGGGCTCAACCGCTTCGCCGCAACGCTCGGACGGCGATGCCGCCGACTTCGCCACGCAGGTCACGCGCGTCAGTCGCTCGAGACGATGACGGTCACGGGTGCGATCACGCTCGTTGCGTCCTTTGGCGCAACCGTGCTGCCATCGCTCGCTTCACCTGACCTCGCCGTCGCACTGCGTGCGCTTTCATTCGTCACGGGCGGACTGCTGATGCTCGGCGGCATCTATCTCGTGCTCAACTTCTGGTGGATCCGGCAGATTCTCAACGCACCTCCGCCGCAACTCACGGATGTCATCCGCGTGGTGGAGCCGACGGCGCGAGGCGAGTCGCCGAACTGAAACGCGCGAACGCGTCGCGTGCGCACGATCCGTTCACTTCGGCCGATTCGTGTTGCCGAGTGCGATCACGGTTGCCGTATCGCCCGTCCCTGAAAACACGGCGAGAAAGGGCGCAGGATCCGCAGGCAGCGTGTTGAACCCGATCTTCTGCTGCATCGACAAATTGCAGGTGACGATCGTGAGCTCGCCGCAGCGCGTTGTGCGCACATCGTTCAAAGTCGCCGGCTCGGTGGTGGCGTGGCTCGCCCCCTGCATGAGATCCGCGCGCGTCTTCTGCCCCTTGAAGTTCACCACCTGCAGCCCCGTCGCGAGCATCTTCTCGAACGGCTTCAGATCCTTCGCGCGCTGCGCATCAAGAAAGCGCGTCAGCATCGCTGAGCCCTCGGCAGCAAGCGCCGTCTCGCCCTCGAATGTCGGCGCTGCGGGCGCCGGACGCGGTGAGGGCTGCTGCAACGATGCCCACGCAGCGATCTTCCATCCGCCGTCGAAGGGAACCCACACGCCGATGCGCGGCGCCTCGCCGCTCAGATCGGCGCCGCCCACCTTCTGCTGTGCGCGGACGAGGCATGTGGTGACCAGCGCATCACCGACGCGCGTGGCGACCACATTGGATACTTGAACGCCATGCGTGGCACTGTCCTTGACGCGTGCGACCGAGAGAGCGCGGTCCGTCACACCGTCAAACGCCATGACTTGCGCGCAAGGCAACAGCTGCGCTTCGATGGCCGCACTGTCGCCGCGTGAAAGTGCATCGAACCAACTTCCGATCACTTTGGTTGCGAGTGCCTTCAGCCCGGCATCGTCAGTTGGCCACGCTGGGGCAGGTGCCACAATCGGCGGCGTTGCTGCGGGCGCAGCGCCCTGCGGCAGTGCTGCCGAACCTGGCTCAGCGGCAGATGCCACTGCACCCAGAAGTGCGGTGAAAGAGATGACCAAGATCTTCGGCCAGGTTTGCAGAGTGAGTTGATTCATGGCCGTTGAGGCTATTGCAAAGGGCGTCCTCGGTCCGAATGCCCAACTTTTCGGCCTGTGGCACGATTTTTGCTAACCGCCAAGGTCCGCGGCACATTGCGCTGCGCGAGCAATGTCTCTTCCGTGAAGAACCGTCTTGAACAACCGTCTTGAAGAACCGTTCAAAACCTCAAGACATCTGAATCACCACCCCCAAGAAACTGGAGAACACCATGGCAGTCAAGGACCTCACATTCGATACCCAAGCCCGCAAGCAGCTCCTCGCTGGAGTCGAGAAGCTAGCCAACGCGGTCAAGAGCACGCTCGGCCCGCGCGGACGAAACGCAGTGCTTGACAAGAGCTGGGGTGGGCCATCGGTCACCAAGGACGGCGTGACCGTTGCGGAAGAGATCGAGCTCCGAAACAAGGTGGAGAACATGGGAGCGAAACTGGTGAAGGAGGCGGCAACCAAGACATCCGATGACGCGGGCGACGGCACCACCACAGCGACCGTGCTCGCGGAAGCGCTCTTCCGCAGCGGGCTGAAGTTCATTGCCGCGGGCGCAGATCCCAACGCGCTCATCCGTGGCATGCGCAAAGGTGTCGAGAGCGTGACTGGAACGATCGCATCGCTCTCGCGCCCCGTTGCGAATGTCGAAGGCGGTATCGAGCATGTTGCCACGATCAGCGCGAACAATGATTCGGAAGTTGGCGCGATCATGGCCGAGGCGTTCGAGAAGGTCGGGAAGGACGGGGTCATCACTGTCGAGGAAGGCAAGGGGCGCGACACGATTGTGGACGTGGTGGAAGGCATGCGCTTCGACCGCGGCTACCTCAGCGCGAACTTTGTCACCAACACCGAAGACATGGAGGTCGATTTCGACAAGGCACTCGTCCTGATCCATGAGGACAAGATCGACTCGGTCACCAAACTCGTGCCCTTCCTCGAGAAAGTGATGGAATCGAAGAAGCCGCTGCTGATCATCGCCGAGGATGTGACAGGCGAGGCGCTCAGCACGCTCGTGATCAACAAGATGCGCGGCGTACTGAACGTCTGCGCAGTGAAGGCGCCCGGCTACGGTGACCGCCGCAAGGCCATGCTCGAGGACATCGCGATCCTCACTGGTGGCACGGCGATCATGAAGGATCTCGGCATCGAGCTCGACAAGGTCGCGATCTCCCAGCTCGGGCAAGCGAAGAAGGTCACCGTCGATTCGGACAACACCACGATCGTCGAAGGCGCAGGTAGCACGAAGTCCATCCAGGGGCGATGCACGCAGATCCGCAGCGAGATCGAGCGAACCGACTCCGACTACGACCGAGAGAAACTGCAGGAACGCCTCGCAAAGCTCGCGGGCGGCATTGCGCAGATCAAGGTTGGCGCGAGCAGCGAAACCGAACTGAAGGAGAAGAAGGGACGCGTTGAGGACGCGCTGCATGCCACACGCGCCGCCGTTGCTGAAGGCGTGGTGCCCGGTGGCGGACTGTCGTTCATCCGTGCGATCCCAGGCCTCAAGAAGGTCCGCGAGCAACTCGAAGGCG
>Ga0172367_10006658_pt1 | contig 13493 bp, 10 predicted proteins | sample Lak10m_FD_114542 | JGI IMG/M metagenome (GOLD analysis project Ga0172367, IMG submission 114542) | Freshwater microbial communities from Kabuno Bay, South-Kivu, Congo - kab_022012_10m | ecosystem: Environmental > Aquatic > Freshwater > Lake | place: Democratic Republic of the Congo: South-Kivu...
ATTTCATGGTTCCAACCAAAGGTAATTCCATGGGATGGGTCATAACTACTTTTTGTCGTGGAAAGTTTGCGATAGTTCCACCAAAGCTATTTTGTTCGATGCAGATATAACTTTTACCCTGTGCGATGGCTGTGACTCCCGCGGCTAAACCTGCTGGTCCCGCTCCCACAATAAAGATGTCGCAATTTGTTTCGTCAGTAGCTGAATCCAAATGGCTAACGGCATGTTCTACAGCAGCTATTCCCTGACGAAAGGCGTTTCGAATTAAACCCATTCCCCCCAATTCCCCGGCTATATAGAGTCCTGGGACATTGGTTTCATAATTTTTGGTTATTCGTGGAATATCCATTCCGCGGGTTTTGGTTCCAAATACCAGATTGATAGCAGAAGTGGGGCAAGCTCTTTCACACTCTCCATGGCCAAGACATTTGGAAGGACTTACGAGAGTTGCTTTGTTTTGCAATAATTGAAGAATATCCCCCTCAGGGCATACACGCGAGCAGGCCCCGCAACCCATGCATAGAGTCGGATCAATTTCTGGATGAAGGGTAAGAGGCTCATTTAGATTCGCCTCAATTGCCTTTTTCATTTTTTGTTTGGCTTTTTTTGATTTTAATTCATTTTGTTGAATCAAATAAATTGCAAAAAATGAGAATCCGGAAATTGTTAACAATTGAAGGTGATTGAGAATCCAATTCATATGGGTCTTATCGGATGTAAAAAGGAAGAATAGATAGAATGTAAAAAAATCTTTTGTATCGACTCGACTTAAGTGGAGGTGTTTTGGAATTTTATTATAAGTATTTCAGTCAATAGACTCTTATTTCAAGGGCCTTGGTCGAGATTTTAAGGGACATTCCTAAGGCTTGTTGCCTGGAATTTCATAATTTTCGACAATGATCCTGTGGGAATAGATAAAGCAAAATTAAAAAAAATAAAGTTGTTAATATTAGACGTAGATGGAGTTCTTACAGACTGTCGTCTGTGGATGGACAGCAATGGGCAATGGAAACGTTTTTTTTCCATACGCGACGGTGTCGGAATCAAACGACTTATAGAGAGTGGCTATAAAATTGCTGTGATTACAGGTAGCACTGCCGAAGATATTCGGGCCCGAATAAAAGTTCTGGGAATTCAATACTTCTATGAGGGGGCCCAGGATAAGGAGCCATCCTTTGCGAAGCTGTTGTTGGAATCCGGAGTTTCAGCTGATGAAATGGCATTTATTGGCGATGATATTTTCGACATTCCTCTTTTGCAAAAGGTTGGTTTCAGTGCAACTGTTCCAGAAGCTGTCGAGGAGGTTTTAGGTGAAGTGCAATATATTACCCGCAGACCCGGCGGAAATGGTGCTGTTCGAGAAATCTGTGACTATATTTACAAGTTCGGGGCACTCAATCAGGAGGAAAAAGCATGATATATTTATTTCAATTTTCCAGAGCCCTACGCTATTTTTTAAGTTTGATCACTTCAATAATCTTAATTTCAATTGATTCCATAGCTGCAGATGATTTAGTTGAATTGCCTCCAGAGGAATTAGCCCGAGAAAGCGTTTTACCGGTATTTGACAAGCCCATTATGGTGAAGAATAGAAATGTGAGCCAAGAGCAACGTTTAGAGGCAGGGCTCTACTACGGATGGGCGATGTCGGAACCTATTTTTAATGTGAACAAATTGGGATTGGCAGGATATTATCATTTTAATGAAGATCATGCCCTGGGACTGATTTATGCTAAGAATTTTGCGGGACTCTCCAATTATGCAAATCAATTGCATGATCAGTTTAGTTTGGATTTCAATCGGGCGCCCTATCCTGAATACAGTATTTTGGCAGATTATAATTTCAATGCTTACTATGGAAAAATCAGCCTGACCAAACGAGGAGTTATTAATACGATGACATTACTTACGGGTACAGGTGGGATTACCAAATACATCCATAAGATGTATCCTGTTATAGCGATGGGTATCGGAGAAAAATTCTTTTTGAACGCTCATTGGTCTTTACGATTAGATCTTCGTTTGCATATTTATCAGGGTCCAGTTCCGTTTTTGGCAAAGAGAATGAATGAATCCGATAAAGTTCCCGCATATACCGAATTTTCGGAACGAATGAATTACACCACTAATTTGGACGTTGGCGTCAACTACTTATTTTAAATTTACTGAGGGTCTCCTTTGTAATTGGATTTGTTTAAACAAAAAAGGGTCGGAATGATGAAAAGGAAAGCATCCATTTTTGATAGAGCTCGGTTTAAATTCATTTTGGCATTTGCCATGTTAGTGGCCTTAAATTATGGCCTGGAGGCCTTGGCTCAATTAAATGATGGAAATGGAAACGATGAACTAAACAGTGTGGAAATGGAATTGGAAAAGTCAGCACCCCGACGGCGAAAAGATCTCAATGCTAAAACAAGAAGTACAGAAAAGGATAAAGAAAGTGCCCTAACCGAGTTAAATAAGCTTCAGGATTTCAACGAAGTGTCTATCATTCAGAGAAAATTTCTTCCTAAAACCAAACGTTTTCAAGCTTCCGCCGAATTGGCTTACATAACCAATGATGCTTTTTTTAATTCCTATGGAGGAGCTCTTCGGTTTGGATATTTCTTGAGTGAAAATTGGGGGATAGAGGCCGACTATCTGACTTTTAGTTCCAGTGCTGCTAAGGCAACAGAGGAACTTCAAGCTGTTCAAAATATCTCCACAAATAGCTTGGTAACGGCAAAAAATTATGCAGGATTGAATTTAGTCATGGTTCCCATTTACGGAAAGACAACGTGGCTAAATCATCGGATTGTTCCCTATGACTTCTTTTTTACTTTGGGCCTGGGATCTACGGCGACTCAGTCTGAAAGTGTTTCAACTTATCACTTCGGAACGGGTCAGATCTATGGAATCAGCAAATCCATGGCATTCCGGTGGGATTTTGGATGGAATAGTTTTTCTGCCCTGGGCATTTCAGGAGCTAAGGGTAACTTCAATACTTTAACTTTGGGTTTGGGTCTCAGTTACTTTTTTCCAGGAGCTAAATACCGATGAGTAATTCTAAATTCATTTTTTTACAATTTACGATGATACTATTGATTTCATTTCTGTTGAATACAGATTCAGCTGTGGCTCGTCGACGAAAAAAACCATCATCATCACCATCTGAAAATTCTGACTTTAACAATGGTACTGATGCTCGAGTCAATGAGCCAGCCTATCCCAGTTTGAATGCCTTTCCCAATAACCGAGGAACTGAAAATGAATTTCCATCAGTAGAAACGGGGAGTGACTTTTATGATGGAGTAACAGCACAACGACGCCTGAAAAGCGGAATCGAAGACAATTATTTAGTATCGCCGAAAAAGCAACTTTCAGCAGCTCTGGATTTGGTTCGGCAAGGGCAATATCAGCCAGCAGCAGTTAGTCTGTACAATCTCAGTCGGCGTTCCGAATTTGCCAATGACCGCCAACAAATAAAATATATTTTAGGATTGATGCTCATGGAAATGAAAATGCCTCAGGTGGCTGCTTTTCAATTTGTGGAAGTGCTAAGAATGGGCGATAGCAAATACTCTAAACAAGCTATCGAGAAACTCAGCTTAGCCGCCGATATTTTGGGAGACGAAACCATTCTAAATTACGCAGTTTCCAAAGTAAATGTTGATGATTTTCCTAACTCTGAAAAAGATATGCTATATTTTCGGATGGGAGAAATTGCTCTGAAAACAGGTCAATCAGCCAAGGCGGCACAGTTGTTTAGTAAGGTTCCCCCAGGAAGTCCTTTCTATAACCGGGCCCTGTTTTCGAGAGGAATTGCCTATATGGAAGGGAAACAGCTCGATTCGGCTTTGAAAAATTACAAGTTGTTGTACAGTCTTCGTCGTAAGGCCAGTCCCATTGATACGAATAAAGTTGCAGCTCAGCTTGGAATTGCGCGAGTCCTCTACCAAAAGCAAGATTGGGATGCTGCGATTGAAGCCTATTCTCTCATTCCCAGGGATCATCCCTATTGGCACGACGCATTTTTTGAACAAAGTTGGGCCATGTTTCGAGGGGCAAGGTTTCGTTCCGCGATCAGTAATTTTCAATCTCTTCATTCAACATATTACGAAGATTTCTACATTCCAGAGTCTCTTCTTTTGAGATCCATCGTCTACTTGTACATTTGTAAATATGATGAAATGGAAAAGGTTTTGAACATGTATGATCGTATTTACGGGCCTATTAGTTATAGAATCAAAAATTTTCTTGCAGATTATTCTGATTTAGAAGTTTTTTATAATGATATCGAGAAAGCAATTTTTTATCGACAATCTGATAGATTACCCTATGGGGGTGCGCTTCCCTACATCGTGCATCGCCGTATTATGGAAGAGGGCGATACCAAGAGATCTTTGTCGTATTTACAAAAGTTATTTGATGAAAAAGCTCGTATTGAGCAAAATCCTAATTTAAGGGCATCGAGTTTGGGTGGAATCGGGGTGCGTATTCTCAATGGTCGAATAAGAAACACAAAAATCGCTATTGGAGAAATTGTTCGAGCCCACCTTCTTAATATGCAAGTTGAGCTCAAAGATTTTACAGAACAAGCTTCTTTCATTAGGTATGAAATGTTGAATGGAAAAAAAGAGAGTATAAAGAAGCGGATTGCAGGAAAGAATGTCGGTTCCGATCAAATTGATGAGAAAATCGATCGTGATTTTTTTGTGAAAAATGGCTTCGAATATTATCCGTTTCAAGGAGAATACTGGTTAGATGAAATTGGTAATTTTCATTATTTAGGAAAACAAAGCTGTGAATAAATGCACAAAATTTACTAATACCAAAGTTATTTTATTCCTAGGCACACTCCTACTTTTTTCTGAACCTATGTGGGCAAGAAAGAAAACCATTGGTGAACTGCTTGCTCAAGTTCAGCAGGCGAATCGAGGCGGAAGTGTTAAATCCCAAAAAATGAGTACGGACCTTCCGGAATCAAAATTTGATTTTTCATCGGTGAGCCCTCGTAATGTCAATTTGGACTCTGTCAAACCGCCCAAAGGAATGGATCTATTCAAGCCCGATACCGAAGATCAGGCAGAATATGAGCGAATTTTGGATCGGCAGATGGAAGAGCTTTTTAAATTAACAAAAAAATATCGGGACAGTCGCGAGCGAGGTGAATATTGGTTGCGCCTGGCAGAGCTTTATGTCGAAAAAGCGGCGATGATCAATACTCACGAACAAGATGATTATGATAGAAAGCTTAAAGATTTCAAAGAAGGCAAACGTAAACAGCGTCCCACCTACGAAATGGGACAAAGCCGTGAATTTTATCGCAAAGCCATTCAACTTTATGAATGGTTTCAAAGAGATTTCCCAAAGGATCCTAAGATGGATCAAGCATTATTTTTTCTGGGCTTCAATTACTTTGAATTGGGAGATCCCGATAAAGGTGCTGAATTTTATTCGCGACTGACCCACCAATTCCCGACCAGTCCCTTTGTAGGGGAAAGTAATTTTGCTTTAGCGGAATACCATTTTGAAAAAGATCAATGGAATGAAGCCTATAAATATTATTTACCAATTATAAAAGATCGGCGCCATCGTTTGAATATTTTGTCTCGCTATAAGGGAGCCTGGTGTCTTTATAGAATGACCCGTTACAGAGACGCTCTTACAGGTCTGGAAACAATTATTCGTATGACCCATAATGAAGCTAATTTGTCCAAAGACGAGCGCCGAAATTTCAATTCAGGTCGTTTGGAACAAGAAGCCAAGCGCGATTTAGTTTTGTTTTTTGCAGCAGTTGGAGATCCAGATAACGCAATCAATTATTTTAACGAGATGCTTGGAGAGGACGGTTTACCTCAGGTGGCTCGATTGGCATACTATTATTCGGATCGCGGAGAAAAGGAATCTGCTAGAACGATTTTTGCCGCACTTATTGAAAAGAATCCTCGGGGACCAAAGGCTTTTGAATATCAATATCAGATTGTTCAGAATTATTATTATGTCAAAAACACCGATAAATTTCGAGAAGAACTTTATAGATTGGTGCGCAATTATGGACCTGAAAGCTCTTGGTATTCTGCCAATTCAGGCAATAAACAGCTTTTGAATAATTCCCAGAAATTGCGCGAAATGGCCTTAAGAACTTTCATTTTGCAAACCCATCAAACTGCACAGAATTCTCGAGCTAGCTATTCTCAAACCATGGCAAATGAAGCCTATCAACTCTATTTTCAGGAATTTACAACCTCCGAAAGAATTCCTGATATGCACTTTTTTTACGGTGAACTACTTTTTGATATGGGCCGATTTGATGAGGCAGGAGCTCAGTATAAATGGGTTGTTGAAAATGCTCCTGAAAATAAATATGTCAATAAAGCAGCTGCCAATATCATGCATTCTTTTGAAAAGAGTTTGCCTTCAGATCAAGAATTGGCTCGGAAGACTGGAGATTCTATAGAGAAAATTCCTATTGAATCTAAAGTGGAGCATTTTATAAAAGCCGGTTATAATTTTCTAGAGAAATATCCCTCGAGTCCGAAGGCATTGGAAACGGAGTTTCGAATTGGCCGGATTTATTACCAACACAATCATTTTGAGGAAGCTACAGATATCTTTAGAAAAATTGTTAAGAAAAGCCCCAAATCAAAATTTGGGGAATATTCGGCTAATTTACTGTTGGATATTTATAGTTTGAAAAAAGATTACATTGGGTTGGAGAAAACGGGAAATGAACTTTTGGCTGTTCCAGAAATCGCAGACTCTAAAGCGGGCTCTGATATTAAAGGAGTTATTGAGAAGGCCAATTTTAAAAAGGCTGAAGATTTAGAGCGCGATAAAAAATATCTTGAGAGTGCCATTCAATATGAAGTATTTGCAAAGCAAAATTCCGTGTCTGAGTTAGCCTATAGAGCTCGATTCAATGCCGGTGTTAACTTTGAGCGAGGTGGTAACAATAGTAAAGCCATTGCCATGTATTACGCAATCATTCAGGCAAGAGATAAAAATGCAGAGCCCTATAAAGGAAAGTCTCGAAAACTACTTGCCAAACTTTATCAAGATTCTGGTCAATTGGAAGAAGCGGCCCGACTTTTTCGCCTGATTGCGGATGAAAACCCAAAGGATCCTTTAGCTGTGAATTATATTTATAATGTGGCAGTACTTTCGGCGATACTGGATCGTGATGATGTTGCTATTAAAAATTATGAAGAGTTTATTAAAACCAGCAAGAAATACAACGAAAAGTTGGAGGCGACTTTTGCTATGGCGGAACTCGAAAGAGAGCGCAATCGAAATTCCAGTGCAATGGAAAAGTATAAGGCATATATCGAAGGCGGAGGCTCCAATCCGGAGAATGTGATTCAATCCTATTATCGAATCACCGAGCTACTTAGAAAGCGGGGAGCGATGAATGATGCCGACGATTGGCAGAAGAAAACTCTATATATCCAACGTAAGTTGGCACGTAACAATAGGGCCCTTGGTGCTGAATATGCGGCTAAACTTAAACTTCGTGAGGCTCGCGAAATTTTTGTAGAGTTTAAGACCATTCGCTTTCCAGCGAACCAAAAGAAGCAAGAAATTGCATTTAAAAAGAAAACAGAACTTTTAAAAAAATTGACAGCTCAATTGAATGAGGTCATCAAAATCGATAGTGCCGACGAGATTATTTCAAGTTTGGCCATATTGGGTTTTGCCAATCAGGATATGGCTGATACGATCTCATCAGCGCCATTGCCAGGAGATCTCAATGCCAATGAACAAAAGACCTATAAAGATGAGATTCATAAAAAACTAGTTGAACCAGCTCTTCAAAATGCTTTTGAAAGTTATAAGAGAGCTATTTCAAAGGCCAGCGATCTTGAAACCTATAACGATGACTATCGCTTGGCACGGCAGAGAATCAATAAATTGGATGGGAGCCGGTATTACGATAATGGTGAACTAGGAATGGATAGTCGATTGGTCAATTGGATGGGCCCTCAATAGGTCCCCTAAAAAGTGGAGTCAAAGAAATGACAATACAGAGAACATCGAAGAAAAGGAAAAGCACTCCAAATGGAAAACTATTTTTATTGAGCTTAAGTTTACTTTTTGTCAGTGCTTTGTTCTCTTGTGCATTTAAAACAACCAACGAAGAGACTGATGTTCCGGATTTGGAAATCGATGAAGACTCAGGGAAATCCCAAAAGAAAATCAAAGAAAACTGGACAGGACCTCAGTTAGAGGTGCCTGATTTACCGAGCGAAGCAAATTTGCCGAAAAATGCACCCCAGGCAAATTTGTACACCAATTTAAAGGATGCCATTAAAAATAATAATGAAGAAAAAATTCAACTTAGCGCCTCTCAGATTTTGGCCTTGTCACCAGATGATCCGACAGCGCTTAATGCAATGGCGATGACCTATTTTCGAAAGTCCCGAAAAGATGCGGCAATTTACTTGCTTAAAAGAGCGATCTCCAAAAATCCTAATTCGAGTCCCCTTTATTCCAACTTGGGGCTTGTCTATTTGGGCAAAGGTGAGAGAGTCAAAGCAATCGGACTATTTAGAAAAGCTTTACAGGTGGATTCTCGAGATGGAGTGGCGGCATCAAATTTGTGTGCTATTTTTGTTAGGGAAAAGGACTATGATAAGGGCAGTCTGGTTTGTGATATTGCCTATTCACAAAATGAAAGTTTGCGTTCCAATTCACTATTAAATAATTATGGTATAAGCTTAATGGCGACTGGAAATTATGAAAAGGCCAGAGAAATTTTTAAACAAGGAACTGATGAGCCAAACCCCAATAGAGAGCTTTTGCACAATTATGCCATTCTATTGGTGGATCATCTACAAGACTATAAAACAGGTCTAGAAATAATTAGTAAATTAAAATTTATTGGACCTTCGTCGGAGTCTATAAATAAAATAAATACTTTGGAAAACAAGGCAAAAGCTGGTTTAAAATAGAGTGAGAGTGCTTAGCAATGCAAAGAGGTGGCAACGTGTTCCAAAATTGGATTATGATTTTGTCAGTGATTTTTCTGATGCTTTCTTCCCACAATGGTTATGCGGAGAATTCGGAAGAATCCAATATACCAGATGACTATGCGGCAGCTGAGGAAGAGATTCGTTCTTGGGAACAACATCGTCGTGAGCCGGCAACAGCAAGAGAAATAAGATCAACTTCAGGGATGGCATTTACACCGCGTGGGGCAGCCAATGCAGCAGAAGCTGGAGCCGCTTCCAGCAATTCTAATATCGGCTCTTCGGCAAACTCTTCTTCTGCGGGAAACATGCCTCGTAAGGCCACTTTGAATTTTGAGGATGAGCTTGTCGAGGGTGGAACTCAAAAGCCAGAATTGTTTTACTTGTTTCAGAAAAAGAATTTTAATTATAAAAGATTAATAAAATTGCGTGAAAACTTCATTCCTGAAATGAGAAAAACAGCGGAAGATGTTCAACGAGTTCGGGGGCCGAATTGAAATCCTTAGTCGTCATTCGAGTCTTTAAAGATAAAAAGCTAGTTGAAGTTAAGCAGTTTACCGAGGCGCAAATTGTTTTGGGTCATAATGCGGAAGTTCAAGTTGATTTGGACGACATTGCAGTTTCCCCTATTCACTGCATGATCGAATTACGAGATTCGGGTTACTATATTTGTGACCTAGGCTCTCAGACGGGTACTTTTAAAAATGGACATCGGATTCTTGATGATTCTCTCAATTCCGGTGATGAGATTCAAGTAGGGCCGTTTACAGTTTCCTTTTTTGTGGGAACGCCAAAACCCAAACCCTCAGATCCTGTTAGAAATGAAGTAGTAATAGATGCTCCTTCGGCAATTCCGGCCGAGAAAGTGAAGGTTGCAACTATACCATCAAGTTTACCAATAGCAGAATCTGCAATAGAAGTTCGTCGACCTGAAATTCGAAAATCCAGCTCAAGTTCATCGCATCTGAGTACTTCGGTTCAGAGTCCCTTTAAGAAAAGGCAAAAAGGTCAAAAAACGTTTGCTCCCCATTCGCCTTTTTCCGATTTGAGGGGACATCTTCGTCCTGGAAAAGGGGGCCTCGTAGAGGTTCTCGTTTCTTGGAAAGAGCGAATCATTAATACTCAACACTTACGTGGAAAAAAATCCTATTCTATAGGTAGCTTTTCAGGATGCGATATTGTTTTACCCTCAGATTCCTTTGGAAAAATTTGGGGATTTGTTCAAATTGACGTAGGAGTCTTGGTGAAGATTCCGCCAGGGGCAGTCTGTGAAATTATCACACCTCAGGGTATTAAAAATTTGGAAGAATCCGGAGTAAAAGTTCAAAGAACTGGAACATCCTTGAATATTCGATTAGATCAAAATGAAATTATTTCTATTAAATTTATAGATAGTGATGTTGAAGTCTTCGTTAGATTTTCACCCCATGGCCCTGCGGTTCCCTTAATTCCGCCTTTTTTATTGAGTACTTCAGAACTTACCGGATTTTTGATGTCTGTGGTTTTGGTGGCATTATTGTGGCTTTGGGTGACGGCGACGAAGCCAATTCCTTCGATTGAAGATACGAAGGAAGATGATCGCATAGCGAAAGTGATTTTTGAAATGCCAAAATTAAAAATTCCACCGCCGCCACCAGCACCGCCACCTAAAGAGGAGCCCAAGCCACCACCAGCTGTCATTAAGGAGCCAATCAAAGTTAAAGTTGCAGATAAAACTCAAGAACAGCAGACCAAAGGTAAGCAGGCAGAGGCAGCAAAGGAAAAACTCATCGCAAAAAAAGCTGCAGAGGTTGTTCCTATTCCCAACTCGAAAAATCGTCCAAAAATTTTTACATCCAGCAAGCAAGGCGGAGCTTTTAAGCAAAATGATGTAGGAGGAGCCAACGCAGACAGTGCAAAACCCAAAGATTTGTCTAAAGTAGGTTTATTAAGTGCATTTGGTGGAGGGGGGCATCGTAGCAAATTGGATCAGGCTTACAGTGGTGCTGGCGATGTTCTTGGAAGTGCAGATAAAGCGAACGGCAATGCTGGCTTTAAGGAAGATCGTCCTGGAGATGATATAGGTTCCAAATTTAAAGATGTTGGTGCAGGTGGAAAGGGCACCCAAACAGAAGGAATAGGTGGCATTGGCACCAAAGGGCGTAGTTCTGGGCAATCTGCCTACGGAAGTGTTAATGGATTTGGAAATAAATCTTCGGTGATCATTGACGCAGGAGGATCAGATCAGGATTTTGTTGGAACCATTGATAAGGAAGCCGTTCGTCGCGTAATTCGGGCACGACTCAATGAAATTCGTGGATGTTATGAGCGTGAACTTAGCCGATTGCCTAAAGGTTCAAAGCTCGAGGGCAAGGTGGTCTTGGCGTGGGAAATTGTCCAAAAAGGGGTTGCGCAAAATGTGGTCGTGAAGAGTTCGACTTTGGGAAATTCCAGCGTCGAAAGTTGTATTCGAAGTCGATTGGCAAGTTGGACTTTTCCAGAGCCTCCGCAAGGAATGATAGCGGAAGTAGAATCCTTCCCTTTTGTATTGAAGGCGAGTGAATAGATATTATTTAATAGAGCAAAGCAGTAATTATATATTTTTTTAATTTATGGATTGAGTTTTTAATTATTAAGGAGGATTCCCGTGAACCCAACAACAGTCTAGTTAGGCAATTTTATTTCTATCGCTTTTAGTGAGGGCGGTATTGTTATGTATGTGATTGCTCTTTTTGCCATAGGAACAGTGGCATTAATTGCAGATCGTTTTATGCGTCTTAAAGATTTATCAATTAATAAAAAAGAATTTTCGGATCAAGTATTTCGCCTCATTCTATCGGGAGATATTCGCCAGGCAATTTCTTTTTGCGATACTCGCCCTGCGCCTCTTTCCAATACTGTGAAAGCTGGTTTATTGCAAGTTTTGAACAAACGACCCGACGAAGAGGTTCAAGTTGCCATGGATGCAATGGTTCTTCGTGAGATGCCCAAGGTTGAAGGGAAAACTGCATTTTTAGCTGTCTTTGGAAACGTGGCAGTACTTGCAGGTCTACTTGGAACTATCATCGGAATGATTGGATCCTTCAAAGCAGTGGCCGAGGCAGATCCTGCTACGAAAGCAACCAAACTTTCTTTAGGTATTTCCCATGCCTTGAATTGTACAGCTTTTGGGTTATTTACAGCGATCTTGGCTATTGTTGCTTTTGGTTGGTTTCAGCATCAAATTCAGAAGCTTGAGAATGAACTTGTAGAAACAAGTATGAGCTTGTTAAATTTGGTTTGTTCTAATCGCGACAAAATTAAAGATTAAAGAAGAGTGAATAAAGGCAAAGAGTGTTTTAAAACCAAATTCAATTTCAAAGCAATCTAAGAAGTGACCGAGGGAGGCGCGGACGCCTGCTCCCAGCAGGCCCCACAAGGCGACCGACCGAGAAACAATGGGATACGAAGTAATTGGATTTTGTAAAAGTCGATTCGATGATTATATTTATGGACTACTTAGTAGTTCTTGAATTAGAGGAGAAATTAAAATGGCTCATGTAGAATCGGGCGGAGGTCGTGGCCGCAGAATTAACTCAGAACCAAATTTGGTTCCATTTATTGATTTGATGAGCGTTTTAATTACATTTCTTTTATTGACGGCGGTTTGGACTCAGATTTCGATGATGCAAATAGGAAGTTCGCAGTACGGTAAAAAAAATGAGGATCAAAAAAATCCCAATCCACCTCCTCCTCTCGCCGAATTGGTTTTGAAGCTCGACGTAAAAACAACAGGATATGTTTTAACGGTGGGCAGTCAATCGATGTCCTTTCCCTTGGTGAATAATGAGTTTGACGATGCTCACCTCCTAGAGCAACTTCAAAAAGTTAAAGCTCAGTATCCTCAAAAGCTAGATGCCTTACTTACGATGGATGAAACACTCAATTATGAGCGCCTCATTAAATCCATGGATAATTTTTTAGTTGCTGGTTTCCCAACTATCAGTGTGGCAACCGGAGGAGTTCCAAATGGCAATCTTTAAGCCAGGTCAGAGATTTCGCTACCATCGAATTTTGGGTCGTGGGCAGGGGAAGAGAGATTTGACTGCCATTCTTTCTTTAACAGCCATGGTGGATATGTTTACTGTTTTGGTAGTTTTTCTACTTCAAAACTATAATTCTCAGGATTTTTTGATTTATACTCCCAAGGAAATTACCCTGCCTCAGGCTCAAACAACAAAAGAGCTTAAGCCAGCTTTTATCGTTTCAATTTCCGGAAAAGAGGTTTATTTGGATCAGGATGTCGTCGCAACAGCAGAAGAAGTAAGAATGAGTGAGGACTGGCATCTTCCTCGACTCTTTGAACTTTTGCGTGCTGGACTGCTGCGTAAAAAAGAGGAAGCGACCAAGGGTTTACAAAATAAAATCCGTTCTGTTGTCACCGATGTTCGCGGGGATAAAACTCAAGAAGATCCTTTTGCTTGGAATAAAGTCACTGTTCAAGCAGATAAGGGAATTGATTTTTTAACAATTAAGAAAATAATGTATACGATTACAGAGGCCGGCGCAGGAGAGATTAATTTTGCA
>Ga0172367_10006660_pt1 | contig 13492 bp, 12 predicted proteins | sample Lak10m_FD_114542 | JGI IMG/M metagenome (GOLD analysis project Ga0172367, IMG submission 114542) | Freshwater microbial communities from Kabuno Bay, South-Kivu, Congo - kab_022012_10m | ecosystem: Environmental > Aquatic > Freshwater > Lake | place: Democratic Republic of the Congo: South-Kivu...
GAGGCTCTTTCCCATCTCGGTCTCAGCGGAAGAGTTCAGCCGCTCCGCACAGGCTTTGAGTTCCGGCTCATCGCTCTTGATCGCTCCGGCAGCCCGTTTCGCAAATGCCTCGGCATTCCTTCGTGAGGAAACGAAGACCAGGCACTGCCCCCCCTCAGCGATTGTATCGAGGCAGAGGTTGAGGTCCTCGTAATTTTTTGACACCTGTTTGACTGACCGGTCCCCCTCGCGGAAATGGATCCGGTCCTTCCAGAAGACGCCCTGCCGGAGGTCCACCGGCCTCCAGGTACTGGTAACGAGTTCCGCATCGAGCCAGCCTGCAAGCAACTGCGGGTTGCCGATCGTTGCAGAGAGACCGATCACCTGCATGGCAGGGTTCCTGCACCGCAGTTTGGCAATCACCATCTCAAGAGTGGGACCGCGATTTTCCGAATCGATGAGATGGATCTCGTCTACAACAAGAAGCGTGATCTCGCTGATCCAGCGTGAATTGTTTCGCAGGAGTGAATCAACCTTTTCACTGGTGGCCACGATGATATCATTGTTACCCAGCGTATCATCCCGCCGATCGAGATCCCCGGTTGAGATTCCGACCCGGACACCCTTTCCTTTGAATTCATCGAATTTTTCGGTGGCAAGTGCCTTGAGCGGTACAATGTAGAGGCATTTCCCTCTTCTGGCAATGTGGGCATGCATCGCCATTTCGGCAATCAGCGTCTTTCCGCTCGCTGTCGGGATGGCAACCAGCAGATTTCTGCCTTCGAGCATCCCCCGTTTTACGCATTCCGCTTGGGGGGGATACAGCCCGGTGATACCTTTTGTAAGATACTGCTGCCTGAGGCTATCCGGGATCGGGAGCGTTTCAATCCGCATAGCGCAACAATCCCAAAACCCCTTTAATTCCACTCAAATTCGCCACTATTGCAGTCCTTTTTGGCAATACTAACCTTAAAACTGAAATATTCTCCAGTGGAAATGAAGGAAAATACATAAATATAAATTCAGAATTTTGTTATTTTTACCCGATTTAGTAATAATAACTGATCATATCCTGTTTGGCCTCTTTCTTCTTCCGGTCAAGGAAGGCAAAGACATTCTCGTGGGGAACGCCTTCGATCAGCATATCGATTGCTGCCCGGGCTGTCTTGAGCTGTTCGGGGTACCCGATAAGGGCAACGGTCTTACCAAAGACAGAGATCTCAACATCGGTCATATCCTCGATCTGCTCCCTGGCCCGGCCGTCTTTCCCGATGATCCTGCCGCGTAACCTGTCCAGCTGCCGGGGACCGTCCGCCATACTCCCGAGGTCGATGACATCCAGGAGAAGATCCTCATCCTCAATCATCTCAAAAGCCCGCTCCGGTGAAAAACCCCGGTTAATGGCATTGACAATTTCAACTGCCCGTAGGAGAGGAATGGTGTTTTCCTCACTCCCTTCAATCTTGACAAGCCCCTCTTTACTGTCGACAGAAATTGTGGTATGGGTTTTGGTCTCAAGCTCTTTTTTCGTTACACCGCCTTTCCCGATGAGCACGCCGACCCTGCTTCCCGCAATTTTTACTTCCTGTATCATTTTTTATTTCCACCTGGCTTTTTCTGTTGGTTTTCCTGATATGCTATTCATCTGACCTTTGGACCCATGATTATCAGCTGTCATGGTTCCGCAGTATCAAGGCCGGTCACCGCGTTGAAAATTTCAACATCGTTCCGGACATCGCAACGGTTTCTAAAGAACCGGTTGATATTCCTGATATCCCTCATCAGGAACGGGAGGGCCCGGGGGTGATCGCGGGTGACTGACTGGCCCATGTCTATGAGATATGGTTTGTCGTGGTATAATATATTGAACTCGCTCAGGTCAGCATGCACCAGCTCCGCTTTCCTGTACAGGTCGTCGATCGCCTGCAGGATCTGTGCATACGTCTCCTCAGGGGCATCCAGATCGGCGTTCCGGAGCTGGGGATAGGGAATCTCATCCTCACCAAGGAACGACATGATGAGGATGTTCCGGTCCCAGACCAGGGGTTCAGGGACACTCACGCCGGCATCCCGGGCCCGGACAAGGTTGGAAAACTCCTTTTTTGTCCAGGCAAAAATGAGCTCCTTTTTCGCCTTCTTGACGTGGGAGAAACGCCGGTCACCAACGATGTACGAGCTCATCGTCGTGAAATTGGCAGTCCGGATCCGGTAGATCTTGATAGCAACGCTGGTTCCTTCACGCTCGGCATAAAAGACATTTGCCTCCTTGCCGGTGCTGATTGAACCCCCAAGCACCGAGAACCACTTCTTATGGACCAGTTTGTAAAGTGCGAGAAGGGTGACGTCATCAAAGACATCCTCCCGGACCTTGAGCTGATCGGCATCCTTGATACGGATACCCATCTCTTCAAGGCGCTGATCGAACACTTCAAGCTGCTTGTCGATCCTGTCCCCGTCTCTCACGCGGCTGTCCCCGTCACGAGGTGCGTACACGCCCTCACTGTATGTACTCCCGCACCGGTGCCAGGATCTCAATGAGGGATTCCCCGCACGCCTTCTTGAGGTCCATCGGGTGAACCTCTCCCTTACCGTACGTAGCCTCGAGATCAGGATAGGATAAGAAGTTCCGGTCCCCACCGAATTTTTCCGGCCGCCGTATGGTGATCTCGGGGAGGCGGGGGAAGATATGGTACTGGAAGATCTGCAGGATTGGATTGTCTGGAATTTCAGGGGGACAGAATGCCTTCTGGCACTTTTTCCTGATATCCTCTTCCGAATCTGCAACAGAGATATAATTCCCCTGAGACGAGGACATCTTCTTCCCGTCAAGACCATTCAGGATGGGCGTATGGATGCAGACCGGGGCCTTGTACCCGAAATTGACCAGATGCTCCCGGGCCAGCATATGGATCTTGCGCTGATCGATACCCCCGACAGCTGCATCGGCACCGAGCGTAGCAATATCTGCTGCCTGCATGATGGGATAGATCATCTGGGAAACGGTGGGAGCGTCCATCTGGCGGCCCACCTCATCCATGCTCCGGGTTGCCCGGTTCAGGGTGATCTCCTGCGAGAGCCGGAGGATCAGCAGTTCATAGTCCCGGTTGAGCTGGACATCGGATCCGAGAACATAGTTCACGTTCTTCAGTCCGAGGCCCTCGAAACACCGGCGGTTGTAATCAGCAAGCTCCCGGACTTTCTCCATCGTACCTTTGCGGTTAAGGAAAGCGTGGAGATCGGCAAGCAGAACCGTAACTTCAAAACCAGCGGCCTGCAGGTCCACCAGCTTATTGATCGTGACAAGGTGGCCGAGGTGGATCTCACCGCTCGGCTCATATCCGGCATATACTCTTTTTGTGGGCTGTAAAAGAAGCGCCCGGAGGTCATCGTCCGTGACGACTTCGACGGTGTTCCGGGTAACACGTTCGTATGCGTCCATTAAAAAGAATGGGTGATGATGGGTGTTAATGGTTATTCTGGATGGTAGTGAAGTGGAGAGCTGTATTGGTTGCTGCAATGGATTTTCCTGCGTCCTTCTCCCCGCCCATCATTGCCCGGATAGCATCAATATTCTCGACCACAACGTCGGCTTCCTGGTGGATGGCCTGGAAGAAGCAGAGCTCGTTCTTGTTTGCATAGATCGAGTCTTCAAAGATGCAGTTCTCCCAGAGGTCGGAGCGTTGCCGGCCGAGATCCATGGCGAACTCCTTGAGCTCGGCGGTGCTCTTGAGGCCGGCAGTCTTCTTGATGAGGCCGAGACGGGGGTGCTTGTTGATGAGCTCGATAACCCGCTCTTTGCTGACCGGCTTCTTCGTGGTCATCTGGATTGCGTGCATGTGCATCATCGTTGTCGGAACGATCATGGCCATTGTAGTGATCGAGATGTGAGGCAGCACGGAGAGGACATCGGGACCGTGGTGGCTCGGAACACTCACGGGATCGAGAACGATGGCATCGATGGGCCCTTTCTTGATCTCACCCGGGTCGGAGCCCCGGCGGACCATAATAGCGTGGACGTGGGTGACACCGTACTCCTTGTCAATCTCGTTGATGATCCGGCAGAGCCCGGTTGTGTTGCAGGAAACGACACGAACAAACTGCCGGCCTACGGCGTCCTTGTAATTACAGGACGAATTGAAGGAAAATCCTGCTATCTCGTGGTCTTCGCCCCCCTGCCAGAGTGCTTTCTTCCCGAGTTTTTCATAGAGCGGCTTATTGGTAGCCCCGACATCGCCCGGTGTTGCATCCACGATAATGTCTGCGGCTTTGCACATATCCTCAACACTGCCGGCGACAGTCAGGCCGACTTTTTCGAACGCTGCTTTCTTGGAGATATCAGCGATGTAAAGGGGATATCCCCGCTGTTTTGCAACAAATGCCTCAGCATTCGGCCGTGTTTTTGAGACCCCGATAACCTTCATATCCTTCTGAGCAGCCACGGCATCGGCTACACGCTTGCCGATGGTTCCGTACCCGTTAATGGCAACCTTGATCATACAATTCTACATTGCGCCGGAATGGAAAAAACTATTGTGTATTTGTCCGGAAGGTTCCCTCCCATCCGGTAAAAATGAAGCCGGGCTTGAATAAGGGTTTTTTCCTATTTCCACGAAAATTGAGCAATATATATTTAAACCAGCGCCGGTAATAATAAAATATATATGAACCTTCCTGTGCTGGGCCTCTCTGACACCCCGATAAAATGGTGGCAGATCTCCATCATCGGTATCATCCTTTTTCTTGCGGGTACTGATGCTTTCTTCTGGACAGCCACATTCCTTGTGATCCTCATCCCGCTCTTCGGACTTCTTGCCCTTGCGGTCGGGGTTATCATGATCGCGTTCTCCCTTGCAGCAAAGCAGGATCTGATATATCGTTTCCCGATCTTTTTTGCCGGTATTGTCTCATTAATTGTAGCCGCAATCGCCATCATGGTGCCGGGACTCATCAAACCGTCGTTCATCATCATCCTTGCCATTCTCGCAATCATCAACAGCATCCTTCTCATCATTGTTGGGTGTTCCCTTCCTGATGAATGGAAGACCCGTCTCGTGATTGTACTCTTCGGCATGCTCACCCTCTTTTTGAGCATTCTTATTGCCCTGTTCCCTTCCCTTTCGAATATCTCCCTTGTCAAGATCTGGGCAATCTATGCCTGGGTCATCGGAATCCTCTGCATTGCTGCAGGACTCTCCATGAAATATTATACGCATCCGGGAAGCGGCATACCGACACTCCCCCCGCTGCCGTAAACAGAGGAACAGATTCGACACTTCTCTGAATATTATCTGCCTGCTTTATCGCGATGGAAGTGCCTGGTATCAGATAAAAAGGCTCTGGATTTTCACAACCTCGGTGCTGTCCTTTGCTCCTGCATAAAGGTCCAGCGGTTCCCGGTTGACCTCAAGAAACCGCACGCCCCAGCTCACTTTTCCGAGGATCTCAGCAGCCCGCTCCTTTTCCCCGATAATATAAAGCGCTGCGGCGAGGGCCTCTACGGATGAAAGTTTAAACGGCTTCCCGAAATTTACCGGGTTTGCTGCCATAAGGAAGGGGAGAGCACGGCGGATCCTCCAGGAGCTGACCTGACCGGTATCAAGGACCACCCATGAACAGTCGAGAACCGTGAGGGATTTAACAAAACGGTCTGCAGGTGAGAGGGCCTGCTCGGCAGTGGGATCCAGAAGGAGGGTGTTCCGCGGTACCTGTGCAATTTTGGTAAAAATTTTCAAAAACCCGGCTTTTTCAAGTTTTTTTACCGTGCACTTCCGGGGGTCGCAGCTGTTATCCCGGTAGGCATACAGGGGTATCATTGATCATCTGTGCGTGCACACACTGTAAATAATGTACGTGCTCTGCAGCCCCTGCATCCTTAACCCGGCATTGAGAGCAGAGGGGATCACAAAACCCTCAGATCTCGCGCTCTTCAGCAGGGTCCGGGAACGCTGCCGGCGGTTTGGCGTGGAGATGGTCCCCCTTCCCTGCCCTGAAACCATCTTCCTTGGAGCCACCCGTCAGGCAGGAACTTTTCTCGAACGCCTGAACAGTCCGGCTTTCTTCAGAACCATGGAAGATCTCGAAGCACAAGTACGAGAGATGATTGCACAGCGGGGCCCCCCGATCTGCATGGTAGGGGTAAACTCCTCTCCCACCTGCGGGGTTACCAGTACCTATTACGGGAGTGAAGGAGATCTGCCGCCGAAACGGCCACGGAGAGGCGTATTCCTCGCACGATTCCCTGATATTCGTACATTTGATGTCGATGCGTTTTCCCGCTACCGGGTGTACCTTGCCGCACCGCTCTTCTCGGAAGCAGAACGCACCTATAATGCAAAGCTTGCCGGCATTCTTGAAAAAAATCTGTTTGAGGTGTATCTTCCTCAGGAGGCAGGGGATGATTCGGACACGAGGGGCGAATCTGAACAGCACCATCTTTTTTCTCAGAACCTGCAGGAACTCGGGGCATCTGATCTCATTGTCTCCATCATCGAAGGAGCTGATGCAGACTCCGGTACAGCATGGGAGATGGGATATGCATTTGCACAGAAAAAGCCAGTCATTGCCCTGAGAACGGATTTCCGAAGGGTAGGCCATAATGAGCATGTCAACCTGATGCTCGAACAGTCCTCAACGGTGGTAACATCCTGGGACCAGCTGCTGGCTGCACTGAACACCCCGCTCCTTCCTGGACCAGATGCATGACATCCTGCCCGGGGAACGAAAACAACTTGGAGCAGGGACACTAAAAACTGCAGAGAATTCCGCCAAACGCCGGAATGCAACAATCTATATGAGAACTCTTACGAAATAGTACCTGATTAACGATGGGGAAGAAACGCGAAGATCGGGAAAAAGGGAGCAGATCCCACCCGGATCAGGACACCAGTCTCGATGGGGATTTTATCTCACCGATCCACTCGTGGGGGGATTTTACTGCTGCAAACCTCCTGGCGGTTCTAAAAAACAGCCGGTATACCCAGTTCATCCTTGCCCTGACGGTTCTTGGATTGTTCCTCCGTCTGTACCACCTGGACTTCAACTCACTCTGGCTTGATGAAGCATCAACATTAACCGTCTCAAAAACCACATTCCTTGAGATCTGGCAGACCTCGCTATCCGGTGAGTTCCACCCTCCCCTGTATCACTGGATTACCCACCTGATGCTCACCTTTGGTCAGAGTGAGTTCATCCTGCGGATTGTCCCGGCCATTCTCGGGACCCTTACAATCCCCGTCTTTTATTTCATAGGAAAGGAACTGAGGGACCGCAATACCGGTATTATCAGTGCAGCCCTTCTCACGGTTTCGTATTTTGGTATCTTCTATTCCCAGGAAGCCCGGGCCTACTCGATGGTCCTGTTCGTTTTCTCCCTGGTGATTTTATTCTATCTCCGGGCACTTCGGACGAACGCCCTTTCCGAATGGGTCCTGTTCGGCTTTTTTTCAGCAGTTGCCATCTGGACCCATTATTATACACTCATTGGTATCGGGGTGATCTATCTCCACGCCATCATCACACTTCAGGACAAACTCAGGCAGAATATGCGTGAAGCAAAAAATCCGCTCATCGGTCTGGGAGTACTGGCAGTCCTTGGCCTGCCCCTGCTGGTTGTGGTAATCCAGCGGTACTTTGCCCTGACCTCATCCCCCCCGACCTATGGGGTACTTGGCCCGATCCTCCTCCAGGAAACCCTTGTCCGGTTTTCCGGGGGATACTCCTCTTTCAGCTGGCTGGTAGCAGTTGTCTATCTCATCGTTATGGCCCTGGGTTTCATCCTCCTGTTCTCGGAAGACCGGAATAAGACCCTGTTCTGCGGCATGCTCCTGGTCCTGCCCCTGGTTATCAGTGTCATCCTCTCGTCGAAAATGACCATAAACCCGCGCTATCTCATCTATCTTCTCCCCATCTACTTCAGCGTGATAGCACTGGCCTATCCCCTTCTGTATAAACTGATACCGAACAGAAACCTTGTCTACGGGGTGGGACTGGCAGTCTTGTTGATCAATGCCCCTCTCCTCACCGGATATTATTCTTCGTACGTGAAAGAAGACTGGCGTGGTTTTGCCGGGATCGTCGAATCGAAAACCCAGAATGGCGATATGGTCGTTGTTGCACCCGGGTATATGCTGCAACCGTTCACCTATTATTACTCGAATGTGACGGACAAAACCATCGAATCCGGAGGATACACCGCTACGGACCTGGATTCAGTCTACAAGACAAAAGGCAATAGTACGATGTATCTTGTTGTTACCGGCGATATCTCGGCTGCCAATCCCCAGGGCGACGCCCTCGCATGGATGAACGAACATACGAAGATTATCGATCAGCACACGGGGATTTATCTCCTCGTTGCAGCATAACCCGGCCTTACCACTATCATGTATGACGTAACCGTGATTATTCCGACATTCAACGAGGAGGCAAATATCCGGAATATCGTGATGGCGGTTGATGCAGTCTACCATGAGAATTCGTTGAATGGTCAGGTCCTCGTGGTGGACGATAATTCAACGGATGCGACAATACCGATTGTCAACGAGCTGAAAAGGACCCGGGAGAATGTCAGCATCCTCGTACGGCAGGAAGATCATGGTCTTTCCCAGTCGGTTGCCGACGGATTCGTTCATGCTGATGCGGAGGTCTTCATTATTATCGATGCCGACTTCTCCCATCCCCCGGTCCTCATCCCCCGGATGCTGGCTGAGATACGGAAAGGGAACGATGTGGTAATCGGAAGCCGTTATATGAGTGGTGGTGGTATCCGGGACTGGCCGCTCAAACGGAGGATCATCTCCCTGGGTGCCACCGTCCTCGGGCGATCACTTTTTCCCACGATCACCGATCCGGTCAGTGGATTTTTTGCCCTGAAAAAATCCGTGGTCTCCGAAGCACCGCTGAAGCCCCGGGGCTACAAAATCCTTCTTGAGGTCCTTGGAAAAGGTCATTGGCAGCATTCAACCGAGATCCCGTTTGAATTCACTGACCGGGAGATCGGTACCAGCAAACTGAAGCTGAAAACCATCATTGAATATGCATTGCAGGTCCTGGATATTTTTAAATTCTCGCTCTTCCATCGCCACAACCCGGTATTCAGGGAATGGAAACGGCTGTTTTTCAAAGAGTCCCGGTAATGCCGCATCCCTGTTTTTTCTTTTTCCGAACAACCGGTATCATCATACGGGAGTGTACCAGATCGGAAAGATGACGTTCATTGCAGGAGATAACACCAGAAAAAATTCCACACGGCAAAAAAGAGTAACCTGGTCACTCTTTTCTTGCACACAGGACGATGATGACACCGGCATTGATCTTCTCAAAGAACCGATCGAAGCCAAGAGCCCAGGAGAGAACAGTTTTGTTACAGAGCAGTGCCACCATCGGGGAGCTCAGGAACAGTGTCGTGTGGGACAACCGGTAGCCCGGGTAATACTGCTCCAGATCTCCGACAGAGAAGAACTTCAGGTGCGTCTCCCCGTAATTCCTGCCCCTCCCGAAGAGGTCCCAGAAGAATTCATAGGTGCCCCAGACAGAACGTTCGTTGGGTGTTGAAATAACAACCGAACCCCCGCTTTTTAAAAGGCGGTGGGTCTCGGAGATCAGCATTTCAGGCTCATTCAGGTGCTCGATAATCTCGGCAGAGATGATCCGGTTCATGGTCTGATCCCTGAAAGGCAGGTGCCGGGCATCGGCGACAATGAACTCGGCGTTTTTCAGGTTCCTGCTCCGGGCAAATACCAGGGCATTCCGGTTGATGTCGGTACCGATGAGGAGCTTTGGGGAAGATAACCCGAGCGCATTGAGCTGTACCCCGCTCCCGCACCCGATATCCAGGACAACCTCCCCGTCAGTTGCCCCGAGCATATCCTTGATCACACCCGTTCTCCGGCGCTGGAAGAACCTCTGGACACACAAATCCGAATTATAGGCCTTTTCGTCGATATCCCCCTCGATGGCGTTGTAATGATCGTGCAGCGTCTCATCCCTGATATCGAGCGAGAAGAAACTCTTCAGCCCGATCAGGTCAATAAGGATCTCGATAAGACGCGTCAGGAATGCAAAAGCCGCCGCTGCAGTAGCACTCACTCCCAGCAAAACCAGCAGCCCGACAATGCCGGCCTCCTGGATCCCGAGTCCTGCCGGGGTAACGGGAATTAACGAGAGGATGGTGAGCAGCGGGTTGAGCAGCAGGGCCTGGACCAGGGTAAGAGATACGCCGGCAAGCGATTTGGCAACGAAAAACCATTCAAGTCCCCGTAAGATCCACCCGAGGAACGAGATGAATATGATATAGGGCGAGATCTTCTGGATTGCCCGGCTCTGGACCCCGAGATCGAGAATTCCCTTGAGGTATTTGTTCTTCTGGCACAGGTTATGGAGGACCTGGCCGGGATACATGATGACAAAATAGGCGGCGATAATGACGAGGAGCAGGATAAGGATAAGGTACACGATATAGCCGACCGGCAGTCCGGTTATGGTTGAATAGAAATAGTAGACAGCAACGAAGGCGAGGACGATCTTGAACAGGAGGTCGTAGATGTAGGTGCTCGTGATGGCGGCAACACCTTTTGGGAGGGGGATTCCTTTCTTGTTCAGGGCAAGGGCAACGTAGAGGTAGCCGCTCCTGCCGGGCGTGAAATCGGAAAGAAGCATGCCGGACATGTGGGAGAGGAAGATTATCCTGAACCGGACCTTATTTCCCAGATACGCGATGATCCTCTTGAGCCGGACCGACATCAGGAGGTTATTGAGCAGGTAACAGATGCAGGCGAGGAGGAGGAAGAACCAGTCAAGATGGAAAAGGAGGTTGCTTGCCTGGATAAAATCCATAGACCCGAGAAGGAGGAGTACGATAATGCCGGCAAGAACGATTTGAACGATCCTGAATGAATTCTGTTTTATTGCCAGATCCATAAAATCACAGATTTAAATACCCGAAGGATATTTGACGAAAATTCATATAAATTCTTCCCGAAAACCCACATTCTCTTATTTCCGGAGATCGTATATATCACCCATGTCCAATCTCACAGTCGCAGTCCTCGCCCCCCCCGATTATTCCAAGGATCTGGGAAAGAAGGGCACGACATCCGATATCACCTTCTATAACCTGAAGAAAGGCGATGTAACGGTCACCTTCATTGAACCGACCCGGTATCCCGAAAAACTCTCCTCCCTCTTCTACACGGTCTCCATCTCAGACCGGATTGTTCTCGTGGTGAATGAGATCAATGCCGCCTTTGGCGAATGCGTGCTGATGCTCCAGTGCGCCGGCAAATCGGACGGGTACCTTATCCTGAAAAATTACATCACCGCCGACCAGATCGCCCCCCTGATAAAAGGGACGGTTCTCGAGCAGTACGAGGTCCTTGAGGAGGATATTGTCGGCCTGCGGGAGAAGATGCTCGATATAGCGGTAAAACAGACCTCCCACCAGAAAACCCACGAAAACGCGGGCAAGGGATCAGTCCCCGTCGATGCCCATTTCAACGTGAAGGGCGTCGGCGTTGTCGTGCTCGGGTTTGTTGCCCAGGGCCAGATCAAAAAACATGACACGCTCAAAGTCCTCCCGACCGAGAAGACCACCCAGATCCGCTCCATCCAGAAGCATGACGATGATGCGGAGAACGCAATCGCCGGTGACCGTGTCGGGCTGGCATTGAAAAATATCGAGTCGGAAGATCTTGACCGGGGTTTTGTCCTGACCAATGACCCAGCCATAAAGTATGCCACAACCATTACCGGTAAAGCCCAGCTGGTAAAATACTGGCCTGCCCCTTTAAAGGAAGGCATGGTCATCTATGCCGGTCACTGGATGCAGTTCCTTCCCACCCGTCTGGAAAATGTCGTAGTTGACGGTGACTGGAGATCCCCCACCCTCACACTTACTATGGAAAAAGCCCTGGTCTACCCCCCCGGAGCCCGGGTTGTCCTCCATTACCTTGAAGGCGGGAAGCTGCGGGTTGTGGGATCGCTTATTCTCGAATAATCTTTTTTAGTGCTGTCTCGGTCGAAGAGCTCCGATGCATTCAGGAGAAAATTTTGATCTTCCTCCTGCGTCAGGACCACGGTCTTGGTGCATTCTCCTGTCTCGGGATCGGAGTGGCTGAAAGTCTCGACGAGCTGAAGGGAACCGAAGCGGACCTTCAGATCTGGTGACCCTCAACAAATCGAAGAACGCTCTCGCGTTCTTCTCCAGTCTCGGATCTGATGACCCTCGACATTCCCAATCACCCTTATCTCCCAAAACGATCATCACTATTCTGAAGAACTATGGATATCATTGGATGGGTTATCTTGGGCGTCGTTGCCCTTGTTGTCATCGTACTGATCCTCTGGGTTGTCAGTATCTACAACCGTTTCGTTGCGCTCAGGAACTCCTCGGAAGCCACTCTCGGCCAGATCCGGGTTGCCATGAAGAAGCGGCTCGATATGATCGACCAGCTTCTCGGCTCGGTCAAGAGCTATGCCAAGTTCGAGAAGGAGACCCTTGAGCGGGTCACTGCGATGCGGGCAAGCGTTGCAACGGCAGGCCCCGGCGACCTCAACAAGGTCGAGGCCGAGTCCCGTTCCATCTTTGGCCGGCTCCTCGCAGTTGCAGAGAACTACCCCGATCTCAAGACCTCGGGGACAGTCATGAGCATGATGGACTCAATCAAGAACCTCGAGGACGAGATCGCCCGCCAGCGCTATACCTACAACAACATCTCACAGGAATTCAACACCATGGTTGATACCATCCCCTCCAACTTTGTTGCCAAACTGATGGGTCTCATCAAGCTTGAGTACCTCCAGTTCGAGGAAGCAATCAAGACCCCGCCGAAGATCGAGTTCTGAAAAGGTAATTCCCGTGGGCGAAACACGACAACTGGCATGGGTTGTGGGGGCCGGGCTCGTCCTCGGGCTTGCCACCCTCCTTCTCCTTGCGGTTCTGGGCCCTCTTTTTGATGGAGGCCTGACCGTCAGTTCCTATGAAGCGATCCTGTACGAAGACGGGACGCTCTCGGAACATTACACCTATGATGTCGGGAGCAGCGGGGAATACCGCATGCTCTATCGTATCTGGCAGGCGCCGGTGACCCTGAATGCAAGCGCGGAGCCGTATATCCAGCTGGTCTCTGTGACGCCAGCTCCCGGGACTATCGGGTACGTAAAAGATAATTCCGGTGCCGTCACGGTTTACGGTCCGTCAGCAACCGATGCCGCAAAAAGCCGGATCGGGGATCTTGCCGAATACAATGAAGTGGGGATCTACAATCCCGCGTATTATGATTCGGGGCACTATACCTCGGAGTATACCTATGTGGTCCATCCCCCGCTCGAATATGATGCCACGACCACTCACCTCAACCTGAAACTGGCGGGTGACACCCATATCCCGTACCATAACGTGAAGATCACAATCCCTGCCAAAGGGATCGATCAGATCTCCGTGTACCCGCCCCTGATGCAGGCCGAGAAGACAGAAGACAGCCACGTCATTACCGGGAACCTCGCGTCAAACGAGATC
>Ga0172367_10006665_pt1 | contig 13483 bp, 11 predicted proteins | sample Lak10m_FD_114542 | JGI IMG/M metagenome (GOLD analysis project Ga0172367, IMG submission 114542) | Freshwater microbial communities from Kabuno Bay, South-Kivu, Congo - kab_022012_10m | ecosystem: Environmental > Aquatic > Freshwater > Lake | place: Democratic Republic of the Congo: South-Kivu...
AACAAAATAGTACTTAAAAACTGTACCATTCACCTTCTATGGTTGATGGATTCCTGATATAGAGAATGGTCATGAATGTATTGGGCGATCGCAGGTGTAATCAAGCTGCTCTCTCCTACTTGACGGTAAATACTAGAAGAACCCGATAATCCTGTTACTTGAGCAATTGACCACCAAGCCCTTAACTCCTCAAGTTGGTGGATCTCCCGGGGAGTAATTCCATGGTTGGGACGGGGAATAATCAATAACCTTACCTGGGATAATAGATCCTGTATTTGATACCAATCGGGTAATTGATGGATTAAATCTGATCCGATCACCAGGCTGAATTGTCCATTGGGCCATAGTTCCCTTGCCCTTTGTACCGTGTGGAAACTGCGGGGATGGCTGAGTTCAGGATAATAGGAAATATGACCACTTGGATCGATGAATTGATAATGGATCTCATCAATTAATAATTTCATCATCGCCACACGATGAAATAAGGGAGTTTGTTGGGATTTGAATGGATTATCAGCAGCCCATACTGCTACCTGATCAAATTGCTGAAGCAACCAACTTAAAATAGCATGGTGACCAGCCGTAGGCGGATCGGCACTGGTACCGAATAAGGCGATTAAATTCATCGGTCAATGGCACCTTCGTCTAAAATGACTTCTGGGATATCACTAATACTAAGACTCTCAGTCTCCCCTAAATTGGGGATAACGGGGGTATCAGAGGAAGCCGTTCGTTGACACCGAATTGCAAAACAACACGTTGAGCATAGACCACTGGTTACATTCACCTGGGGTAGGGTTGAATAGGACATGGAAGGCAGGGATGGGTTCAGCCACTCGGTCAACTGGCGACATAGGCCAGTTAACTCCCGTCGAGTTTGTTCATGGAGGCTACGGTTATAGGGAATGGATACCGATTGGGGGTGAGGATCGGGGGACGGGGATACATGACGAGGACGGACAAACCAATAGGTCATTCTGACGTGGTCTGCAGTTAAGATTGGATTTAAATTTTGTTGTGTTTCCGCCAAAACAAATAAATACAACTTCGTTTGCCAATCCTTAGAAAGACTGGGGAACTCCCGAGGGTGAAGGGTGGTTTTCCAGTCAATAATTTCAGCACGATGGGGATAGAGAATCAGGAGGTCATACACTACCGTCAACAAGTAGCCATGAAAAAACAAACTACGATGATGTTCACTACTCCGAAATAACTCCATTGTTCGGGGGGCATCTTGGACAGAAGAAAATAGCTCTGGAGCGGCTTTTCTTAAGGCAGCCATACATTGGTTAAATTCGTTATCTTCCTGGGAAAATAGGGTCGGTTCTAACCCAAGTTCCTGTTGTTGGATGAGCAAATGGAATTGCTGCCCCCAATCCAGGGCAGATTGTTGGTCTATGGAAATAGGAGTGGTGAGTTGTTCCAGAATCAAATATTGGAATTTACGGGGACAGGCTGAGAGTAAATTCAAGTGCCCATGGGTAAGACTAAACATTCGGGTAAACCCAATGTCGGTAGTGATTACACATCCATATTACTGAATTGATGTACCCCACACCAAAGATTTTATGGACGTTGTTGTAAATTAGACGGGGAAATGGGGTCTAAAACTGGGGGCGGGTTGGTTACGGGCGGATTAAGGGAAGGGTTATTGAAGGGATCGGGTACAACGGGATTGGGAATAGTGTCTGAATGAACTTGAACTCCGTCTTGGGGAATACCTGGGTTCTGAGCAGCGCCTTCCGGGGGAGGAGTGGGAGGTGATGATTCATTCAATTGAAGAACAGGGGTGGAAACAGGGGATGGGACAACGGGATCCTTCATCGGTTGACGACGGATGGGCTGGGTAAACCATGCTGAGTCGGGTTGATTAAATCGAGGATTGACCGCCGAACCTTCTGTAATATGCTGTCCAGGCCAGTCCTTGACCGGGAAGGTTTGCACAGGGTTTAAAAAGGGTAGGGTCGCCTCAGCCCCCATTTGAACCCGAATGACGATACCAGCTACAACGCCTGTAAATAAAGCAGTTACCATGGTAATCCCCAGGGAGCGGGTTAAGGTGCGTTTGTTCATTTGTAAGTAGGTGAGACTGAAAGGTGGCTTGGAAAAAGCAGTCACTTCAGGGGGAGAAATGGACTCTTCCAACGGGTTATGAATGGATGACTCTGGTGGTGTATTCAGAGTTCCGGAAGCAAAGATTTCCTCGCTGTGGGATGGTGTATTTTCAAGAATTAAATTCCTGGAAAATATATCACTGTCGTCTTTTTGAAAACTGGATTTCCCTGGGACATCATCCGCAATTGTAATCCTATCTCCATCCACTGATCCGTTAGGAAGTGATGGAAGGGAACTCATTGGACTGATGCCAGGATTGGGTAACCGAATGTTAATGGCAACTGGAATGGTGGAAAGGGTTCCCAAGTCATTTAACTGGGACAGGGCTTCCTTTGGCAATCGTTCAATCCAGTCCATCACATTGGATGGTCTTAAGACTGATTCGATTTCCATTCCTCCAAGAATTGCCTGCTCTGTGACCGGGCTGATACTGGGTTGAATTTGACGGGGATTAGTGAAGGGGCTGTGAGGTCGAAAAGAAGCGGCCATTGGGGGTTCACCCGTCAATAAATAAAACAAAGTGGCTGCTAATCCATAAATATCAGTGGCTGGGGTATATTGAACAGGGGGTAGATATTGTTCCAAAGCGGCATAGCCTACAGCCAATCCATTGGGATCTAGTTGAATAACATCCGTGGTAAACTGACGAACAAATCCCATATCCACCAGAACAATGACATTTCGCACCGAGTCCAAAATAAAGTTTTCTGGTTTAATATCTCGATGTAATAGCCCATGATTATGCAAAATGGACAGGGCGATGGCAGCTTCTTTTATGTAGGGAATGGCTTTTACTTCGGGTAACACTCCACCTTTCTTCACTAGTTCAAGTAATGAAAATCCTGGTATCCATTCCGTAACCCCATAGGCAACCCCGCCCTCCTGAAAGGTATGGAGTACTCTGGGTAGATGTAAACTACGGCATTGAGATAAACGTTGGAACTCCTTAAGAAATTGATTCTGTAATTGGTGCCCATCATTTCGTTGACGCAAACCATCACTTAGGGATTTAAGTGCCACAAACTGGTTAGACGGGGAGTGAATTCCTTGATAGGTGACTCCAAAAAGCCCTTTTCCCACAACTCCTTCAATCCTATACTTCCCGTTTTGAAGAATGGTGCCAACTTGAAGATTCATGAATAAAAGCCTAGAATTTTTCCTGATTATATCCAGAACAACATTCATATTACGCTGATTCCTGACTGAAAACAGCAAAATTGAATTCGTCGTTGGAAAGCAGGAACCACCTCGGTAATAAAAACTTGAAAGTTCTGATTGTATTATTGTATTCTTTACGTGGGATAGATTAACAGGTTAAGTGCGGAGAGGGTAATGGCATTTGGGGACACAGACTGTCATGTTAAAAACCAATAAACTTGACAAGACGGCTTGTCTGGGTAAAGTTCTGGTAGTAGAAGATGAAGCCCTGATTCGTGATTCCATTGTATTGGCATTAATAGAAGAGGGATACGAGGTGATAGTGGCTGAAGACGGGCGGGGTGCCCTTGAATTACTTCAAGAAACCAAGCTTAATTCCCCACAAAACCACCCTCAGTTTGACCTGATTATCTTAGATTTAATGTTGCCCTACCTAAGCGGCTTAGACTTTTGTCGAGTGGTACGCAGAGAGGGGAATAGTGTACCAATTCTCATCCTAAGTGCAAAGGGCACTGAAATGGATCGGGTAGTGGGGTTGGAAGTGGGAGCAGACGATTATCTACCAAAACCCTTTGGCATGAGAGAGTTGATCGCTCGTTGTCGGGCTTTATTACGTCGTCATCATCACATCCAACCGCTCATGGCTGCTGAAACCATTTTAAAATATAGGGATGTGGCAGTTTATCCCCAAGAGTGTCGAGTAACGATGAAGGGAGAAGAAATTAATTTATCTCCCAAGGAATTTAGGATTTTAGAATTATTTATTACCCATCCCAGACGGGTATGGTCAAGGGAACAACTCTTGGAACGGATATGGGGAGCTGACTTTGTTGGGGATAGTAAAACCGTTGATGTCCATATTCGTTGGCTACGGGAAAAATTAGAGTCTGATCCCAGTCACCCCGAGTATTTATTAACAGTGCGTGGGTTTGGTTATCGATTTGGGTAAATAGCCGATGGAATTTCTGGCTTTTCTTCTGGGTCTATCTGCAGGGATACTGTTATGGAACGGGTGGCGACTCCGTGGAAGCCATTGGTTTCAATTACTGGTTCGTCTTACTAACCCTTTTGTCCGGGTAAGCCTCCTTAAAAAAAGCCCCTCTCCCCCTCGTAAACCATCAGAGAATAGATTACTTTTTCCACACCAATTTGACCCATGGCAACAAATTTTAGATGCTGCTCCCCTTGGCTACCTAAAGCTTGATGAAGAAAACCATATCGTAGGCTGTAATCGACTGGCTTATCGGCTGTTAAGCATTGATCCGGCTCACATTATTCCACCCCGATCCCTGTTACAAGTAGTTCGTAGTTATGAATTAGATGAATTAGTCGAACGAGTTAGGGTGACCCGCCTGTCTTGTCAACAGGATTGGACATTTCATCCCGCATCTCCTGATCCAGTGGAGTTGATGGAGTCCCGGTCTTATGAAGTGAGAGGTCATGCCTCCCTCTTACCCAACTATCATGTAGTGGTATTTTTAGAAAGCCGACAGGAAGCGATCGCCTTAGCTCAACAACGGGATCGGTGGGCTTCAGATGTTGCCCATGAGTTGAAAACACCACTGACATCCATTCGGTTAGTTGCAGAAACCTTACAATCAAAGTTAATGCCACCCCATCGGGATTGGATCGATCGCTTATTAAGTGAGGTAATCCGCCTCAGCAACCTAGTACAAGACCTATTAGATCTCGGTCAATTACAGCAGGGTGCTACCTATAGCCTCAATCGTACCCGGTTTGACCTCATTGAAGAGATTTTTACTGCCTGGATGGGCTTGGAACCCCTTGCTTCCGCCAGAGGACTAGATATTGACTACAGCGGTCCCCCGACACTGATAATTGAAGCAGATCAACCTCGAATTTCCCGTATACTGATTAATCTATTGGATAATGGGATTAAGTATAGTCCCATGGATGCCATGATTCAGATTCATGTGCAAATAGAGCCTAACGTGAATCAACAATTTGATTTGGACAAAGATTGGGTTTCCATTGACATCATCGATTCTGGTCCTGGTTTTAATGCCATTGACCTTCCCCATGTTTTTGAGCGGTTTTATCGATCAGAACCTTCCCGGACTCGCCAGATTATCCATTCCTCCCTGCCCCATCCTAGTGGTACTGATGGGACGAAGCCCACCACTCACCCCTATCCCACCCACAGCGTTGGTTTGGGGTTGGCGATAGTGGAACAAATCGTCAAAGCCCATGAAGGGGTTGTCACTGCCCGTAATCATCCGGAGACTTGTGGAGCATGGATGCAGGTCATTTTACCAATCCTATAAATCAATATCACCACCCGACGCTCCATGGGAAAAGTCATTCAATATCCCTGCCGCCTGGATTTTGATTTGAACCAATGCTAATCATTGAAACCCCTGTTCCAGGCAATAACCATGTCCTACTTTCAAGATGAACGACTCCTGTTTCACCCCGTTCCACCAAAGGGGGATGCCATCCCAACTGCCTTTGCCTTTCCCAACCAATATAGCGTAGGGATTACCAGTTTAGGATATCAAGTGGTATGGGCAACCCTAGCCAGTCGAGCCGATGTAAATGTTGGTAGAGTATTTACTGATGTACGGGAGCAATTGCCCTCACCCTTAGAATTAGTTGGGTTTTCCCTTTCCTGGGAATTGGACTATGGCAATGTTCTCAGCATCCTGGAAACCTTACACATTCCTATTTGGGCTCACGATCGCAAGCCAACACACCCGCTGGTGTTTGGGGGTGGAGCCGTACTCACTGCTAATCCTGAACCATTCGCCCCCTTTTTTGATGTCATTTTGTTGGGAGACGGGGAAGAATTATTGGGAAGATTCATAGATGCCTATCAATCTGTGCGGGGAAGCGATCGCTCCCTCCAACTCCATGAACTAGCCATGGTTCCTGGCATATACGTACCATCTTTATACGGCGTGGACTATGAAAACCCCGTTGGGTTCATAGAAACTATCCAGCCCCTTCATCATTCCCATCCGTCCATCATCGAAAAACAAACCTATCGTGGTGATTATTTGTCTGCTTCAACAGTGGTCACCAAGAGGGCGGCATGGGACGACATCTATATGATTGAAGTAGTGCGCAGTTGTCCCGAATTATGTCGCTTTTGTTTAGCCAGTTACCTCACCCTACCCTTTCGCCCCGCTAATTTAGAAGAATTCCTGTTACCAGCAGTGGATCGGGGGTTTGCCATTACCCCGCGACTCGGGTTATTGGGGGCATCTATCACTCAACATCCGGAGTTTGAATTACTCCTCCGTCACCTTACCCATTCCCGTTATGACGGAATGCGGCTGACTTTAGCTTCAGTACGCACCAATACGGTTACAACCCAATTAGCCCAAACCCTGGTGAAACGGGGAACCAAATCCTTAACCATTGCCGTAGAAAGTGGCTCTGACCGATTGCGACACCTAATCAACAAAAAACTCACCACGGATGAAATTATCCAGGCTGCCGAAAATGCAAAGGCTGGGGGACTCACCGGGCTGAAGTTCTATGGCATGGTGGGGTTACCAGGGGAATTACCTGACGACATTGACCTAACGGTAAAGATGATGCAAGCGGTTAAAAAAGCAACCCCCGGATTGCGCCTCACTTTGGGATGTAGCACCTTTGTTCCCAAAGCCCATACCCCCTTTCAATGGTTTGGGGTGAATTCCCAGGCAAAAAAAAGAATGGAGCAGTTGCAAAAACAATTACGACCCATGGGGATAGATTTTCGACCGGAAAGTTATGACTGGTCAACGATTCAAGCATTAATCTCTAGGGGCGATCGCCGACTGGCTCCCCTTTTAGAACGAGTGCGGCATTATGGAGACTCCCTGGGTAGCTACCGACGAGCATTCAAAGATTTGCGCGGTCAATTACCTGACATGGAGTTTTATGTTCACGATCACTGGTCAACGGATCAAATGCTTCCATGGAGCCATATCAACGGTTCCTTACCCTTAACTACATTAGTTAAACATCAACAGTCGTCTTTCACGGATAGGGAGTGAACCCATTGAACTTGTATGAGTATCCCAATGTTGCACGTTTGCCTTCATCCCCCAACCCTTTCTCCCAAAAAGGGAGAAGGGGAACCGGATTTAGGGTGAGGGCTGCAACATTGGGATGCACCCGTTACCGAAAAATTGGGTCTAAAGCCCCGCCGTTTTGGGTCGGCTGCTTAGTTGGCTTTTTGATAGTATTTTATCTGTGGCTAATTCAGATAAAATGCCATAGGGTAAAAATGATAGTTAGAGAAGCTAGGTAAAAACACGAAACAGCAGAACAATATGCTGCCATTGATGAAGCCATCACAACAGCACAGTTTATCAAGAACAAAGCTGTTCGTTAGACGGATAATCAAGGTGCAAATACAGCCGATGGGTATAGGATCTGTAATAAGCTAGCTGGGGCTAAACATTCTTGGTGTTGAGTGGAACAAACACAACAGTACTTCAGGGCATGAAGGATCTGCACCGGAAGGCGGAAAGGCTGGGAGAAGAGCACCGCTACTGCTGATGGGAAATGTGATACACCAGGTGAACCTCTATAAACCAGCGGTTATAATCCCCGCGCTTTTTAATCCGGGGAGTATGTCAATTATTCTTTATTACTGAGAACAAGTTCTGTCATGGCTAGGAAAAAATTAGTTCTTTCGTTATTAGGACTGACGGGAGTAGTTGCAAGCGGGGCGATCGCCCTACATTACTTTATACAGACCAGGACTGAACCCTTACTGTTGACTCTGGCACGGGTCGTACCCCAGCAGGCACTCACCATTGGCTATATTTCCACCAACAATCAAACCTGGAATACATTCACTCAATTTGCCCTACCGTTTGACCAAAAAGCAGTTGATAATTGGTTTAAGGTTATAGACCAGTCAATTCTGGGGAATACTAATGTAAGTTTTCAGAAAGATTTACTACCCCTATTCAATGGTTTATTAGTGGCTGTTTTGCCGGATCATTCACCACAACCCTCATCTGACTCAACTATCTTAATTGCCGCCCAGGTGAAGGATGAAGTGGGTTTATTGACCTTACAAGATAAATTAAAAAACCAGTCGGGTAACCAGATAAGGGAGGTGAAAATCCAGGAAGTCCCCGTAGTTGAAATAGTAACCCCCCATCTTAATTCCCCAGAAGACCAAAATCAAGGGACTCAAACCACCCAAACCAACCATTATGTGGCATTGGTGAACCAAACGGTGATACTCACCAATCATCGAACAACCATGGAACAGGCGATCGCCACCACCAAAGGCTCTCCATCCCTGGTTCAACGGCAAGGAATGAATAATATCCTTGCCCATTCGGACTTCCCGTCCCCCGTCCTGATAGAACTCTTCATTCCAGACTACCCCGCCTTAGTCAACCAGACCCAACAGCAACTGAATACCATTCCCCCCTTGTCCTACCCACCAGTTCAATCTGCCATCATTCGGATGGGAGTGGTAGACCAGGAAGGGATTCGGGTACGGGTTGGGTTCACCCTGGATGCCAAAACGGCAAACCTCACCTACCAATCTACGGAAGGTAAAATTTTAGACCATCTACCCCAGGAAACCTTTGCACTAATCAATGGTCGAGGGGTTAACCAACTGTGGAAAATGCTGATTAATCAGGCAAAAACTGACTCGAAAGTATCGGAGGCAGTTAATCGTATCCGGGAACAGTTTCAATCCTGGAAGTTAGACGCTGATCAGGATATATTCAGTTGGATGGATGGTGAATTCGCCCTAGGCATGATTTCTCCATCCCAGGGATTTCTACCCCCCCTTGGGTTTGGATTAGGAGTAGTGTTGGAAACGAACGATCGCCGCAAGACCGAAGCAACCCTCACCGCATTGAATCAAGTGGCTGAGCAGAACTTTTTACAAGTAAAACCCCGTAATTTAGGGGGTAAGGAAGTGACTGAATGGCGTGATGCTAATGGACAATCTACGGTTTTAGGTTATGGTTGGGTGAATGGAAATACAATTTTTGGTGGGATAGGACAACCAATTGTGGAAATGCTTGCTCAAACCCCAAAAGTGAGTTTACGGAAAGATGAACGGTTTCAGAGGGTGAGTAACAGTTTACCATCCCCCAATGGGGGTTACGTCTATCTCAACGTTGATTCTGGGACTTCCGCCCTAATGAAGGGCTTATTTCAACCCCAAGGAGGCGAATTACGACCGGAGGTGAAGGCTATTACCAACTCTGTGCGTGGTGTTGGTGTAACGTTCATCCAACCAAATTCATTAACGGGTCAGTTGGAAGCTATCGTTTCATTGAAACCAAATGTCAAAAAATAATCCCACAGGATAGTTATGATTAAAGAGGATTGCTTCCTATCCGATCAGGAGTAAACCCAATACCCTATTATTGTAATGATTCAGGTTATAAGGACAACAAGGGCAACCCTTGGTTCTTCAACGTCTTTCACCGGATGAGGGTATCAATCGGGAAGCGGTTCGTTATTACCCCCCAAAATTACCCATGGGTTCCCCATAATTTACTGATGTCATTGGTTGTAAACTATAAATTTCTCACCAACGACCCCTCGATGATTCGTTAAATACATTTTAAAGGTTGAATAAAAACAATGGCAGAAATTTCACCCAAAACAGTTAAAGACTTGCGTGACCAAACAGGCGCAGGGATGATGGATTGCAAGAAAGCCCTTCAAGAGTCGGAGGGTGATTTGGAAAAAGCAAAAGATTGGTTGCGGAAAAAGGGATTGGCTTCGGCTACCAAGAAGGCTGATCGAAAGACCTCTGAAGGTCTAGTAGGAAGTTATATTCATACGGGTGGTCGGGTTGGCGTTTTGTTAGAAGTCAATTGTGAAACTGATTTCGTAGCCCGTCGAGAAGAGTTTCAAACCTTGGTTCGGAATGTGGCAATGCAAATTGCTGCCTGTCCCAATGTGGAATATGTCAGCACCAATGATGTACCTGGTGAAGTTGTGACCAAGGAAACAGAAATTGAACGTGGTCGAGATGATTTAGAGGGTAAACCTGAGACGGTAAAACAAAAAATTGTTCAGGGGCGAATTGAGAAACGCTTGAAGGAATTATCTTTAGTGGATCAACCCTATATTAAAGACCAAAGTATCACCGTTGAGGAGATGATCAAACAAGCCATCGCACAATTGAATGAAAATATACAAGTTCGACGATTTGTCCGGTTTATCCTGGGTGAAGGTGAAGGTAAACCTACTGAATAACCGTAATCGCTATGGATGGTGGAGTGTAAGGAACCCCATCTCCATCATGGCGGTTGTCATGATGGAGATGGACTATTAGAAGAAGGGTTCCACCATACCCCCTTCATGGGGTTTGATTTATCTTTTTTAGAGCATCACTGAGCTTGGAAAGCCACTAAATTACTGGGAATCATGGCTGGAGTCATCAAACAAATAGAACAAGAGATGGTGGGAATTGAACAGCAGGTTGCAGCAACGGGCACCCAGCTACAACAGTTCTATGAACAATACCTAATTGCATTGGGAAAATCAGTGGGTCGGCAATTTATCCTGGCAAGCTACCAGGTTTGTACTTACTATTATCCACAGAAATTTTTGCATCTCAACCAAAATGAACGAGAGCAATTACAACAGTCATTACGACGGGCAGGACAGGTGATGGTGGAAAAACTCATTACTCTTTTCCAACCTAACCCCCCGGAGGAACCGTCCGAAGCGTTACCCAACTTAACCCTTGGGTTAACGCAGGAGACAAGTCAGGAATTTAGTCCAACTCCCCTACAGTGTGATGACCATCAGTCTACTCTAATGAATCGGTTACTGACTAGTCTCCGGAAACGGGAGAGTTCTTCTTCAAACCCAGAGACTTCCTTTCATGCCAACGGAAATACCTACTCCCATGGTGCCAATGATGATTTAGAAAAAGATACCAATTCCCCTAGTACATTTGATGGAAATAGCATGGAAATGTCCATATTGGCTGCATTAAAAAATTCCATTGCTGAGTTGGATAGGCAACCCCAACCCCTTACATCCAATGAAGATGAAGACGAAGATGATGCGTTACAGGAGAAGGAACAATTCCATTCTTCACAAGCGATTGCTTCCATCCTGAAACCAGGTAACTTTACACCAACCCCAATGAAGATATCCCCCATTCCACCTGATGTAAAGCATCCCCAAGACATTATTCAGTGGCAGGAAACGGTAGAATCAGCGATCGCTACATTATTAAACCAGTTATCATTAATAGGCAATCGCATTTTATGGCAAGCAGATGTGATCACCCATCAGTTTCCAGAGCGCTTATTAGCCATTGCCACAAAAACGGAAGCGGCAACGGAAGCTGTTGCGGGATCACCCAATTTATTACACATTATGATTGAACCAGAAGGGGGGGGTGGCAATGATGACAGTGCCCCCAGAGGCGAACCACCCCTGCGCCTTTGTTTAATCCGCCTCCGTCTTGGAGAAGTGGAATTTATTGATCCTAGTACCTTGGCGTGGCGGGGAAAAATTCGTGAAGGAATGGCTCGGTTATCCCGGTTATCAAGGGATTATCAAAAGTTAGAACAAAAAAAAATGATTGCGGAAGCCGAGTCAGCTTGGCGGTCAACCTGGATAGATTAATCTCTGTGGTACTACCATGGAAAGGGGATGAGCCGAGAAGTGCATCTTATCCGTATCCACACTCAACCCTCCCGGGGACAATCATGGTTAGACCAATACATGGGTCAACGACCCACCTTTAATTGTGTTTTGGGCTTCACCGCTACCGGATTAATTCCAGGCATTTCAGCCGCAGGACTCACTCCTCGGGATCGGGAATATACAGCGGTGGCAGATGCCGAATTTTTGTACCGTGGTCACCAATCCCATCCAACCTACCCCTTACCCCCTCTCCATGCCGGAGCATCCCCCGTATTGATTACTAGAGCGATTGTGGATGCATTAAACGTTCCAGTACAGTTGTTCAACGCAGGCTTACCCCATGACCCCAGTATTCCTACCATTGATCTTCAAGGTGAGCCAGCCCAATGCCTCAGTGATGGAAAAGCCCTACCCCTAAGGACGGTTCATCATTTATTTCGCCAAGGGTTAGAATGGGGGCACCAACTGGGAGAATCTAGTCGGGAGAGTTATCAAATCATTAGTGAATGTGTGGTTGGGGGAACAACAACCGCTTTAGCAGTTTTATTAGGATTAGGTGTTCCAGCTATTGGTAAGGTGAATAGTAGTCATCCTGTCTGTAACCATGGGCAAAAATTAATGATTGTGCAGCAAGGGCTGCAACTAGCTCAATTATGGGGTCAGCCGTTGATTCCTTCTCCTCTGGAATTAGTTGCAGCTGTTGGGGATCCAATGCAGGTGGTTGCAGCAGGACTGACCATTTCCGCTAGTCAACACTGTGGAGTTATGTTGGCGGGCGGGACACAAATGTTAGCAGTATATAGTTTGGCACGGGCAATGTGTACCCAATATGGCTTACCATGGCATTCCCAGCGAATTGTTGTGGGCACCACTCGTTGGGTTGCTGAAGATAGTACAGGAGATACTGTTGGTTTGGCTACTGCAATTGGGGATGTTCCTTTATTATCCACCCAACTTGATTTCAGTGAATCTCGCCATGCTGCTTTAAGAGCTTATGAGCAAGGTTATGTTAAAGAGGGAGTGGGTGCTGGAGCGGCGGCGATCGCAGCGGTTCTGTATGCAGGTTGGACCCAGCCTCACTTGTTAGCTGTGGTTGACCAACTTGCTGATCAACTAATACTTAAGCCAACCTGAGTTTGACAAGGATTAAGAGTACGCCAGTTGAAACTTGAAGTGTTCAGTGTCACAATTCAGGCATCGAACCGACTGAATAGTTAGATCCAATTTACCTCACTTAAAACCCCATTGAGAGCAAATTAGGCTAGTCAGTTCCCATCTTATCCAAACAGAAGTGGATTGAGACCACTACTGCGAAAGTCAAGGTCGAACGGGCACTGTTTTGCCAAAATGCTAAATTTTTACCTCAAGAGGTGAATTTGATCGCCATAGGAGAATCATGGCAAATTCAATATACCAATTACTCAGAATTCTTAATCCGAGAATTAGACAACAATCAATTACTGGTTTCTGACCATTATCCTAAGATTCGACACACTTTATCTCAATGGCTTATTGGTAAAGCCACGAATTACCTGATTCCCCAATTACGCTTGGTCAGTAAAGAAACATCTCTCCCCTTCTGTCAAGGGTCAGTTCG
>Ga0172367_10006668_pt1 | contig 13481 bp, 8 predicted proteins | sample Lak10m_FD_114542 | JGI IMG/M metagenome (GOLD analysis project Ga0172367, IMG submission 114542) | Freshwater microbial communities from Kabuno Bay, South-Kivu, Congo - kab_022012_10m | ecosystem: Environmental > Aquatic > Freshwater > Lake | place: Democratic Republic of the Congo: South-Kivu...
CCGCGGCTGCTGGCACGTAGTTAGCCGACCCTTATTCATGTGTTACTGTCATAATCCTCGCACATAAAAGCAGTTTACAACCCAAAGGCCTTCATCCTGCACGCGGCGTTGCTCCATCAGGCTTTCGCCCATTGTGGAAAATTCCCTACTGCTGCCTCCCGTAGGAGTCTGGACCGTGTCTCAGTTCCAGTCTGGCTGATCATCCTCTCAGACCAGCTACCGATCGTAGTCTTGGTAAGCCATTACCTCACCAACAAACTAATCAGACGCAGGCCATTCCCAAAGCGCATAAAGCTTTAATCCGAAGACCACATGCGGTATTAGCTACCCTTTCGGGCAGTTATCCCTCACTTTGGGGTATGTTCCTACGCGTTACTCAGCCGTCCGCCGCTCGTGTACTCTACACACATTATTCGATTATTCCCTGTTCTTAGCCTGGAACAGTTTTATTACATACGTAACGCGATCAAATAACCTGTGCAGAGCCTTACCGCTCGACTTGCATGTATTAGGCACGCCGCCAGCGTTCATCCTGAGCCAGGATCAAACTCTCCAAAAAAGTGTTTAATTCTGAACTTATTCAAAAACAAACCTTTGTTTTTTTAGAAAAACAAAGAAAAAACTGACGTTGATTTGCACTATTCAATTTTTAACGAACTCCTAACTAGACAACTAAATACAGCCCTCTAGAAAGTACTCAAGCAATAGTAACTGTCTACGACATGCATGTCAAGAGTAAATTACCCAAAATAGTAGTGAACATTACATCACTTTGCTGCGTCTGCTGTAGGCTCGTTTTCTTCTCCATCATCTTGCTTGTCTACAAGAGCTAGCGAAACTACACTATCTGAATCATTTAATCGCATGATGCGGACACCTTGCGTTGCTCTTCCAAGCTCCGGAATATCTTTGATGCCCAAACGAATGGTTTGGCCTTGCTTAGAGATGATAATGACTTCTTGTGAATCATCTCCTGTAAGCGTCTTTACTCCGACAAGATCACCGGTTTTTTTGTTTACGATAGCCGAACGAATGCCTACACCTCCGCGTGCATGCGCAGTAAACTGTGCGACCTTCGTTCTCTTTCCATAGCCCGATTGGCTAATTACAAAGATACTTGATCCCTCTTGTACGGCGTCCATTCCTATAACCTGATCTCCCGTGCGAAGGCGTATTCCACGCACACCTCTGGAGGCTCTACCCATTGGTCGCACATCTTTTTCATGGAAGCGAATCGCCTGTCCAAGCGAAGTTGAGATTACAATCTCATTATCACCATTAGTCATGATAATCCACTTCAATTCATCACCTTCGTCCAAATTGATCGTAATCAGGCCTGAGCTTCGTACGTTCTGGTATTGCTCAAAAGGCGTTTTCTTGACGACACCTCTCACTGTACACATGAACAGATGCCCCGTCTTATTGAGCTTCGATATATTAATAACAGCGCTTACCTTCTCTTCTGGTTGAAGCTGCAACAGGTTTACTATAGCGACACCTTTAGCGCTCAGATTGGTCGCAGGCACTTCATAGGTCTTGAGTCGGAATACGCGACCCTTGTTCGTGAAGAATAATAGAAAATCATGTGTACTTGCATTTACAACATGTTCGATGACATCTTCTTCGCGCGTGACCATCCCTCGTTTGCCCTTACCTCCGCGGTTCTGCCTTCGGTAATCAGCGATTTGAGAACGCTTTATATAGTTTGCCGATGTAAGAGTTACAACTACTTGTTCGTCTGGGATAAGATCTTCGTCGGCCATTTTGCCTAATTCTTGAGGAATAACCTTGGTTCGTCGTTCATCACCATATTGATCCTTAAGAGAAGTCAGCTCCTTCTTAATGATCGCAAGAATCTTCTTTTCATCTGCAAGAATGCCCTCAAGTTTTTCAATTAGTTTCAAAAGTTCAGCTAATTCGTCTTCGATCTTCTGACGCTCAAGACCTGTAAGAACCCTAAGTTGCATTGCGAGAATCGCCTTCGCCTGGATTTCGCTAAGCTTAAACTTCTCGATCAGGTTCTTTTGAGCCTCTTCACTGCTCTTGCTTGAACGAATAACTCTAATTACTTCATCTATGTGGTCTAGGGCTATTTTCAAGCCTTCTAAGATGTGTGCGCGATCTTTTGCTTTAGACAGCTCAAACTCGGTTCGACGACGTACCACAATCTGTCTGTGCTTGATATGTTCTTGTAAAATATCTCCAAGATTCAGTACTCGAGGTTGGATACCGTCAACAAGTGCCATCATATTAAAGTGGAAACTTTGTTGCAATGGAGTTAATTTATAAAGTTGATTCAATAACTTCTTAGGGTACGCATCCTTCTTGAGGTCAAGCACGATGCGCACTGCCCCGCGAGCGGTCTCATCTCGGAGGTCACTAATCCCTGTTAATTTCTTATCTCTTACGAGGTCAGCAATTTTGAGAACAAGTGTTTCTTTATTTAAGGCATACGGAATTTCGGTAATAATAATTTGGCTTCGACCCTTTTTGCCTTCTGCGATCTCAGCAACACCTCGTGCTACGACACCACCTCGTCCAGTTGCGTATGCAGTGCGGATAGAGTCTTTACCGTATATAACGCCGCCTGTTGGAAAATCTGGCCCTTTAATAAACTGTAGTAGGTCATCAATAGTAGCATCAGGATTGTCGATAAGATGTAGCTCTGCGTCTACGAGTTCGGCAAGGTTATGAGGCGGGATATTAGTCGCCATACCGACAGCAATACCGAGCTGTCCGTTCAAAAGAAGACTGGGTATTTTTGCTGGCAAAACTGTAGGTTCAGTAGTGGTACCATCGTAGTTCTCACGAAAATCAACTGTTTCTTTATCAATATCCGCCAATAACTCATCCGCAAGGCGTGCCATTTTTGCTTCGGTGTAACGCATTGCAGCTGGTGGATCGCCATCCATACTACCAAAGTTACCCTGGCCATTTACAAGTGTATAACGCATTGCCCACGGCTGTGCCATTCGTACCATTGCGTCATAGATACTTGAATCACCATGTGGGTGATATTTACCCATAACTGCACCGACAACATTTGCACTCTTACGATGTCGAGCACCACTTCGTAAACCGTCCTCATTCATACTATAGAGAATGCGGCGGTGAACAGGTTTCATACCATCACGTACGTCCGGTAAGGCACGATCAATGATCACGCTCATTGAATAACGGAGGTAACTATCCTCCATGACATTTTCAACAGTTCTGCGCTCAACACTTCTCGAGTGTCCTGAATTAAGATCGTCTTCAGGCAGCACAACCCCTTGACGCTTTTCATCCATAGAAAGTTCTTTTGCTAGTTCCATGTTATTCTCTGTATCCATATCTATATATCCAAGTCCTTAACAAATTTTGCATTCATTTGAATGAAGTTCTTACGTGGTTCAACTTCTGATCCCATAAGCTTATTAAAAATTGAGTCGGCTTTTTCTGCATCTTCCACTTTGACTTGTACAAGAACTCTTTTCTCCGGATTCATTGTTGTCTCAAATAGCTGGTCCGCATCCATTTCACCAAGACCTTTGTAGCGCTTCTGTTCAACATAGCCAGCCTGCTTATATCGCTCATCTTCGCTATTCATCTTAAGGCCTTCTTTTTTGCGTTCTTCAATCTTTTTATCAAGAAAATCAGTAAGCTCATCCTCATCATAGATGAATTCGCTCGTTTTGCGACCTGGCTTTACAAGTTCAAACAGTGGCGGTTTTGCAAGATAAAGATGTCCTCCGTCGACAACTGGTTTCATAAATCTAAAGAAGAAAGTCATTAATAAGGTACTGATGTGACTTCCATCAACGTCGGCATCGGTCATAATAATGATTCGACCATATCGTAGACCCCCAACATCAAACGAATCCTCTATTCCTACACCAAGCGCTTTGATAAGGCTAAGTATTTCGTTATTGGCTAACATCTTATCGAGTCGTGCGCGCTCAACGTTTAAGACTTTACCTCGTAAAGGCAGGATAGCCTGGGTTTTGCTGTCTCGACCACTTTTTGCTGAACCGCCCGCAGAATCACCCTCTACAAGGTAGATTTCTGAATTCTCTGGATCCTTACTTGAACAATCCGCTAATTTACCAGGCATGCTGGCCCCTTCAAGAACTCCCTTGCGAAGAATGTTTTCGCGAGCCGCGCGAGCTGCTTTGCGAGCACGAGCAGCCAACAGTGCCTTGCCGACAATTTTCTTAGCAACGCCAGGATGCTCTTCAAGGTAATATGCAAGATTTTCAGCTAAAACTTGTTCAACATAACCGCGAATTTCAGGGTTACCGAGTTTATTCTTAGTCTGACCTTCAAATTGAGGATCAGGTAGTTTGACTAATATAACTGCAGTGAGTCCTTCTCGAGTATCTTCACCTGATAAGTTGTCTTCTTTTTCCTTTAGTAGCCCGTTCTTCCGTGCATAATCGTTAATCACACGCGTAAGTGCTGAACGAAAACCGGTTAAGTGAGTTCCTCCATCCGGGTTGAAGACGTTATTGGCAAATGCCTTAATAATTTCAGAGTATACTTCTGTATATTGCAGGGATATTTCAACTTGTACATCTTTGACCATCTTATCAACGTAAAAAATGTCTTCATCAACAACTTCTTTACCGACATTAAGATGCTTGACGTAGCTTTGAATACCGCCTTCAAAGTAAAACCCAAAGCGTTGACCGGTTCGCTCGTCTTCAATGTTCGTTCGTATACCCTTTGTTAAGTATGCTGCATGACGCAATCGGTTTAAGACCGTGTCGTAATTGATTTTTACTGTCTCAAATATGGTTTCATCGGGGTAAAAAATAATTTGTGTGCCCGTTTTAGTTGTTTTTCCTACAACTTTTAGATCGGTCTTTGGCACTCCTCTTTCATACTCTTGTTCATGAATTTTGCCATCACGAAAGACACGTACCAATAATTTAGAGGAAAGTGCGTTAACAACACTACTACCTACGCCATGCAGACCACCAGAAACTTTATATCCACCGCCACCGAACTTACCACCAGCATGAAGTACTGTAAGTACAGTTTCTACGGTGCTTTTTCCTGTTTTTGGGTGGACATCGGTTGGAATACCACGGCCATCGTCAGTAACAGAAACGCCACCGTCGGACATTAAAAGGACATCTACTCGAGTGGCATGGCCTGCTAAAGCTTCGTCAATGCCATTATCGACTATTTCCCAAATAAGATGGTGTAGACCTTCAACGCCGGTCCCACCAATGTACATACCCGGTCGCTTTCGTACTGGCTCTAGCCCCTCAAGAACTTGAATTTGATCAGAACTATAATCGTTTTGTTTGCTCACAATAAATTAACCCTCGTTCATAAGTAAACTATTTTTTTCCACTCTTACTAATAGTATAGATGATATCTTTCCTCTAGACAATATGATGCGCTTGTTTACTTCTATGTATATGTGGTTCAATAAACATAAGTAGATTAAAAGAGAGTGTGAGCATGTTCAATAAACTTTTGAGTAATCTCCCCTTCAATCCTAGTTTGATTGATCAGGTTGCTTTTTATAGTTCAAGACTGAAGAAAGAAGCAGTTGTTCGACGAGTTGGATTCGTATTTATTGCACTGACGATGCTTCTACAGGTCTTTGCAGTAATACGCCCGATCGAAGCGAGTAATCAGTGTAGCAGTAACGACGTTATAAGATGCGGGTTTAAGACTAAAGAACAAGCTATAGATCGTTGCAACAGTAATGCTCAAGGCTTTCGAACAATCATTGAATATTACGGTGTGAGTTGCGCAACTTTAGCTAATGCAAGCGTACAAACTATTGCTGCAACAGCTCAAAATGATCAGCTTTATTCAATGGGAAGGAACCCGTATCAAAAAAGAGGTGAATACTCTGCTACAATTCCAGGTGCAGGCACATTTTATCTTCGCCCCCTATCAAGCTGGGGGAACACTCAATACAAAATGCTAGTCATGAAAACACCCGATAATCAGCCGTTCATGATCATGTATGATTGTGGCAATATAGTTATTAAGGGCGGATATACTCCTCCGGCTCGACCAGAACCTGCTTCCAATCTCAAACTTGCGAAGGTAAATCAACCATCTGGAATAGTCAAACCTGGAGATACAATCGACTACACTCTTGCATTCACAAACACTGGTGGGACGTCAGCATTTTTTGCAGTCAATGACACATTACCAAGTCAAGTGGAGTTCGTAAGCTCAGAATACGGTAATTGGATATTCGAAAGAAATGGCAACACCCTCAAGTGGGTCAACAACACCCCTCCTTTTTATACTTTTGGAAATACAGATGCTTTTGGTACTCCAGGATTTATAAAAATTAAAGTTCGAGTCAAGCAAAATACACCATCTGGAACTACGATTTGCAACTCGGGCTGGCTTACTGATGTAAATACTGCTACGAAGAAACAACAAAGATGGAGTGATGTATCGGTTTGTAATACGGTTGTAGTTAATTGTCCTTCAGGCTCTCTTCCAGGCCCTAATGGCACATGTGAGCCAATAAAAATCCCAGATGCGGCCTGTTCTTACTTAAAAATAGCGTCACAACCATCTCGGTCCAAGTTTAGTTTTGAAACGAAAGCTAGCGTTGTAAACGGAGCTACAATAAATTCATATTCTTATGATTTTGGAGATGGCTCAAAAATCGAGACTAAGAAATCAAACAAACTTCTAGACATCTCGGGCATTCATGAATACAAAAAAGATGGAACATACCTAGTCCAGGTAACGATCGGTAGCTCCGTTAGTCCGAAACCATCGCTTATTTGTAAACTTTCAGTGACCGTAAGTCTCAACCAAGAGCCAACACCTATACTTGCTATAAGTAAAAAAGCAAAAAATATCACTAAAAACATCGACGATGCCAATAATACTGTCGCTGGAGCTGGTGATATAATTGAGTACTCATTAACTACTACAAACTTTGGAGACAAGACAGCGACGAATACCGTACTCCGCTCTGAATCTCTGGCAGATATTCTTGAATATGCAAACCTTGATCTAACAAGCTTGAGTGGCGGTACTTTTGAAGACAGCACAAAAACACTATCCTGGAATAGCCCAGAAACTATCAAGCCGGGTGAAAAAATTGTCAAAAGTTTTAGAGTCGCAGTCAAGAACCCAATCCCACAAACTCTTAAGCCGTATAATCAACCGGGCGGGTCTTATGATATGGTCATGACCAATGTTTACGGAAATACTGTAAATGTAAAATTACCTAGCAGTATTGTAAAGACCACAGAGCAAGTTACAACAACATTGCCAAACACAGGACCTGGTACAGCTCTACTTATAGGTGCAGGTATCACGACAATAGTAGGATACTTTTACGCAAGAAGCAGACTCCTGTCTAAGGAGCTCGACATTGTGAGAAGTGAATATGCAAATACTAGCGGAGGAATGTAACAATGTCTGAAAAGAAAACCCAAAAAACAGAAGTATCAATACATCATGGCGAGCATCTTAAGGGTCATGAACACCACGGTGTTAGCGAAAAGCATCATGAAAAAATATCCCATCACACTCCGGAAAAACATCAAAAAAGAATAGAAGATATTCGTAAAACAGTTGAAGAAAGTGCCATAGAATCCGAACTTCTTAAAAATGAAGAGTCCAAGACTGCAGAACAAGACTCAGCGCAAGTATTTGTGCAAAAAGAACTTAAAAAAATAACGTTTAAAAAGACACTTTCTAAAGTTCAGAAAGAATTACCTCCAGCTGACAGAATGTTCAGTAAGGTAGTTCACGCTCCGATTGTCGATAAGATGAGTGCTGCTGGAGAAAGAACAGTTGCAAGACCTATCGGCATCCTTGGTGGTGGCACCTTTGCTTTGCTAGGCAGCCTCTTTTCTACTTACTTTTCACGACGCTTCGGTATGTCTTATAACATTTTTATGTTCGTCATATTTTTTGTAATAGGATACATAGCCTCAACACTTGTAGAACTCCTGTATCGGAGTTTAACTAAGGCTCGTAATAATTAGGTCCTTATCGATCAATAACAATCATGTCTTCAGCTTGACTTGAATGCTGGCTGTTTTGAATTTTTATATGGCCCGGCTCTAAAGATACCGTTTCTGTGTTTTGCTGTGGCTGTTGAGGTGGCGTATAAGGCTGTAAAATTGGCTCTGACACAGTTTGTTGTGGCTGCATTGGCATTGCATTCGTTGATGAATTCACCATATGTGCCTGTGCGGCATTATGAGGCGCTGTGACGGGATGAATTGGCTGTATAGGCATTTGTTGAGTTGCTGGATTAATCTGCTGGCTTACAGGCTGCTGAGGGGCTTGTGTGGTATTACGTTTTTTCAGCCAGTCGTCTAAAAACGAGGGGGATGTAGCGGACTGCATGGGCTTTACATTTGCAGATCCCTGCACTGGTCGATTCATAGTTGCCTGAGGCGCTGGAGCTTTTGGAGCTGTAGCCAAACGTTCGAATATTTCTTTTTCAACTTGCGCTTTAGGACGCCCGTACTTGGCAGCTGAAAGTTGCTTCAATGCAGGACCTAAACTATTATTTTTTACCTCTAGGTATGGCAGTCCTGCCATACTAAAAGGCTGGGTTGGAACACCAGATATAAGTGTTCGTACAATAGCGTTGTAGTTTGGAACTCTTAGCAGATCATCAGCGTCAAATAAGGGCTGGAAATACCTCGCCATTGCGTCAACATCGTTTTGACCTATACGATACGACACGATTGTACCCATATTACCAAAAACTGCATCACGGATTTCTTCTGTAAGCTGCGTCACAAACTGATTCGCTACAATTAAATTAAGTCTATATTTACGAGCCTCTGACATGATCGTTGCGAATGAGTCTGTTGAAAAGTTTTGGAACTCGTCAACGTATAAACAAAAATCTTTTCTTTCTGATTCAGGAATATTCGCTCTACTCATTGCTGCAGCCTGGAACTTCATAACAAAGATCATACCCATTAGACGCGAGTTTAAATCACCCATTTTACCTTTACTCAAGTTAACGAGAAGTATTTTTTTGTTATCCATGATGTCGCGAAGGTCAAATGAGCTCTTTCTTTGACCGATTATGTTACGCATCATTTGATTAGAGAGGAATGCACCGAACTTACTCACAACCCAGCTCGTAACTTCTCCAGATTCATTTGAACGCTGTGAGTTCGGCCACTCCTTTGTCCAGAAATCAAGGACATTTTGATCTGTAACATATTTTAACTTAGCTTTCATGAAATCAGGGTCAATGAGTAGCTTAGGTATATCAACAAATGTTCCTCCATTAGGATCAGACATGAGTAGTAATGCGCAGTTTGTGAATATATGCTCAAATCTTGCACCTATCATGCCTTGGCGGTTTGGGTCATAAAGTTTATACAAAATATTAATTGCTTCCTGTATAAGAAAGTCTTTTTGCTCAGGACTTGTAAACTCAAAAAGGTTAAGACCCATCGGAAAGTCCATATCAGAAGGATTGAAGTATATTACATCTTCTGTGCGTTCTTTTGGTATTAATGAAAGCAACTTATCGGCCGTATCACCGTGTGGATCTACAAATGCAAAACCATCTCCATTCAGCATATCTTGATATGCCAAATTCTCAAGAAATGTTGATTTTCCTGTTCCTGTTTGACCTACGACATACATATGTCTTTGTCGATCGCTATCAGTTAGCCTTATCGGCTTCTTTGCACCTCGAAATAGGTTATATCCTAATAATAGACCGTCGTCAGGCATATTACGCGGTGCATCCACTTGCTTTGAAGCTTGACGCTCTAACTGGGAAGTTGGAATATTCTTTTGATCAGGAAAATGAAATAGCGTTGCAAGTTCAACTGTATTAAGAATATTTTTATTACTTTCTTGCGGGAAAAAACGCAAAATGAATGACGTTACAAAATTCTCGATGTCACTCGATGGTGTGTATTTAAATCCATTTTTGCCCTGGGCATCATACAGTGAAAAAGCTGCTACGACATTACGGAGAATAGTTTGGGCCCGCTGATTAACATTTGAAGATGCAATTACCCTAATGAGAACCTCATATCCAGGGTATCGAGTTTTGTCGTCAATAGAATCGAGCACTGACTGATCAAGACTGGAAAGTTCGGGCTTATTTGAGTCTTTACCGCCAGACTTATCTTCTGGAGGCTTCACTGCTGCAACTGCAAGCTGCTTGGCCCACCAGAATGCTCCTGACGATCCACCATCCTTATTGCCTTTGCGTTTGTTAGATGCAATTGCTTGTGCTCTCTTACGCCAAGATGGATCTGCAGGCCGAATGAGAAACTGGATCCCTGCACCATCCTGCTTGTCCAGTGTTGACAGAGCATTCAAGATTGACTGTAATGAATCACGCTTAAGTTCTTGATATGTCGCAATGGGGTAACCATAGTGTTCTTTTAGGGTCAGTTCTCCGCCAACTGTTCCACCTAACTTGCCGACAGGGCTAAAGATGTTGTGCTCAGCTACCTCCTCTAGTTGTGCTGATGGGTACGCACTGATTACTGCCTGTTTGACGACCTCGACTAATACTATTGGTACAGATGCGTAAAATTTTACAAATCCATCTATGCCTATAATCTCAAATGCGAAATGTCTTTGGCCGTAAAATTTACTTTTATAGTCCTTCTTGAGAGTGCTCGCAATAATACTATAAAGAGTCTGTGCTTTAGATATATTTTCTTCTACAACGTCTCGCGTGTCACGACCATTTGCTTCAACATCTTCACTAGTAGGCGGTAGATGGATGAGAAGTGGAACCATTTTAAGCCCACGCTCATAATTCTTCTGCTCTCTTAAAACTTTTCTGGATTGAAAATAAATTATGAATCCACTTAGAGATACAAGGAATAAAAATGGAAGTCCAATAATTACTGAAAAATTCATTGCCTACTCTGCTTCTATTCTAACGTCTTTATTGTATCTTTTCTTCATATAGTCGGCCTTTAGTTTTGCTATCTCAACATTTTGCTCCCTCGGATCTGCTTTTGTTTTTGAGACAATGTGTTTAGCCTTTTCAACCCATTCTTTTTCTATAAGATCAACGTCCTCAGCAATGTCTGGAGAGTGAGTAGAGATCTTAGCACCGGCTGGGATCGGAGTAGCATTAACCTGAGGACTCAACTGCGCTGCGGGCGCAATAGGTTGAGGCTGTTGTGCTGTGCTTAGACTTGGATCAACTGGCCTGGGAAGACTAGCTGGCTCTATGGGTTGAAATTGAGGATTCATATCCTATTAATTGTATCAGAATTGTTGTACAGATTGCTACTCTTATTTAGCCTGCTGAGTAGTTAAAAGCCGTCTAAGATAGGGTCTAGCGATGAGGAACAATATGAATACCAATATGACATCTTTTGTATTTAGTTGATCAACTGATCTCAGTAGTAGAATTAAGCACACAAAGCTAGCCAATATAATCGAATAAATTATATTGTTTCTTGCTGTCGTCCGCCTGCGAGATGGTAATTTGTTGATTAATAAATAAAAACTAAGAGATAAGCACATCCATAGCCAGGCTACTGGCAGAATTAAAAACAGTATGGGTAGTTTTCTAGGGTCTGTGAGCGCTAAAAAAATAAAAAAGAGCACATACATGACGACTAACAAACGGCCCTTTCTAATGTGCTCTGATTTACTTTTCACTGCCACACTCACCTTCGCTCTATACATTCTAACTATCTTTGATAATACATATTTTTACAAGAGAAACGTAAAAAATATGTGGAGCTGGACGGTAAATCCGCTACTTAAAAATTAAACTATTAGAGCGCTTACCGTCCTAGCTGTGACTGACCGCTCTTTCCGCAGTTACGCGGCTAAGAGCGACGAATAGTTGTAGTGTTACTCACATAACCCTACGCGTTTAAGGTTATATATTTATAGTGCTTATGTCAATAAAAATATGTTGTTCAATACACAAAATAACAATAATTTATCTAGTATATGTAATAAATCAAACAACAATAATGTAGACTATATTTCAACATATTTACACAACGTAATATTATTCACATCATATTTTTTTGTTCTTTTTTGATGTTATTCTCTTTTTTTACAAGCCAATATTTTTTTCAATGATCATGGATGTATGTAAAAAAATTTCTGAGTAGCTCGCTAATTTTACGCACAGAGCATGTCCTAACGCATAATTGTGTTACAAGCCGTACTTGCATTAGGAGGCTCACACGTAATCTATGTGTGTCGTGATACAACAAATTTTTGCTTTGAGTCCGGCATTTAAATCTTGCTACATTTACGAATTATTTCTATTAATGCACTGGGTGCTTTTACAATAACTATTTTCTAATATTTAGTATCAGCAATTAAGTATCACGGCACTACGTTTATATATGCAGAAATAATAGTCTAAGTCGATAAAACATTATTCGAGTAGCTTTCTGCGAAATACCAAAGCTAGCTAAATTTGGGGGCGATTGCGGACATACGACACGTAATAGTAGGTTCATGAATGCTCATGAATTATTGATTTTTACATACTCCAAAAGTTATACACAGGTTTATTAAATTTTTATGCATAAACGTGTTGACATGGTAAAAACTTATTTATAAGATAGCTGTAGTACTTGAACAAATAAAGTACTCAAAAACAAAAACACCTTCGTAACAACGGCTTCTCGCAAGCCGTTGTTCCAATCAAAAAGCCCTTCATGAGCATTAAAAATAAAAAAACAAAAGATTAACAGCCCTACTCGCAAAGGGCTGTTTTTTATACGTATTCGCTCTAACTGTATTCCCTTTTATGTGATAGATTTTGCTCAATATGTACTATCTCATTTATATTTTTATGTGTATATCCTGGCAAACGCTTAGGAGATGTAAACACAGTAAAACTTTGATGCTTTTTATGATTATGTGTTGACCCCTGTTGATATCTTTGATACAATAATGGTCAACCTTAATCAATGCAAGGAGCAAGCAATCGCCAAGATTACCCGCTTGAATCAAATGATTCGAGCATCTCAACTACGAGTTATTGATCAAGACGGTAAGCAGCTCGGAGTGCTCTCTCGTGAAGAAGCTCTACGGCTCGCCCAAGAACAAGAACTTGATTTGGTTGAGATATCACCCGAAGCAAGTCCACCAGTCGCCAAAATTATTGACTGGGGAAAGTTTAACTACCAGAAGACTAAGCAGCTGCAGAAGAACAAACGCAGCGCAAAATCATTCGAAGTTAAACAAATGCGTTTCGGGCTCAAGATTGGCGATCACGATTTAGGAGTAAAATGTCGAAAAATCGAAGGATTTCTCGAAGCTGGGCATAAGGTCAAGATAACCGTCTTCTATAGGGGGCGAGAACTTGCACACAAGGAGCTTGGTTTTCAATTAGCTGATAAAGTAATCGCCAGCTTTGGCGATACAATAGCAGTTGATCAGCAGCCCCAACTAAGTGGCAAACAGTTAAATTTTGTGATTAGGAGCAATAACAATGCCAAAATTAAAAACCCATAGCGGTACTAAAGATCGGATTCGTGTCACGAAGAACGGGAAAGTTCTCCGTC
>Ga0172367_10006671_pt1 | contig 13477 bp, 9 predicted proteins | sample Lak10m_FD_114542 | JGI IMG/M metagenome (GOLD analysis project Ga0172367, IMG submission 114542) | Freshwater microbial communities from Kabuno Bay, South-Kivu, Congo - kab_022012_10m | ecosystem: Environmental > Aquatic > Freshwater > Lake | place: Democratic Republic of the Congo: South-Kivu...
ATCCTATTATGACTGAAAGTATAGAGAAAATTGTTCCCATCAATCGGGATGACAGGATTTGAACCTGCGACATCCTGCTCCCAAAGCAGGCGCGCTACCAAGCTGCGCTACATCCCGTAAACTTAAAAAATAATTAGTAAAAAAAATTTAGAATATGAACAATTATTTAAACTATACCAAATTCAATCAACTATTACAAGACATTGAAGTCAGCAATTCCCATTTTACAACAGCGATTTACCCACCAGGTATTTGAGACGGAATTTTTTACCCCAGAATAAATCTACTCCAGTCCACTTATGGACAAATTCATTAGAGGAAGAGAAGGGTCGCAAGGGCTAAATTTGTTCATTCATTCCTAGGGAGAATGAACAATTACCCCAATGCAACCCTAATATTGTTTGCAAATAATACTCGGGATGACCCTTACTAGGGAGTGGAAAATTCAATTAAGGAAAAAAATTATTGAATCTCCAGAAGAGCATAATATTCAGGGGCAGATAGAGAATCATCTAGTTCAGTGAAATCATTGATTTTTACCTTTACCAACCATCCGGAATGATATGGGTCTTCCTTTAAGATTTCAGGAGAAGCAATGACATCTTCATTTCGTTCTAACACCTTTCCTGAGAGGGGTGCATATATTTCTTCAACAGCTTTTACCGATTCTACTGTCCCAAACGTTTGTCCTTTTTCCAGGTTGCCACCAACATCAGGCAATTCAATAAATACAATATCTCCTAACTGATCGATGGCAAAGGCACTCAAGCCTAAGGTAGCAGTTTCTCCGTCCAAACGGATATACTCGTGGGAATCTTTATATCTGAGATCGTTGGGATAATCAAGAACCATGGTTATTGTGCCTCACGCCAAAAAAAATCTTGGGGACTAAAAAAAGGCTGGTTGGTGACGGATAAGATTTAAAAATTCCTCCCGGGTACGAGGATCGTCTTGGAATGCTCCAATCATTGCACTGGTGACAGTCCAAGAACCCGGTTTTTGTACCCCCCGCATTACCATACACATATGGCTGGCTTCCATCACTACAGCCACCCCTAAGGGTTCCAGAATGGATTGCACCGCTTCGGCAATTTGACGAGTTAGCCGTTCTTGCACCTGTAGGCGACGGGAATACATTTCCACAATGCGTGCTAATTTGCTCAGCCCTACCACCTTTTGATTGGGGATATAAGCCACATGAGCCTTACCCATAAAGGGTAGCATATGGTGTTCACAAAGGCTGAATACATTGATGTCCCGAACCAGAACCATTTCACTATGTCCCTCATCAAAAATGGCACCATTGACCAATTCTTCTAAGGATTGTCCATAGCCGCTAGTGAGAAATTTCATTGCCTCAGCAACCCGTTTTGGAGTTCTTAACAATCCCTCCCTAGACGGATCCTCACCAACTCCTAATAAAAGGGTGCGGACAGCGGACTCCATATCGGCTTGATTGACCGAAGTAGGGGATTCGGAAGGCAGGGGACTGCTCAACCGTACTTCCAAAGGTTCGGTGGCGCCTTTGACGCTATTCACGGTTATGGAATTGCCAGAGCCGTTTACAGAGTGGGAAGTTGCAATGGTCATAATTTAATTGATAAGGATGGAAATGTGAATAATCAAGAAGTATCCAAACCGTAGACAAATTGAATCTAAATTGGAGGGACTCTATGATAATAAACCAGCACGGCTATTATTGAAGCCAGATGATCATGGATTAAAGTACCCCTGCGGTTGGCATCACTGTCAATTCTTCAATTACGAACTCTTGGGGTAACTGTACAGCTTGTAAAACCACGTTAGCCACAACCTCAGGGGTTAACATAGTACTACGATCAAAATTGACATGCACGGTGTCAGAATCCCAAATGGGGGTGTTGACAGCACCTGGACATACCGTTGTGACTCGGATGCCATGTTTACGTTCCTCAACAGCCAGTACCTTAGATAAACTAATTAAAGCTGCTTTGCTGACACAGTAAGCCCCCCAACCGGAGAATGCTTGATGTCCTGCAATGGAGGAAATATTGACAATTGTGCCATGTTGGCGATCGCGCATTCCTGGCAAAACTCCCTGAATACATTGAAATACACTGGTGAGGTTCAAATCCAATACCTTCTGCCAATCTTGGCAAGGGGTATTCAACAGATCGGCAGTGTAGCCCATGCCCGCGTTATTCACTAAAATACTAAGAGGTTCTAATTCGGCACCAATGGTGGCAATTTTATCTTTCACCTCACTGACGACTGAAAGGTCCACTGCATAGGTTTTCACAGTAATTCCAGTGGGTGTGAGCTGAGTTGCCAGTTGTTCCAATCGTTCCTTCGATCGACTTACTAAGGCAAGATGAATACCAGCCTTTGCGAAACTAAAGGCAATTGCTTTACCGATACCTGAGCTGGCTCCGGTGATTAATGCAACCGGATAAGGAGTCGAAGTCATAGGGTTGGGAGTAGAGAATCAAACGATGATGAAAGTGTTTAATGAAGTTAATTTGCCTTGACAATTCTCTGGCCTAAATGCTGGAAAAAATATTGGGCTTCGTCCCCTAACTGAACTTAAAAACTTTGCGCTAGTTGCCACCAATAAGACTGTGGATAAAGCCTGTGAATTAGGTTGGTTGGGAGTTAGAAGGAGGGATCTACCTAACATAACTTCCAATGGATATGAAATATTAAGAAATTGATCAGCATTGTGAGTCCATAGATCCACTGTTTCCACCACCCTTTTTCAGAAGATACATTTTTGTCATCCTCACCGTGGTGAAGCTACGGCCAATATTCACCACCCTCCCGATTAGGGTAGTCACCGAATGGGGTGATCGCTTCAACGAAACTGCTACCAAAGTAGTCTTACAGTTTCTCCAGGTTGGGGTTAATGTCTCGGAATACCCTCCTGTGACTAAACAACAATTTTGTTTCATTTGATTTGCGTTAAAGGCTAGGTTTCCATTGCCTTGTCAGCTTCCCCTATTTCTAATCCCACCTCTGACAGGACTTTCGACCTTGTTATTTTTTTTGGAGTATCTCAGATTCGGGCGGTCAGTGACCTCTTTCACACTAACACAAAGCCGTCCTGGAAGGAGGGGGTTTTGGACCCATCTTTTTGATAAATTTCCCTAGTCTACTCAGGCTAGGGAAAAAATTAACTTAGATCATGGTTTTAACAAAAAGACAAACGTTCGTTTTATTAAAAATAGTTTAATGAATGTTACAAATTTATAATATCACCAAGGAAGACTTAAATAAATAATTCATCTTGGTCAGTGTTACTATTTTAATTCTGTCTGGTTTTCCTGGTAATCCAGTAGTACAGATTCATGAATTTAATAACTGTTGCCTTGCTAAGCCTCTTCCTGATAGGGGGAATGGATCTCGTCAACCCCGATCTCGCCAGAGCTAATGGGGGGTTACTCGTTTCTGCGGCATCTAGCCTGAAAGATGTTTTAACGGAAATAAAATTTTTGTATCAGAAGAAGAACCCTATCCTCCCCCAATTAGTTTTTAATTTTGGAGGTTCGGGGGCATTATTACGGCAAATTGAACAAGGCGCACCCGTTGATATCTTTATTTCCGCCGCCAATACCCAAATGGATAGATTAGATAAAAAGGGGGTATTGGTTCCCAATAGCCGTATTTTCCTAGCGAGTAATCGGTTGGCGTTGATTGCAGTCCGGGAATCAGCCATTGTGTTCAGCTTTGAGAGTCTCACCCAACCCAATGTTAAACGAATATCTATGGGAGAACCCCGCATCGTTCCATCTGGACAATATGGGGAGGAGGTGCTCCGTCATCTAAATCTGTTAGAGGCAGTCAGGTCAAAACTGGTTTACGGTAATTCTGTTCGACAGGTACTCCAATCTGTTGAAAGTGGAAATGCTGACGCGGGCTTTGTATATATTACGGATGCCAAAATTTCTACTAAAGTAAGAGTTGTCACCATAGCCCCAGAGACCCTCCATTCTCCTATTATTTATTCAATAGGGGTCTTAAAAAATAGCAAACGTATATCCAGTGCCCAAGCATTTGTCCGATATCTATCCAGTGGTGAAGCCAAGTTTATTCTACGGAAATATGGTTTTACAGTGCCTTGAATTTTACAGTGCCTTGAAAGTATTATCTCTGTATAACTTTAGTGATGACCATCCCCACCGATTTATCCCCCCTATGGATTTCTCTCAAAGTATCGTTGTTGGCATTGGTTTTTATCTTTTTTATGGGTGTATCAGCAGCTTACTGGATGCTAGGTTATCACGGAAGATGGCGATCGCTGTTGGAAGGGGTTTTGATTTCTCCTCTGGTTTTGCCCCCCACCGTCGTTGGTTTTATATTACTCATCGTATTGGGTAATAATGGACCAATTGGCAAGCTATTAATGTCTTTTGACTTGAGTATTGTTTTTACATGGTACGGGGCAGCCATCTCTGCCACCTTGGTTGCTTTTCCTTTAATGTATCGAACCGTACTGGGAGCTTTTGAGCAAATTGACAATAACCTGATTGAAGTTGCCCGTAGCCTGGGAGCATCTGAGTGGAAGATATTTTATCGAGTGATGATGCCGATGGCTTTTCCAGGGGTGATCGCGGGGGTGGTGCTGTCCTTTGCCCGTGCCTTGGGGGAGTTTGGCGCTACCCTAATGTTGGCGGGAAATATTCCGGGGCAGACCCAAACAATGCCAATGGCTATTTATTTTGCTGTAGAAGCTGGATCCGTTGGTGAAGCATGGTTTTGGTCTATAGTTATTATCGTCACCTCCTTAACTGGGGTTGTTACCATCCAAGATTGGCAAAACCGACGACAAAAAAGTGTCTCTGATTTTACTTCCACAATAGAACCTAGGGGATCTGCTGCCAAAGCGTTCCTTGAAGAAACTACAGCCGAACCCCTTCGGGGGACTGGATTATTTGTCACAATACAGAAGTATTTTGTGAACTTTAATCTTGACCTTACCTGCCAACTGGTTAACAACTCCACCTTGGGGATATTGGGAGGATCAGGGGCGGGAAAAACTATGCTTTTACGGTGTATTGCAGGACTTGAACGTCCTACCCATGGACAAATAATATTAAATGGACAAGTTTTATTTGACTCTGAAACTGGCAAAAATGTACCAAGTCGGGATCGTCGGGTAGGGTATGTGCCCCAAAATTATGCCCTGTTCCCCAATATGACTGTAAGCCAGAATATTGCCTTTGGTATACCACCATCCCCATCTGTCATCAATGTTGACCAATTGATTCAATCTCAACTTGAAGACCTATATTTAAGGGGGTATGGCGATCGCTATCCCCATCAACTTTCTGGTGGGGAACAACAGCGAGTTGCCTTGGCTCGAGCCATAGTCAGCCAACCGGAAATCCTGCTCCTGGATGAACCCTTCTCAGCATTGGATACGTATTTACGGAATCAAATTGAACAAACAACAATCTCTACTGTGAGACACTTTCAGGGACTTAGTGTACTGGTCTCTCATAACTTGGATGAAATTTATCAAACTTGTGGCAATATCTTAGTCTTAGATCAAGGGAAAGTAGTGGCAAATGGTTCCAAACATGAAGTTTTTGAGCATCCTGCCCGGTTGAAGGTTGCCCAATTAACGGGTTGTCAAAATATTTCTCCCATTGAAATAGTCAACCCGCACCAAATTTTGGCTATTGACTGGGGCATACAACTACAAGTAAATCAACCATTAACCAATTGCTGGGCTTATGTGGGTATTCATGCACATCAAATTCAGTTTGTGGAAGACCCAAACCAAGTGAATACCTTTCCCTGTTGGTTAGTTTCAACCAGTGAAACTCCCTATGGAATCACCTTGTTTCTTCGGTTCCAGTCCCAACTTCCAGTATTTCAAAACTATCATGTGCAACTCGAATTGCTAAAAGACACATGGGAAACGATGAAACAAAACCTTTTCCCCTGGTTAATCCAACTTCAACCAAGGGGGCTTATCCTGTTGGAGCATTAGCATTTATCCATTCAACTAACTCAACCAAGATAGCCCCTTTCCCCGATATTGACCGTTACTTCAAACGGGCAGCTCCAAAGGTTGCATTAAATTTCCGACACCAAACGGCAACTGATGGATAATTGGACAACCGAATACCATCGGGTATTGGGTAACGTTGTGCACCTGAATATCTCTTCAGTGGGGCAAGAAGAATGTAATCACCAGACTTTAAAGGATAGGCAGGGGGTACGGTTGAACCGATTACATCAGTAGAACGATGGAGTACCACAACTAAATCGGGTCCGCTGGTGGAAGTTTTAAAGTTTGAATTGAACTCTAAAATCCGCTTTTTACCTATTTGAAGGATTTGAACCCGACCAGTGGTTGGATGTTCCCCATCAACTAAATTACCAGAGGCAATAACCTTTGCGCCACTAACAAGATCTGTGTTGGCTTCAGAAACCTTGATTGGAGTATCTTTTTCTATACTTGGATCAGGATTTCCAGTTGCCTGAAAGGATATTACTCCAGAGCAACCGAGGCTTAAAAGCAGGATCAATCCAAACTGACAGGAGTGAAAAAAGAGATTAGTACTAACCATAAAAATCATTAATATTAACTAAGTTAACGAATCATTGACATGCTCACCAGGCTGAAGCCACAGTGATTCTTGACAGCTCACAGCAACTAGCCTACGAAGAGGTCTTACAGTCGCTCCCGGTCCGTTTAGAGTCTCCCAATGCCCTATGGCGACTTAGTTCTATATTCTCGAATTTAACGGAGAATATGACCACATCTCGCACTCATTGAATATCCGCGCTAGCTCTGTTGGAGGTGCGCCGATTGAAGTTCTGGAGCAGTACATTAAGGAACAAGAAAAGCCGTCCTAGAAGGACGGGGTTTTAGACCCATTCCTCTGATAACTATTTACAGTACCAGATGGAAGGGCATCCCAATCTTGCAGCCTTCACCCTAAGTCCCTCTCCCCTTCTGGGAGAAGGGGTTAGAGAATGAGGCAAACTTGCAAAATTTGGATGCTCTCCCTGTTGAAACATAAAAACTATAGATGGACAGGTTTCCCCTAGGTTCAATGTCAACAGAATAGTACCGCCCATTACAACCAAAAAGTGTTCACCCTGGGCACACTCCAACACCCACAAATACAATGAATTTCTAGCGTGATATCCTCCACGAACTGAAGGACGAGGATTCCCAATCTGCCCGCACTCATGGGATCTTGAAGGGCAAACGGACATTGCCAACTACCCCGACCGGGGACTTACACTGGCTCACACGACCATTAAAGACGGTCTGCCCAGCCGCTAGCGCAATTTATCATTCTTGCACCCTAAAGGACAGGGCTTAGAGTCCATTAATTTTTGGTCACGACAGTTTGACATCAAAAAATTTTAAGGGATCAGTATGTCATGATATCATGACATACTGATCCCTGTTTTCCCTGAAAAACCGTAAAAATGGGAAAATTCCAGGTTTACAACTCTTGACCAATTCTTAATTTTTCGTAATGATTAAAACAGGTTTTGATCTCTGGGATCATTTCTTGGATATTTATCCAACGATTGAATTTAATGTGCTTTAGATTTCCCATTGATTTGGTATCTAAATTTCGTTGAATAACCCATTGAAAGCTGTTTTGTAAATAAGTTGGGATAGTTATGAACAAGGATCTCAATCTCATCGAGTTGACCTTGCGTCAATTACGACGATTGGCTAGTGAATTTGGAGTATCTCGGTATAGTCGCATGAGGAAGGAACAATTAGTGTCAGCGTTAGAACAAGCCAAAGATGTTCAATTAACTCCTGTATACCCTACACGGTCTGAACCATCCGTAGCAGTGGAACCCCCCCAGGAAATGGTAGAAGCATCTAAATTTATTGTGGGACAAGAAGACTTAGTGGGCGGTGAATTGGCATCTGTGGATGAAGCCTTGCCAGATTTGCCGGGGGGTTATGGGGAGAGTCGTATTGTGTTGCTTCCAAGAGACCCCCAATGGGCATATACCTACTGGGATATTCCCAATGAACAGAAAGAAGAACTACGTCGCCATGGTGGACAACAACTGGCTTTACGCATCTACGACGTGACGGGCATTGATATTGAACGTCAAAACCCCCATAGTATCCAAGAATATCCCTGTGATGAATTGGCGAGGGAATGGTATCTTCCTCTGCCTGTAAGCGATCGCGACTATGTAATTGATATTGGTTATCGGTGTGCCGACGGTCGTTGGTTGGTATTAGCGCGGTCACTTCCAGTTCATGTTCCCCCTGTTTTTCCCTCTGATTGGGTTGAGGATCACTTCCTGACCATTCACTGGGAAGAAGAACTACAAGGCAAGACCTACATTGAACTCATTCCTCCCAGTTTGAAGGAAGGTTTGGCTACTGCTGCCATCCATGACCAAGTATTTAGTCTGGCTCAAGGGGCGGAGTCACAACGAATCGCTGGTTCATTGTATGGTTCACAGCATATAGCAGGGTCTATTCCTTCCAGTTCAATTCAATCAATTGAGAGTCTGAGTTCTTATGTGTTTCCATCTGGAGTAGGGCTGTGGGCGGCTCCTAATGTATCAGGGCTCTCTCAGTTAACTCCGTCGGGGATGGGATTCTTTTCGGCTTCCGCCGCCCCCGTTCGTCCCCGTCAGTTTTGGTTGGTTGCTGACGCTGAATTAATCGTTTATGGTGCCACTGAACCAGATGCCACTGTAACAATTGGAGGGCGTCCAATTCAACTGAGTGCTGACGGTACATTCCGTTTCCAAATTTCTTTCCAAGATGGTCAGATTGACTATCCGATTATGGCAGTTGCTGCAGATGGTGAACAAACCCGTTCAATTCATTTGAAGTTTAACCGAGAAACTCCATCTCGGCAAACCAATACGAAGGAAGATGCAGTTTTAGAATGGATCAATTAGGTTGATAAAATTTGTTCAAGTATAGCTATACTTGAACAAATTTTACTTGTACTGGGAGATGTTTGACATATTCCTCTGGCTAACGTCCAGGGGATTCTAGGATCAAACAGCGATTGGTAAAGAATGCTGATGATAACCTCATTAACTTTTCCCCAAAGTAAGCATACTGACTGAAGCATTGTAAAACTAGTTGATTAATGGCTATAACCATAACAAGTCTTTAGTCTGAACCTAAATATAGGGGAATTAATCACTTTTATCCCAAAACAATTTTCAATCCAAGGATTATCTTTTTAATATGTGCAATGATAGACACAAAAGTTTAAAAAGGATACTATTGCAATGTTGAATCAGGATCAGTAGTGCAATGTCCCTGGGGTTTTACTGGGGTACCTACCCTGACCATGTGATGAGGAGTCGAACTAATGAATTTGCTCAGAGACGGATTGGCGATGCTGGAGAAGACCAGTCGGACTTTTTTTATCCCAATCAGCCGCTTACCCAATGGATTAAAAGAAGCCGTAACTTCAGCGTATCTTTGTATGCGTGCCATTGATGAAATCGAAGATCATCCTCATTTAGAGGGTACAATTAAGGCGAAGTTATTACAAATTATCAGTATTTCACTTCAGGAGGGAGTCACCAACTCAACCATAGATACAATCTCTCAAAGGTTACAAAGCCATTCCCATTTATCTCTTCCAGATGTGTCACTACGGGTTGGTGAATGGGCGATTATGGCTCCGCCAGACATTGCACCCCGAGTCTGGGATGCAACTGCTGCTATGGCAGACCGTATGGCTTACTGGTCGGCAATTAACTGGCAGGTACATACAGAGGCTGACTTAAATTGTTATACCTTTAGTGTCGCAGGTTCAGTGGGTTTATTATTATCTGATTTATGGTCATGGCATGATGGAACAAAGACTAATCGGTCTGAAGCGGTGGGATTTGGTCGTGGACTTCAAGCAGTCAACATTTTACGGAATCATGATGAAGATGTTTCACGGGGAGTCGATTTTTATCCGGATGGTTGGTCATCCTCTGATGTTCAAAAGTATGCTCGACGCAATCTGGATTTGGCTGAATCCTATACGAAAGCATTGCCCACTGGTCCTGTCCTAAACTTCTGTCAGATTCCCCTGACCCTAGCCATCGCTACGTTAGATGCCTTGGCGCAAGGAGAACAGAAACTCAGCCGCACCAAGGTTCTGAGCCTTATTGCTTCCCTGACAACTAGTCGGGGATAATGATCAATGCATTGTGGATCTTCCTGATTCCGCAATGCATTTGCACCAAGATAAATGTTTAATTAATTTAACGTAACGTTAATCATTTCAGCTTGACTAGTAATACCATAGAAAATCTGTTACATTAATATATTAACGATGGAGAGGTGGCTGAGTGGTCGAAAGCGACAGATTGCTAATCTGTTGATAGGTACGAAAGGCCTATCCGAGGGTTCGAATCCCTCCCTCTCCGTTTTTTACACTTTTAGCAAAGCTATCAAGAAAAAACTTTAAGTAATTCTGATTGATTTTCCTAACTTCAGATGAGGTTTATAATTTTGTTTAATAACTGTTGTGGTTCAAATGGTTTAACTAAATAATCGTCAATCATGGTGTCATCCATATTTGGAAATGAAAGATGTATGGGCTGACTAGTTAGAGCCATAATCTTTAATTCTCGGGAAGGAATAATTTGACGGAGACGAGTGATGATTTTGTAATCTTCAGATTGATCCAAGTTTAATTTTGTAATGATTAACTGGGGACGGAGAATCTGAATTTGTTGGGTAGCACCCAGTCCTTCAACCATCCAAACGACTTGATAACCGGCAGTAGTTAAAATATCACAGATTGGGATACCCCACTCTTCTTGATCTTCAATCAGTACAATTCTCCCTTGGGGCGTGGTGGACAGGGAAAGGATATCTTGTTTTAAGATGGGGATGGGGGTGGTTCGTAGGGGAAGTCGTACTGTAAAACTAGAGCCTTTATCAAGAATGGACTCCACCTCTATCCGTCCCTGATGAAGTTCAACTAATTGCTTGGTCAGGGCTAACCCCAGTCCTGTTCCTCCATATTTGCGACGGTAGGAAGAGTCTAGTTGCTGGAAACGTTGAAATAATAAGGGACGGTGCTCCTCAGAAATTCCTATACCATTGTCCTTGATTTGAAATACAATCACCTCATCCTCTGACCACGCCCTTAAGGTAACTTCTCCTCCCTCAGGGGTGAACTTAATGGCATTACTGAGAAGGTTCAGCAGGATTTGCTGTAAACGTTGATGATCAGCGATTAAATGATCATATTTAACTGGAATGTTGAGATCCAGCCTGAGGTTTACCTTCGCTTTATTGGCAGTTTCTTGTACGATTTGTAATGCTTGAGTAGCGACTTTGGATGGAACAAGGTCTAATAATTCTAAAATCGTTTTGCCAGACTCAACCTGAGATAAATCTAAAATATCATTAATTAGTACTAACAATTGCTCTCCACTTTCATAAATGGTGCGTAAGTATTGGTGTTGTTTGTACTCAGGTAGTCGATGTCGGGAAGAATTGACGGTAGCATATCGTAACAACGTGGCTGACATGCCGATAACACAGGTGAGGGGGGTACGAAGTTCATGACTCATGGTGGCTAGGAATTCCGTCTTTGCTCTACTCGCCGATTGAGCGGTCAAGAGGGCTGAGTGGAGTTCCCGAGTGCGTTCATTCACAAGTTGTTCCAGTTGCTCAGTTTGCTCACGCAATTGAGAATAGAGTTGAGATTGTTGAATGGCGATGGCTAACGTTTGGGCAACTTGTTCCATAAACGAAACCTCGTAGGCTTTCCATTGTCGTTGATTGTGGGTTTCATAGGCAACTAACACCCCCCATAGGTGCTGGTGGAGTTGAATAGGGGTCGTCAACAAGGCTAAGGGTTTAGGGAGAAAATGAAGGGAATAAAAAGGCTCTCCAGTTTTGGTAACTAGGGGTAACCTTATGCCAATAGACTGGGGGGATGGGGGGTGAAACCTCTCAGCCCCAAATGTGGAGAACTGTTCTGATGCTCTATCATTACAATCCACCGTTTCATTGCCCCAGGAATGGATAACCAGACTGGGACCATCAGCACCAGCCACCTGTTTTACCTTACTTCCCATTCTAGGGGACACGTCAAATTGATAAATTGCCAAGTGTTCGATTTGCAAAAAATGCTGAGTCTCTGTGACCGCTGTGGATAAAATGTCTGGTAACTCCATGCTTTGTTGAATTTGTCTTCCTAGTTGATTTAATACCCGCTCTTGTCGAATTTGTTGTTCTAGGGCATCCTGAAACGGTTGAAAGATAGATACTTTTGGATAATTAGTTTCTGGTAATAAACAACTATTGGATTCTAGGGCATATAAATTTAACAAACCTTGGATAAATGACTGGTGAAGGGGGGATGGTGCAATGAAATAAGGGTTTATGAATTGTAAGGCTTTAGCCAAGTTAGGGGGAATTGTATGACTTGAAGTGAGTAATCGGTGAAATTCTTGACCTTCAAATGAAAGGTGAACTTGGTAAAATTCCTGCGCCTGAAGTTGGTTAAATTTATTGCTCAAAGTGAACGCAGATGACGTTGCCTGACCCCATAAAATGATGCACAACTCATTGGACGCAAATACTGAAATACGATCGCCTTGTTTGAATGAAATAACTGATTGGCAATCAACTTCTGTAACTAAGGTGGCAGATTCACCAAATTGTTCTGCTAATTCTTGCAAGAGATGATGAACCTTGTTAAAGGTGGAAGCCGATAAAAGGAGCGAGGGTGATGACAAAAGTGAGTCAAACATAAGAATCAGTCCTAAAACTGAACAGTAACAATGTTCATTCACTCCAAGTTCTAAGAATTGATGAACTCCACTATTGATGACCTAACTGACTAGCCAACCTTCACCACAAACGGGTAAAATAGCTGCTCTACAGGAGTTTTCACTTTTTGGGGCATACACTTTGTCTAGCAAGACTGGTAGATTTTGTGAGTCAATTAGGTTTAAGGTAGCTCAGGATTCTATTGTAAAGGGATAACACTGCAAGGGAAGACTCTATAATATTGTTATTAACATTGGTAAGGTTCTTCAACTGATTAGTTTACGTTTTTAGAATTGTTATATCCCCCAGCTTTAGTCTATTCCATTGCTTTATGGTAGCAGTACTTCTGGTGTTTCACGGGAGTCGAGACCAGCGTCCCCAGCAAGGAATGTGTCAACTGGTCAACCGGATGCAAGTTGAACTAGATCATCATTTTCAAAGGTGTTTAGTCCATGCTGCCCAGTTGGAGTTGGGTGAGCTTCCTTTAGCAGATCAACTCTATGAGTTTGCCATGGGCGCTGGGGAACTCGGTCTTGACCAGGTATACATTTTTCCGTTGTTTTTACTTGCTGGTAATCATGTAATGGATGACATTCCCTCGCAAGTGAAAGCTGCTGCTCAACGGTTAGGTCAGCAGTTTAATTTAATTCAAATGCCACACCTAGGCTCTTTCCACGGATTTGTACAATTGATGCAAACCCAGATGAGGAAAATGCAGTCAAAATCTTGGATTCTTTTAGC
>Ga0172367_10006672_pt1 | contig 13476 bp, 10 predicted proteins | sample Lak10m_FD_114542 | JGI IMG/M metagenome (GOLD analysis project Ga0172367, IMG submission 114542) | Freshwater microbial communities from Kabuno Bay, South-Kivu, Congo - kab_022012_10m | ecosystem: Environmental > Aquatic > Freshwater > Lake | place: Democratic Republic of the Congo: South-Kivu...
AATGTGATCTTAATTATTCTCCACTTAAAGCAACATCAAAAAATATTAAAGTTGCAATCAGTAACACTTTTGGCTTTGGCGGACACAATGCTTCATTGTTGTTTAAAAAAGTTGAGTTGTAAAATTGAATAATCTTTTTTCCTGGATTCTCGAAAAAATAAAACAAAGCGAGTCTCGGAGAAAAGCCAGATACATTTCAAAATTTTTAACGGCTAAAAAAGTTGAAGAACTCGAGTCACTTATAGGTTATTCAATTAGAAATAAAACTTATTTCATCCAAGCTCTTACTCACCGATCGTTTCTCGAAGAACATAATGATTATGATTTTTCAAACGAAAGATTAGAATTTTTAGGCGATTCTGTTCTCAACCTGATCGTAGGCGAATACATATTCGATTCTTTCCCCGATAAGGATGAAGGTTTTTTAACTAAGATAAGAGCAAAACTGGTTAATCGAATTGCACTAGCTGAAGCAGCCTCTCAAATTAATCTCGGTAATTTTCTATTGGTCAGCAAAAACCTTTCCAATATTTATACCAATGCGTCCAAAACAGTATTGTCCGATGCTTTTGAAGCTCTAATTGGTGCGATTTATTTAGATAAAGATTTGGAAGCCGCCAGACATTTTATAACCAAAGCTTTAATAACTCCCAATGTAAAAGATGGCGTTTATCTGATTGATGAAAATTTCAAAAGTCAACTTTTGGAATATGCACAGGCAAATAAACTTGAGATTCCAAACTATGTAGTTATCAATGAAGAAGGACCGCAGCATGATAGAATTTTTACTATTCTGGTGAGATTGGGCAACAGGGAAGTAGGTTCCGGCAAGGGAAAAAATAAAAAATCGGCTGAACAAAATGCGGCTCGCGACGCAATGAATAATATTTTAAACAAAACCTGATAATGATTTTTCTGCATAAACTCGAGATTAATTTCCCACTCTTAAGTTCAACATTTTAGTTGCATTAATTCATTAAATTTTATTATTAAATAATTTTTTTTCGTTTAAAAAGAAAGAATAAAAATGTTTTCATTTGAACATCCTGATAAATTTTTAAATAGGCATATTGGGCCTGGCGAAACCGAAACTGAAGAAATGTTAAATCTAATCGGAGTTAACTCGTTAGATCAACTAATAAATGAAACTGTTCCGGACCAAATTAGATTAAAGAAAAAAATGGATTTAGATGATCCATTATCTGAGTCAGATTTTATAGTAGAGTTAAAATCAATTGCTGCTAAGAATAAAGTATTTAACTCCTACATTGGGATGGGTTACTATCCTGTTATTACTCCTTCAGTTATCTTAAGAAATGTTTTGGAAAATCCCGGTTGGTACACGCAGTACACACCCTATCAAGCAGAGATTTCGCAAGGCAGATTAGAAGCGTTGCTAAATTTTCAAACTATGATTTCCGATTTAACTTCATTGCCTATTGCAAACGCATCTTTACTAGATGAAGCCACTGCTGCAGCAGAAGCAATGCTTATGTGTTACTATAATCGAAAAAATAAAAATGCAACAAAAATTTTTGTAGCTGAAGATTGTTTTCCGCAAACAATTGATGTACTAAAAACCAGATCAAATCCTGTTAACATAGAATTGGTTATCGGTCAAACAGATCAGATAAAACTTGATGGAAGTTACTTCGCTGTTTTAGTCCAGTATCCGAACCAAACAGGTGAAATAAATAATTATACAAATTTCTTCGAAGCAGCTGGAAGGTTGAATATTTTCCGTATAGTTGCTGCTGATATTATGAGCCTCGCTCTTTTAACCCCTCCCGGAGAATTTGGCGCTGATGTTGCGGTCGGAAGCACACAAAGGTTCGGAGTTCCTATGGGATTTGGCGGTCCTCATGCAGCTTATTTTGCGGCTAAAGAAGAATTGAAACGTGTAATGCCCGGAAGGATTATCGGAGTATCAGTTGATGCTCAAGGAAAAACAGCTTATCGCATGGCTCTTCAAACAAGGGAACAACACATTAGGAGGGAAAAAGCCACAAGTAATATTTGTACCGCTCAGGTTTTACTAGCCGTGATTGCTTCTATGTATGCTGTTTATCATGGTGCTGCCGGAATTAAGGCGATAGCAAACCGAATTCACTGCCTTGCCGTATATTTGAATAAATCACTTAATCTATTGGGAGTTAAACAAGTAAATAAAAATTTTTTTGATACTCTACTGATAGAAGTTGGAGATAAACTTAATCTCATTCGAGAAATAGCCGAGGCAAACGAAGTAAATTTTAGATATGTGGATAATAATCTCATTGGTATTTCAATATCTGAAAAAACTGGATTAGACGATGTTCTCAATATTATTTCAATCTTTACTCAGGCTTACGACCATCCAATCAATAATGTCGAACTGCAAAAAATTATAATTGAGGACAATTCAAATTTACCTTCGCATCTAATACGTAAAACAAATTATTTGCAGCATGGAGTTTTTAATTCTTATCATTCCGAAACCGAAATGCTTAGATATTTAAAATCACTTGAAAATAAAGATCTTTCGTTAGCACATTCAATGACTCCGCTTGGTTCTTGCACAATGAAACTAAATGCAACAACGGAAATGATGGGAATTACGTGGGAAGAATTTTCAGACATACATCCGTTTGCTCCATCCAATCAAGCACAAGGCTATCAGCATCTATTAACTGAATTAGAAAAAGATCTAAAATCCATAACAGGCTTCGATGCAGTATCCCTTCAACCGAATTCCGGCGCACAGGGAGAATACTCCGGCTTAATGGTGATAAGAGAATTTCATAAAAATAATGGACACTCAAACCGAAATATTGTTTTAATTCCTTCATCAGCACACGGCACTAACCCTGCAAGCGCTGTAATGGCTGGTATGAAAGTAGTAGTTGTTGTATGTGATAACAAAGGCAATATTGATCTGAATGACCTAAAAGATAAAGCAGAAGCGAACAAGGATAATCTTGCTGCCTTGATGGTGACTTATCCTTCAACTCATGGAGTGTTTGAAGATAAAATTAAAGAAATTTGCAGCATCATTCACCAAAATGGCGGGCAGGTTTACATGGATGGGGCAAATATGAATGCACAAGTCGGGCTTACAAATCCAGCAGAGATCGGAGCAGATGTTTGTCATTTAAATTTACACAAAACCTTTTGTATTCCTCATGGTGGAGGAGGTCCAGGAGTTGGACCAATAGCAGTAGCCAAACATTTAACTGCATTTCTTCCAGGTCATTCGGTAAAACATATAGGAGGGGATAAATCCATTCACGCAGTATCAGCCGCACCTTTTGGCAGCGCTGATATTTTAATTATCTCTTTTGCATATATTAAAATGATGGGTGAAGAAGGATTAACAAAAGCAACTAAGTATGCAATTCTGAGTGCTAATTATATCAAAAGCAAATTAGAAAAAATTTATCCTGTTCTGTATGTTGGTGAAAATGGAAGAGTTGCTCACGAATTAATTTTTGATATGCAAAGTTTTAAAAACACTGCAAGTGTCGAAGTGGAAGATATTGCAAAGCGATTAATGGATTACGGCTTTCACGCACCAACAGTTTCTTTTCCTGTCCATGGAACATTGATGGTTGAGCCTACCGAAAGTGAATCCAAAGCAGAGCTTGACAGATTTTGTGAAGCTATGATCGAAATAAGAAATGAAATTGCAGAAATTGAAAACGGTGCAGCGGATAATAAAAATAATGTATTTAAGAATTCACCGCATACTGCACAGATGGTTTGTTCTGATAACTGGCAATTTCCATACTCACGTGAACAAGCCGCATTCCCATTGGGTTGGGTACGTCAGCACAAGTTTTGGCCTAGCGTTAGCAGGGTCAATAATGCTTTTGGCGATAGGAATCTTGTTTGCACTTGTGCTCCAATTAACGAGTACGTTCAAGAACATAATTGATCCCTGAGGGATTCGGAAATTTTGTTTTCTTTTATTTCTGAATCCCCTTTTTATTTATAGCAGTTAAGATTTATCAAGGTTAAATGTTTCAATCATTCTTCATATTACTTTTGCTGCTGCCTCTATCAGTCGAAATATATTCTCAGTCTATTGACTCAGTTTTGATGAACGCGGATAGTTATTTCCTTGTAGATACTATTCAAATAATTGGTAATGATATTACTAAAGATTTTGTAATTTTAGATGAGCTAACATTTTCCCAAGGCGATTCAGTTTCAACGGTTGAGCTGGATTACAATCGTGAAAGAATATACAGCCTTGGCATTTTTACCACAGTTAAGATTATTCCTTTACAATCAAATATAATTGAAATATATGTTGAAGAAAGCTGGTACATTTACCCCATCCCCTTTGCAGAATTAAAAGATAAAGACTGGAATAAAATTTCTTTTGGAATTAATTTAATTATACAAAATTTCAGAGGCAGAAATGAATTGTTGAAATTAAAAGGATCTCTGGGATTCGAAAAATCTCTGCACATCAATTACATCAATCCCAATTTTATTAAAGCTGAAAATATTTTTCTTCGAACTTCATTATTCTTTCGTAATGTTAAAAATAAAAGTTTAACCGCTGAAACATTAGCCGGATATGACTTTGAACAAAAAAATATTGCCGCTGACTTGACTATTGGAAAAAGATTCGGACTTTTTCATAGAGCTGGAATTTCTTTGCGTTTTGATTATATCGAAACGCCTTTTTTTATTAAAGGTATTAATGCATCTAACTCACGAATAGACAGGTATCCAACTCTTGGACTTTCTTACAGCTATGACACAAGGGATCTTGTACAATTCCCTAAGGAGGGTATATTTTTTTCAACAATTCTAGATTTTAAAGGGCTTGGTATTAACGACATCAATTATCAGATAATAACTCTCGATTTTAGAGAATACAGAAAAGTATTTGATGATTTAATTTCTAAATGGAGAATAGCCACCAGACAAACATCAGGAGCATTAATTCCTTTCTATGATTATTCTTTCCTCGGGTTCGGCGAACGAATCAGAGGACATTTTTCTGAGCAGCAGGAAGGGGATAGTTATTATCTCACCTCCCTCGAATTTTACTACCCTTTTGTAAAAGACTTTAGCCTAGCCCTCACATTTATTCCCTGGGTACCTGAAAATCTGTTAACTTATCGTGTAGCAGTTTATGGACAATTATTTGGGGATACAGGGCTCACAAAATTTAAAAACTCTCCTATAACACTCAAAGATTTCAGCACAGGTTTTGGAACGGGGTTAACTTTTTTAGTACTGCCATACAATCTAATTCGTTTTGAATTGGCATTCGATGAAGGATTTAATATAGAATACATCATTGACCTTGGAATTTCTTTCTAACATAGAATTATTTTATTCTTCGCGGGATTATATTTCGACTGACATTATTACTCTGCGAGATGAGGAACTCTGGCATGCAGTAAAAGTTATGCGGTATAAACTTCAGGATAAAATATTTATTACAAATGGCGAGGGCAGCATTTATGAATGCTCTGTATTGACAATCAATAAAGATTTCCTTAATGCTCGGATAAACAATTCTATTTCGTATCAAAATAAATTTCAGAATATCATTTTCTGTCTGCCAAAACTAAAAAACCCTGAGCGTGTTAGGTTTTCAATCGAAAAATGTGTTGAGCTTGGAGTGACTAATTTTATTCTTTTTGATGCAGACAGAGCTATATCGAAATCAAATAATATTGAAAGATGGAATAAAATTGCACTCTCTGCTATGAAGCAATCCATTCGCAGTTTCCTTCCACAAATCAGTTTGGCAGAAAACCTGGACTGGATTGCTGATCATGATTCTGAGAAAATAGTTTTTGAACAAACATCTAAACGTGCGCTTGATTCAATAGAATTAATAAATGCGAATACTTATTTTATTTTTGGTCCCGAAGGCGGACTTAGTCAGCGAGAATTAAATCTATTCGAACTTAAAAATCAATATCAGCTTACTAAAAATCGTTTACGAAGTGAGACCGCTGCTATATTTACAGCAGGATTTTTAAATAGTAATTTAGAAAGATGAATAAATCACAAACCCTGAATCTGTTTAGTATATACTCCATTATGGCGCTCGTTGTAATTCTTCCTTTATTTCAATCCTGTGGAAGCAGCCCGAAGTTTACTTCAGAAGAATCAACAAACAAGAGTGGAAACGAATTACCCCTGCCATCAGAAACTGAACGGACTGCTGATTATAAAAAAGATGCGACTATTTTAGAAACGACATCTGGTATTGCTTCCTACTATGGCGAGAAATTTAACGGAAGACAAACTGCCAGCGGTGAAATTTATAATATGAATGAACTGACCGCCGCACATCTTAATTACCCTTTCGGTACGATAGTGAGAGTAACAAATTTAAAAAATAATCAATCGGTAATTGTGAAAATCAATGACCGAATGCTTGATAACGGTAGGGTGATTGATGTCTCCTATGAAGCTGCAAAGGGATTAGGAATGTTAACTGATGGACTGGCAAAAGTTTCTATTGAGGTCTTAAGCTGGTGAGATAAGAATTGATTACTTGCTTTGTATAAAATAAAAAACCCGATGTATCACTACACCGGGTCTATACCCTAACAAAGGGCAGGGGAGAACCCTTTGCCGGGAGTAATTTAATATTACGAACGTGAAAATAACATCTCACTTAATATATGTCAAGCATATACATATAAAATTTAAATAAAAAAAGGCTGCCAAAAATGGCAGCCTTTGCTTTAACAGTGAATTCTATAAATCGAAGGTAAAGCTTAAGTTATACCATCTTTCTCTACCGTACCAAACTGTTGCGGAATACTGAGTGTGGTCACTTCCATCAGTTGCATCGGTAATATAATTCTTAGTATTAAGAGCATTAAAAATATGCAATCCGACGGTAGCTTTTTTAACAAAGAAATTTGTGAACAAAACTTCATAAGCTGTGTGAACATCGAATAAATAAAAATCCGGAAGTCTCCAAGACTGTGCTAAATCATCTGGGTTTGTTCTAGCATCTGGATTGAAGAATGCGTATTGTCTTCCAAAGAAATTATAGATTGGATTGAAAATAAATGTAGAACCATTTCCTAATTCATATCTATAAAGCATATCGAAAGAAGCGCGAGTCATTGGAAATTCAGAAACGTAAAGATCTTTTACATAAGAGTGAATCTCAGTAACTTGAGAAGGATCTTCTTCAGGATACAATCTAGCATTTACATCGTTCTGAAATTTAGCGTCTGAAACTGATAACATTAATCCAAATTCCAGAGTATTAGTAGGTTTTATTCTACTTTCCAATTCAACGCCTATATGTTTTTGTTCGGCACCTTTGATATTTGCCTGATAGTCAACTGTGCTTTCATCTGGAGCTGTATAAACAAAGAATGCATTAATTGCTCTGTCTTTCCAATCTGTATAGTAGCCATTTATATTAAGAGCGATTAGTGGAGTTGATAAACCGTAACCCAATTCTACTCCAAGAATTTTTTCATTAGTAGCATCAGCAAAAACATTATTTGAAAAATCAAAAACGTTATCGAAAATAGGGGCTTTAGAAAAATAGCCGACATTTGCAAACACGTTATTGTGTTCATCAATGTTAAAGTTTAAGCCAGTCTTCGCAGTATAGCCTAAGAAAGTCTGCCATTCGGTTGTTTGAGCCGGGTCGCTATTTAGAAAGTTGAAATAATCAATCCTTTGATAACCGGTATTTGAGGCTGAAACATTGAGGAAGGTGCTGATCTTTCCTGTTCTATATTCAGCCTGCGCAAATCCACCATAGAGCATAACTTTGCCGTCATTATGATAATCAACTAAGTCACCAGTTTTAGTTACTAAATTTGGATTGTTAATATCCTTAGTATTTAACCAGTAAGCTCCGCCAAGTAAGTTTCTGATCTGGCGATAATGTTCGCCAAGATAATATCTTCCATCAAATCCAACGCTTAAACTTAATTCATCGTTAACATTAGTTTTATATGTTGAGAGAAGACCAGTCCAGAAATGGTTGTTAACAGAGTTTCTTAAAATTGTTAATGACTGCTTAACGCCATTCGTGTCTAAGTTAGCTTCGTTTCTTGCCCATACCGCGTCGAAGTCAATCAAGCCGGCAGTATTGTAAATAAAGCTCGAACCTAATCTTCCGGAACCATAACCAGTTCCAAAAGAGAAATAGCCAACAGTTGAAAGAATGGAAGCATCATTTATTTGCCAGTTCCAATTCAAATTGAATTGAGGTTTGTGGTACTTATTAACAACTTCATTCAAAGGCTGTCCGAATAAGAAACCATAATTTCTGTTATAGTCAAAACCTCTCTGATTCCACGTGTCTATTGTCTGTCTTGTGGTTCTTTGTCCATGTTCCTGAGGAGAACCAACACCAGTGAATTCAACTGAATGTTTTCCAAATACACCACCGATGGAGAAGAAATAAGTAAATTCATTTAGATAAATACCATTAGCATAACCGTCCCAAACTTTTCTTGAGACTAATCCAGTCATACCAATATTATTTGTAAGCATTGATGAGAAAGCGAAAGTGGTTTTGCTTAAATTATCTGAACCAAATTCAGTGCTAAGTTTAGAAAATTCTTTTCGTCCGCTGGCACCAAAAGTTTGGACGTTAACAACACCACCAATCGAAGAAACAGAATATGGTGAAGCTCCAAGACCTCTTTGAATTTGAATGTCTTGAGTAACATTTCCAAGTCCTGCCCAATTAGACCAGTAAACCCATCCGTTTTCCATATCGTTTACCGGAACACCGTTGATCATAATGGCGATATTTCTTTGGTTAAATCCTCGAATTACTAAATTAGCATCGCCAGCACCGCCGCCGCCAGGAGATGAGTATAAACTCGGAGTAACATTTAATACTTGCGGTAAGTCTCTTGAAGAAAGTCTGAACTCGATATCCTCACCTTTAACTTCTGTAAAAGCAACAGGAGTTTCGCGTAATGTCGCACGAGTTCCTTTTACAACTGTTTCGCCCAATAGTACAGGGCTTGGCTTAAGGCTAAAATTAAGTGATACATCCCCACCCACATAAATATTAGAAACTTCAGAAATAAAACCGACATAGCTAACCGTTAGTTCATAGGTTCCTTTGGGAACATTTCCGATTGAATAAATACCATCTGCATTAGTTACTGCGCCAGTATTTAAGGCTTTCATGTAAACGTTTGCACCTGGAAGTTTTTCTCCATTTTCAGCATTGGCTACCATACCAGAAATTGTATATTTCTGAGCATAAACCGATGCAGATAAGAAGACAAGTCCAATTAAAAGAATCTTGTAAAGTTTGTGCATCAACACTCTCCTTAGTTTATTTAGTTTGTTTTTGAACCGTCGCTTTTACGACAGATTTAATTTTTACGCTTCAAATATCCTGCTTCTTTATAGTTCAGTCAAGTATAATTATTAAAATTTTTATATTTAATAAATAATTAATATTAACGCTTGACTTTAATAAAATCATTATTTTTAGCAGAATAATTTTTTTATAAAATCAATTTGACTTAAAATGAAAAATACTTTCAAGCTGTTGCTGATTTTTACGTTCTTTAATATTTGTGTTTTTACCCAAAGCCAGCCTTATGTAATTCTTATTTCGTTCGATGGATTTAGATGGGATTATCCCCAAAGAGGATTTTCACCTACTCTTGAATTAATGAAAAATGAAGGTGTTTCCGCTCTATCATTTAAGCCATGCTTTCCCTCAAAAACATTTCCTAATCATCTTTCAATAATTACGGGTTTGTATCCCGCACATCATGGTATTATTGAAAATCATTTCGAAGATCAGTTCACAAAAGAAATGTATAAAATTTCTGATACTATAGCTGTGAGAGATCCGAAGTGGTATCGAGGTGAAGCTTTCTGGGAAACTGCAAAAAGGCAGGGGATTATTACGGCAAGTTATTTTTGGCCCGGTTCCGAATTAACTGCCGATTACAAACGACCGGATTATTATAAGAATTACGAACACACAAAACCTTATTCCGATAGAATTGATGGAGTAATTCAGTGGCTCAATCTCCCTTACTCCAATCGTCCGCATTTTATAACAATGTATTTTGATGCAACTGATTCCTACGGGCATAAATATGGACCGGATTCTCCCCAAGTTGATTCGGCAATTCAGATTCTTGATAATCAATTGGCTGATCTTTTCGCAAAGTTAAAAGAAATAAATTTGTTCGATAGTACGGATATTATTGTAGTTTCCGATCATGGTATGACTGAAATAAACTCAGATAGAATTATTAATGTTGATGAAATTTTAAATGGAATAAATTTCAAAGTTGATAACTCGGGTGTAATTATGTTTTTTGATAAAGATGAAAACAACCTGAATGAAATTTATGATAGACTAATTTTAAGCGATCAACATTTTAGTCTTTATTTCAAAAAAGACATCCCCGCCTTTTATCATTTCAGTGATTCATATTTGATCGGAGATCTTGTTGCAATTGCAGATGTTGGCTGGACTTTTAGAGACAAAAAAAAGAAATCAAACGAAAAATATTTTAAAGGCGGCAATCACGGATTTGATAACGGGAACATTGAAATGCACGGTATTTTCTTCGCGATGGGACCTTCATTTAAAAAAAAATACAGAACAGGAACGATAGAGAATATCGATGTCTATCCTTTACTCTGTAAAATTTTTAATATAGTTCCGGCATATAATATTGACGGAAGTTTAGATAGGATTGGATTTATATTAAGAGACTTCTGAAAATTCAAATAATTGTCACATTGAGCTTGTCGAAATGTGATTGCAAGTTAAATTGTTAGTCTTCGACAGGCTCAGACTGACATCGTAATAATAATTCAGAAGTCTGATTAAAATAATTTGAGCATCATTAAACTAAATTGATTTCCACCAATCGTTCTTTAGAATTTCAAATTTAGCCCGTTGTTTTTTATCTAAGATCGAAAGCACATCCGAATTTGTTTTATTACGGAGCTCTAATTTTTCAGTTGCATCGGCAGAAACTTTTGCGAAATAATTTTTCAATATTTCCGTAACCCTGATTGCTTGTTCGTCTGTTAATAAAATTTTATGCTGAAGCTCGATCGTCATAGTAGAGATTGTTTGATCTATAGTCTGCTTATTAGTTTTAACCTGCGCTGATAATTGAACGAGCGATGACATAACTATAAGTAGAATTAGAAACACAAATTTGATGTTTACAGTATTCATTTTTTTTCTTTCATTTTCTATTTAAAACTAAATTTATTCGATCTAAGAAACAATAGAATTATTAATCAATGCAGATGTTGAACTTTTGGGAAATTTTTTTGTTCCATTAAAAAAATCTTAGATACAAAACCAATATGAATAAAGTTGAATCAGAGGCACTTAAAATAATAAAGAATTACTCGGCAGATCTAATCAGAAAAAAATTCTCTGTCTTCGATATAGAGCGTAATAAATATAATTACGAATTTGTTATCAAAGATATACATGATAAGGTCAAGCTTCTAGTTTACTTTGGAAAGAAAGGGACAAAAACTTTACTTCAAGGGAATAGCGAAAATAAACTTTACAAAGAAATTAACGATTATTTGTTTGGCAGTAATCTGCTTGCGCAAGTGAATGAGATTGAATTGGAACCAGCAGAATATATCGGCACGGATGAGTCAGGGAAGGGTGATTACTTTGGACCGCTCGTTGTTTGCGGAGTAATTATGAATGCTTCCCATGTTGATTATTTCAGACAAATCGGTGTTAAAGACAGCAAGTTGATAGATGATCTTTCAATTTTAATTCTCGCCGATAAAATAAAAAATGTACTCGGGAATGAATTTTCAGTTTTGAAAATAAAGCCGTTAAAATATAACGAGCTTCAGCAGCAATTTGGGAATGTTAATAAACTGCTTGGCTGGGCACATTCACAGGTGATTAAAAATCTTTTGCAGATTCAAAAAGTGGAAACAATAATTTGCGATAAGTTTGGAAAGCCTGAACATATTGATAAATATTTTACAGGCGGTGAATATGAAACTAAAATATTTCAATACACAAAAGCTGAAAGATTTTTAGGAGTTGCCGCTGCATCAATTATTGCAAGGTCGGAAGTAGTAAACTGGTTCAGACTCGCCTCTGAAAAATTACAATGTGAAATTCCACTTGGTGCTTCAGAATCAGTCGATAGAACCGCTTCACACTTGAAGAAAACTTATGGCTCAGAATTTTTAAGTAAATTAGTAAAACTGCATTTTAAAAATTCTTCAAAACTAAAATGAAATATTTCTTAAGGAAAAGTAAATGGCAAAAGTTAAAAAGGTAACGAGAATAGGCGTACTAACCGGCGGTGGAGATTGTCCAGGATTAAATGCCGTAATAAGAGGAGTAACAAAACCTGCACAGGATTATGGTATGACTGTCTTCGGAATTTTAGATGGATTCGAAGGATTGGTCGAAGGTCGTGCAAGTGAATTACGAAACGAAGACGTTTCCGGAATACTCTCACGAGGTGGAACAATACTCGGCTCTTCCAACAAAGGTGATCCATTCCATTGGCCCATTGAACGGGATGGTAAAATTGAAATCGTTGACAAGTCAAAAGAAGCACTTCAAAATTATAAAGCATGGAATCTTGATGCATTGATTGCAATTGGTGGTGATGGCACTATGCACATTTGTAATAAACTTGGTAAACTTGGAATGAGTATCGTCGGGGTTCCCAAAACGATTGATAATGATCTCGAAGCTACTGATATGACTTTCGGACACGATTCTGCAGTGTATGTGGTATCAATGGCATTGGATAGACTGCATACAACAGCATCTTCACATCATCGCGTAATTGTTTGCGAGGTTATGGGGAGATACGCCGGTTGGATAGCATTAAACGGCGGCTTGTCTGGTGGTGCCGATATAATTTTGATTCCTGAAATTCCTTTTTCTTGGGATAGAGTTTACGATAAAATTAAAAAAAGAGAACTAATGGGAAAAAAGTTCAGCCTGGTTTGTGTGGCTGAAGGCGCAAAGGCGAAAGATGGACAGCTTATTCTTAAAGGGAAAGATATCAAACGTCACGATCCGCGTCAACTTGGAGGTATCGGTGAAGTAGTAGCTAAAAAGATTGAAGAGAACACAGGAAGGGAAACTCGCGTAACAGTTTTAGGACATTTACAGCGAGGCGGAAGTCCCACTCCGTATGATCGAATCCTTTCAACAAAATTTGGCTATTTTGCTATAGAACTTGCCTCGAAACAAAAATTTGGAAGAATGGTTGCACTAAAAGGAAGTGAAATAAAAAATGTTCTAATTGCTGATGCAATCTCACACCAAAAATTAGTTAAAGAGGATAATCAGGCAGTTCAATGTGCAAAGGCAATAGGAATTTCTTTTGGTGATTAAAATTTTAATCAAAGATTCTTGTTTTTACAGGCAGCAGATAATATATTTGAATTCAATTTTTTAGAACTTAAAACGTAATATTCGGGGTCGTAGTTCATCCGTTAGCTAACGGAGGATAGAACGCCTAGAAAAAA
>Ga0172367_10006673_pt1 | contig 13475 bp, 9 predicted proteins | sample Lak10m_FD_114542 | JGI IMG/M metagenome (GOLD analysis project Ga0172367, IMG submission 114542) | Freshwater microbial communities from Kabuno Bay, South-Kivu, Congo - kab_022012_10m | ecosystem: Environmental > Aquatic > Freshwater > Lake | place: Democratic Republic of the Congo: South-Kivu...
ATAACATTTAGGATGAATAATCATTATTGTAAGACTTCAATTCATATTCATAATTATATATAGTTTTATTTCTTTAAATTAGTTTTTAATTATATTTTAAAAAATATAATTAAAGTGTCCCGAAATTCACCGAAAAAGGTGTAATTGTTTTGTTTCATCAGATTGTAAATTACTATTGTACTATCTCTAATGGTGGTAAAAATATACCTAAAGAAAACTATAAAATACATTAAAAGGTGTAAAATATTTGAATAATTGAAATTTTTAATAAAACTATATACATTATTATAATTTCTGTTAATTTCTGTTAATTTCTGTTAATTTCTGTTAATTTCTGTTAATTTTTGTTAATTTTTGTTAATTTTTGTTAATTATCAAATCAAATATAGTATTTTTAAACATTGTTTTTTCTATTATACTTTTATGTATAATATATAAATAAAAAATAATTTTAAATGTGATTTAAATTAAATAAATCTATATATTTTTATAGAATAATTTAGCAGAATTTAGCAGAATTTAAAGCAGAAATTATTTATGTAAATTATGCCATCATCTTCTTTTATACTTTTTTATTTTATATTTCTGCTTTTTCATATACTATTATACTTTTAATATTTTTTAAATATTTTGAGAGAGAGTTGAAAATCAGAAAAAATTTAATTGAAAAATGGATTTTTGTTTTTATAATAATTTATACAAATAAAAACAAAAATCCTTAGTAAAAAATAGACAAATAATAAAAACAAATAATATGATTGTTTTTGTCTAATTATTAAAAAAATTTAAAGTATCATATATTGCTTTTGTAAATGATTTAATGTTTTGTAATAAATATAAAAATGATTATCTAATTTATCATATTTAATTAATCTATTACTTAAATTTATTCTTTTTATATATTTTATATATTTTGAAAAAAATTTGTAAGAGATGAAAAAAATTTTTTTTTGATAATTTTTAATTTTTTTAAATAGAATACAAACAAATAAAATTAATTTTCATTGTTCTTGCAAATAGTGTTTTATTATTAGATATATTTTCTTGATATATTTTCTGATATAATTATTATATTGAAGTTATAATATTTATCATAATCAGAACTAACAATTTGTCTAATAATATCATTTTTAGTTAAAAAATGTTCTACATCATTAATTTCAATTATTAAACAATTGACATTCAAATATTCAGGTTGTAAAACATACATTTCATCTGGCATAAAAATATCATCTATATTAGAATATTCAATATATTCACAATCATCAACATCAATAGCATTTTCTATATCAATAACTAATTTAACAGTTTTTTTGAATATTACCATGTAAAAACAAAAATTTATAATGAATTTTTATTTTTTGTCAAGTTTATAAATTCTATCATTTAATTATATTCATCTAATGGCAAATGTTCTTTTCATATATTTAAGTTCATCTATAGTAAAAAAATTTTTATTGATATTGATATTGATTTCATTATAAACATTATTCAATTTTTTATATGTAAAAAAGTTGAAATAATATGGTATTGGTTTAATCATAATATTAAAATGATATTAAGAACACAGATAGAACCAAGTTTATCTAATTTGGATAATTTGAATTTAATTTATCCCTGGATACCTAATTCTCAATCTATAAGACCAAGTCCTCAAAATATTGAGCGAAAAAAACATTTAGCGCAACAAATAGATTTAGAATGGAGAAGTTATAAAGATTATATTTTTCATACAGTATTTGGTGAAAAATATAATGTGGATAGAGAAGAAACAGGATATACAAAATTTGTTAATCAAAAAAATTTTGAATATAATCATGAGTGGGCTTTTCAACCTTCAATGTTTCCATATGATATAAAATGTGATGAAACAAATCATTGGATTTTGTGGAATTCTACAAAAGATTTTAATTATAATTATGATATTGATATAATAAATAAAATAATAGAAAACCATTTGCAATGTATAAATGTATTAGATGCTCCTTTTCAATTTGTTTGGTATAAAAATCCAAAACCAACAATACCTGAATTTTATCACATTCAAGTATTTTGGATTAGTGGAATAAATTAAATTATTGGTTCTAAAATGGTTCCAACACCTAAACATAATCCTTCTCTCAAAAAGAAATTTTCATTTGGTTCAATAATTTCTGGATAATATTTAAATTCAAGACAAATAATAGCAGTATCGCCAGGACAAATATGTTTAATATCTTCATTTGTTTCTGTTGTTTGTACAACTTGTGTTAAATGATTATGTTGTTTTTTAATAGATCTTGCTTTTATTTCCAAAATTGATATTTTAGCTGATTGTCTAATTGTTGCACAATGAATTACAGGTGTAAAATTATCTCGCACTGTGGATGGATGAGACAATAATTTGATAACAGCTTTATATTTATATGAAGCATATTTAATTATATCCATATTATTTGTTAAAATAGAACCTTTTCTAAACATTTTGTATGTAAGTCGCTTATCAGATCTTACAGCTAAACAAGCTCTTTGTCCTGAATAAATTTTATCAACTTTTTCTTTATAATAATTATGTATTGACCAAACTTTAATATTGATTTGTTCCACAGCAGGACCAAGATAACAAGTTGTTCCAATTCCAAGAAATGTTTCTGGGTCTGAACATCTTAATATTCCTGTAGCAATCCATCCAATACCATTAGGACAATATACTTTTTCAACATAAAATACAAATGGATTTGTTTGCTGAAATTTTTTATTTGAATTCAAAAGAACTTGATCAGCGAGAGGACAAGAAATTATAGTTTTATTCTTTGGTAATTTAGATATATATGATTTGAATAATTCTAATCCTCTACCTGTTTTTGAAGATATTTTAAATAATGGAATTTGTTTAGTATTTGGAACAACATTAAAAATTTCGTTTTTTTTCACACAATTCATATCCATTATATCATATCCACCTTTTGAATAAATTTTTTTAATATCTCCAACCAAATTAGTTAACATTTCTTCTGGATTTTTATCAGTTCCAGCACAAATATTTTCTATTAAATCAGTTTTTGTTAATGCTATAATCATTGGAATTTTAAGATGATGAAGAATTTTAGTGTGTTCTCGTGTCATTTGAAGTATTCCTCTATTAGCACCTATGATTATAATAGCATAATCTGGATAATAACCCATAATACCATAAAGTGTTGTTTTTAGATATTTTTCGTGTCCACACAAATCAATAAATATTACAGAATTATTACCTTGATAATTTTTCATACTATGAACTGAAATACTTGATGTTTTACCAGATTTTATCTCGTGATTATGACCTGAAACCAGAGAACGATTAGAACCTTTACCATCATCTAATTTATTTGATATCAAAGTTCCTATTAAAGTTGATTTACCTGAATCAACAGAACCTACAACAGCTATACCTATCTCATTCAATGTATCTGACATATTTTTCGTGTATTGATAAAAATTTAATAATTTATATATAATTCAATAGATATTATATATACAATTCAATTTTTTATTAAACAATTAGTATTGTAATTATAAAAATTATTTTGTGTATAATTTAATTATTTGTTTTACTTCTTCATCATCTGATTTTAACTGCAATTTAATTTTATCAAAATTGATATCAAAATCAGAATATATTATGTATTCATTTTTTCTTTTAATACCAATTTGATTTGTTTCATCATCATAAATAATACCAAAATTTGTGTCTAAAAAATATTCTTTGCCTTTAATTTCTATAACATCAAATATTTTTTCATTCAAATTTGGAAACAATTTTGGAGGAACTTTATTTTTTTCCAATGCTTCTAATTCTAATTGCTTATCTTTATTTGATTTTCTACCCTTTTTTTTCTTTATGGGTAATATTACTTCTTGTTCTTCCAAATTAAAATTAATCTGTTTATTAACATTTGATGTTTTAAGTTTTTCTAAATCATCATCTAATATACTATATATATGTGTGTTCATTTGTTTTATTTATAATTTATAAATAACTAAATTATATCATTATTAAAAAACTATTATTTATATTAAAAAATCAATTTTTTTAATTTTCAATTATATCCATTAATATTTCTTCATCAGTATAATCTTGTGATATATAATCTTTTAATTTATGTATTATTGTTGCTGGTGTATTTTTATCATCTTTAATATTTGACAATAATCTTTCAGGAATTTCTCTTCCAATTAATTTATTATATATTTTATTGATTTGATATTTATCACATAATTTCATATCAATTTTAACATCAAATCTACCATCACGATAAAATGCTTCATCTAATTTTTCTAAATGATTAGTAGTAGCAATAAAAATTAAACCATCAGGTGTTATAGTTCCTTGCAATAAGTTTAATAAATATGCTAATGATAATTTATTATTTTTTGTTTCTAAAATTTTTGTGGAATTTTCATTTTCAATATCAAATTGTGTTCTTTTATGAACAAAATTTCCTTCAGCATCAATATCTTCAACAACAATAATTCCACCATTACAATTATTTACAACATGTTCAATTATTTTATGTAAATCATCATTTGTTTGTATAGTATCATCAAATGATAAATAATAAATATTTTTTTTTAAATAACTAGCTATAGTTAATATTGTTGATGATTTTCCAGTTCCAGGTAATCCAGATAATAATATATTGCATTTATTAGGCAATCCCAATTCTTGCAATAATTCTTTATTTGATTTAAATTTTGACAAAACAGAAATTAGCTTTTTTTCATCTTTTTCTCTCAAATATAATGTATCAAAATTTTTATATCCTCTATTAATTGGTACAGTATTTATTTTTTTATCGATAATTTCTTTTTTAATTTTTTTTAATGGAATATTATTTTTCAATTCATTAAGTTCTAAATCTAATGTCGGATTTAATGCATAATTTGAATTATTGGAATTTGTTGAATTTGTTGAATTTGTTGAATTTGTTGAATTATTTTTACCATTAATTAATTCTATTAATGTTGCTTTACGTTCTTCATATTTTTTATATTCAGGATTATCTTCTTCTATAATGGTTATATCTTTTTCTAATTTAATTTTAAAAATATCAATATGTATATTATCAGTTTTATAAATATTTGATAATGATTTAATGTATTTAACAAATTTTTCAAATATTGTAGACAATTCTTCCATAGTTTTATGTCCAAAACATTCAAAATTTAATATTATTTCATTTTTATTAGTTTTTTCATTAGTATTTTTTGTGTTATTTATTGTTGTATTTGTAATTATATTTGTATTTAATCCTAATTTTGATTTATTGGTGATTATTCTTACATAATTATTTTGATCATTTACAAATAAATTTGTTTCTTCATGATTATTAAAATTGATAATTCCTGTATAATTATATGATTTAATGTTATTTTTGTTTAAAATTTTGTTGATATATTTGGAAAATATTGTATTTGTACAATTTGAATAATTTATAAACAAATCTACATTTGATTTTGTATTATAAATTATATTTTCAATCCAATCAAAAAACACATTTTTTTTTGTTGAAAAAATAATTGATGATGAATTTACGAATTCATTATAAATTATTTCAGGAATTTTTAATTTTAAATCAAAAAAATCTAAAATTTTGTCATCAATAAATATTTTATTTAATGATAATTCTATTCCTTTTAATGAAAAACTTTTTTTAATCATTGTTAACATTATCATTATTTCAAATAAACTAACACCCAAAATTAAATTTGGATAATTATATTTTAATATCATTAATATATATTTTTCATATGACATATTATTTTCTAAAAATAATGATGAATTAATTTTATTTATTATATTATCATAATTATGTTCTAAATTTAATTCTAATTTTATTTTTTTAACATATTCCTTATTTTTTATTATATCTAATTGAATATTTTTATTGTGATTTCCTATATAATTATATTCATTACTTTTATGTATACATTCTAATATAGCTGCAATTATTGGATCATCAATCAATTGATGAACATAATATATATCATTTATATTAATATTTATTTGATTAATATCATTTTTTACTGCCATAACATCAATTAATTTTTTTTCTTTATTATTTCTAAATGATAATTCTAATATATTATTTAATTTTATTGAAATATCTTCATATTGTAAATATATATCACTCCAAATTTCTTTTATAATTTCAGTTTCCATATTTTGAAATTCTATTTTGACATTGTTAGATACCACATGATTTGTATATATTTCATTATTTTTTTTATTCATTACATTTATTAAGCCCTGTGTAAATTCTACCATTGTTTTTAATTCATAATATGCATGATTTTTTAAAGGTTGTATGGTTGTTAATGGTTCTTGTTTATTTATTTTTATTATTGGATTTTTCCACCAAAATAATGTATAAAATATATTATTAAATACATATTTACCATTATTATACAATTTAAAAAATGTATTTTTATAATTTGTTTTTATTAACATTCCAATTTCACCATATAATATTTTACATAATCCTTTTAATTCACTCACTGAAAATAATGCCATTAATAATAACATATTATTCATTGTAATTCCTTTTGTCATATCAAATGTTGATATTGATTTTGCTATTTGTGTACTTATCATTAAATCAGCATAATAATTCGGTTGTTGTGTATATGGAATTACATTGTTTTCTATTTGATAATTCATTGAATTTTTTAAATTTGTTGAATTACTTGCAGATTGTGTATTTTCTGTCATTATTAATTTTTTTCAATATATGTGAAATAAGTGTATATATATATATAATACTTACATATGTAAGTATATATATCTTTTATTTTTCAATTTTTTTTTATTATTAACTTGTATTTATTCGTGTTTAATAATAATTAATGTTTATTTTTTGTATTAAATTACAGTAAGTTTAGTTTAAAATTGTGTTTATTTACATTATTGTTGAAGTAATTTAGAAAAATTATAAATATTATTAATTATTCATTAACATTTATATTATTTATTAAAGCTGACATATAAATCCAACTCATGAAAGTATTTATATTTTTATCTTTTCTTGTTTTTATTCTTTCAAATGTTTTTAATTTATTTATTTCAATTAAACAAAGTTCAATCAATTTTGAATACATAAATTTAAAATAATGTATATATAAAATATTTTTAATTTAAATGTAAAAATGTATTTACGATTGATATATTCCAGTTCCATATGTATAAACTACAATTAAATTGGACCATATTTAATAAAAGGTTAAATATAATAAAATTATTTCTCTTAAATATTTTTGGTCAATTAAATACATGTATATATAATTAAAAGTTAATTAGTAAAAAATTACGATTTTAAACTGAATTTACTATAATAATGTAATAAAATATAATTATACAAAAAAATCAAATTATTTAAAAGTGATACCACTCTAAAATAATAATAATGAATCATTGTTTAAATATTATGATAAAATACATAAACATAATATTTGTTAACTATAATATTTTTTTTAATTTACAAGTATTAATTTTGTTTAGGTTTTCTTACATATTTTCTTTTTACTTTGTCATTTACCTCTACTTGTTCTATCTTTCCAGTATCTATATCAACTTGTTGTAATTTATTTAATTCTAATTCTGTTTCTGCTTCTGTTTCTGATTCAATTTCTGTATTTTTTGATTTTTTAGTCCTGACAATAATTTTAGATTGAGTTTCTTCATCTGAATCTAAATTAATTGTAATTCCTTGTTTATTATCAGGTTCTCCATCTTGTTTCTTACTTGATTTTGTAGATTTTGTAGATTTAATGGATTTTTTAGTTTCTTGAGTTATTTCCATAGGTTTATTTATTTCATTTGTTGGATTTTCTTTTTCTTGTATTAACATATCTAATTTAGCCATAACTTTATCATTGTATTTACGAGGTTGAGCATCAATCCATTCTTTCCATTTTTCACATACATCCAAATTTGCTCTAAGATATTCCACATAACCCCAAATTTTATTATATGTTGGAAGTTGAGATTTAAACCATTCACGGTCTCTTAATATCAGGGTGCAATTTTGTTCTATCAATCTCCAATAAATTATATTGTGAAGTGAATATCCCCAAGGCAATTTATTTAATTCTCCTAATATCCAATCATCTAATTCTTTTAAACTCATATCAATTTTTGGTGGAAATAAACATTTTGTTTTAGTCCATATTGTCATATCTGCCAAATATCCTTTTTCATTATAATCACATTCTGATAATTTTGTTGGTATTAATTCAATTACAACACCTCTCAAATTTCCATATTTTATTGACCTAAAATCACATTCTGGATGTGTATCTGCTAACCAATCTTCTCTTCCTCCATATCTTTCAATATTACATTGAATAAAATCACATTCATCTAAATCCAAACATTCTAATTGTTGTTGAACTTGACACCAATAATAAACAGGACAAATTGTATCACGAATTGGTCCTGAATATTTTATTTTTCTCATAGTTGGAGCTTTAATTTCTAACATTCTTCCTACTAATTGTGTTGGAGTTTTCATATCTCTACAATATGGGGATACTATACCATCTGGTGAAGCTGCTAAAATGCTTATAGTTGGATGAGGCATTGAACTAAATTCTTCAGCATGTACATTATTATTATATTCATACATCATTCGGATGGGGTCTTCAAATATATTACCGTGATAAGTTGCAGCATTACCTTTAAATTCTGCTCCCAATACTTTATCTAAAATAATAGTATATTGAGCTTGATGTTTATTCATATTTAATACAGTTCCTGCCTCTGACCCCCCCCAAGCCATTTTTCTCCGAGTTATCCAAGCTTCGCTCTTTTGAGCAGGCATATCTGCAGATTTAATTTTTGTGTCTTCAAATATTTTTGCTCTTCTTTCCCAATCTTCAGGAGTAGGTGGATTTATCATTACTGCTTTAACTCTATCTGACATTATTTCTCCTTCCGTTAATTCTCTCCCATTATCTAATTTATTTTTTTCTTCTCCAATATTTTGAAAACCAAATCTATATTTTGGCATTGCTGTTTGTTTATTTGTATCATTTTGCGATATTTTAGTTTCAACAGTAATTTTCTTTTTTTCAGATATTTCTAAATGTTTTTCCATTGCTTCTTCTATAATTAATTCCTGTTCCAGTGTATCTAATTCAATAAAAACATCATTAGATTTAATAACATTTTCAATTTTATTGAAATCATGTGAAAAATTACTATGAATTATATGCTCTAATTTGCCTATTAATTTATACATAAATATTTTGTTTCCTATTATATATTATATAAATAAAAGTTTAAATTAAAATAAACAAATTAATTTTAATCAGTTTTTAGATATTCGGCAAATAAATCATCTTCTAATGTTTCTTCCCAAGCTTTTCTTATTTCTTCAATATTATAAACGGTGCTCTTTTTATTTTTATAATTATGTAATTGAGAATGTAGCCATCCACCCAATGTTTTTATTTCTTCATTAATTTCACCATCAATAAGTCCACTTCTCGGAGGTCTTTTTTTATACTGAATAATGAATTTTTTCATTTTTTCAAATTGCAAAAACCAATGTTCTTCACTTGTTATAAAATATTTACTATACTCACCATCCTCAATAAATTCTTTCCATTTTTTAGTTCTATTTTCAGATAATTTATTTTGCTTATAATCAGCACTTTGGTCTGATACCCAATGTGCTAAATAATTATGTTTTTTAATTTTATTTTCCATTTCTTCATATTCTTTTTTTTCTTCATTATCTTTAAATTTTTCTTTGTGTGTGTAATTTATATGTGATGGTTTTTTATTATTTTCATCAATGAATTTTTTTAAATCTTGTAAATTATTGTTCCATAAATCTTCGTTGTCAATTCTAAAATATTGATTATATTTTGTATTTTCTATAAATTCTTTCCACAATATTTTTCTTTGTTCCGTCATTTTACTATCATCGTATTGTTTAGATTGCTCATTAAACCAGCTGACAATATAAGAATTATGATCGTTATTACCAACAATAAATTTTTTATTGATATCAATATATAATTTTAGTTCTTCTAAGTTAATTATCCATATTTCTTGATTGGTTTTTATATAATTGTAATTTTCATCATTTTCTTTAAATTCTATCCAAATATTTTTTATATCCTCATTTGGCATTTTATTTTCTCTATAATTTTCATTTTGTGCATCAATCCAATATGCCAATGATTTCTCAAGTTTATTATCATTTTTATTATTTGGTCTTCTTTTATTCTTTGCAATAAATTCTTTTAATAATTTAAAATTTTTGTGCCATTTTTCAATATTGACATCATTCAATTTTTTCATATGAGTTATATATTTAACATCATTTACAAATTCTGTCCATGAATTATAATTTGATGTTATATTCATACTTTCTTTTTTATCTTTATAATTTTGTATTTGTCTTGACAACCATTGATTTAATGTATTTTCATTTTTTTCCTTTATATGACCTCTTGGCCTATATCCATTGACATCAATAAAATCTTTTAACATTTGTAATTTTTCATTCCAAGTATAAAATCTAAATTCTTTAATTCCAACAACATAATCAGTTATTTTTTTTGTCTCATTCTTTATTAAATCATTTTCTTCATTATTTAATTTAACCAAATGAGAATCTACCAATTTAATTTTTGTTGTTAATTCTGTATCATATTCTTTAAGACTACTTAAACAATCTAATAATTCATTATATTGAGAACACCAAAGATAAATATTTGCTTTTTTATTTGGTTTGGATTTGATTGTTCTCATTGCTCTACACATTCTTTGAATAGTTCTAATTTTGGAAGTAGTAGGATATGAAATAAATATTGAGTCGCATGAGGGAATATCAATACATTCATCTAATATTTTAATTGAAAACAAAATTGATAAATTAGAATTATGTTCAAATTGGTTTAATATATATTCACGTGAATTTTCATCTTTTGTGAAATCATTTGATTTAGAATGAGGAATGGAAGATATAATTTCATTTAACCAAATATCGTCTTGACAATAAAATGAGGATAAATTTTTAATAGCATTTTTTAATTTGTATAAGTCTTCCATATCTTTACAATAAATAATTAATTTTTTACTTCCATAATATCCTAAACATTTATAAATATATGCTGATTTAGCCAAATAATCTTCATCAATAAGCTTAATATCAATTTCTTTTTTTATATCATCATATAATAAATCATTTTTTAAAGTAATGGAAGGCAAACAAATATTATAATCACATATAAATTTATTTTGTATAGCATAAGAAAAATTCATAGAATAAATTATTTCACCAATCATATTTGAAATATCAAAATCTTCATAATTAGAATTTTCTAATTCATAAATTCTAGGTGTAGCACTCAAGAACAATATTCTTTGTTTAGAATTTAACAATTGATTAATGGCATCATCTGAATTTGTTAAATTTGTAATGGATATATTATGAAATTCATCAAAAATAATAATTGTTTCATCCACATCTAAATTTGTCAATATTTGATTAATTATATCAACACTTTTATATGTAGAACTAAATAATATAGTATTGTCTTTTCTTTTTTTGATAAATTTATTTATTTTTGTCAAATCGCGTGTTCCATCAGTGTCAATTAGTAAAGAATTTGAAATTAAATTATTATCATATTCACAATATCTCATTAAATTTTGTTCAGCAAATTGTTTCAATGGAGAAATGATGATTATATTTTTATATTTACTGGCAATTAAAAATGAAATCAAAGTTTTACCACAACCACAAGGAATAGATAATTGACCTCTAATATTATTATCGTCTTTAAAAAATTGTTTAATTTTTTTGACGGCATCTTTTTGATATTGATATGGTTTGATTATAATTTTATTAGATGATGTTTTTGTATTAGAAATATCACTTGATGAATTATCAATTTCCAAATCATTATTATCTATATCTTTATCTTTGATTTCACATTTTACATATTCAATTTTATCATTGATTGAATGTTCCTTCAATAAATAGTGTATTTTATCAGTATAATACACATAACCTTTTGTTATTTTTGAATAATTGAACATCATAAAATAAAAAGTTGAAATATTAGAAATAGTTAAACCATTTGAATATCCATTTTTGCATTGAATAGCAATTAATTTATTATTGGAATCTAAACCTAATAAATCAATACCAGTATCAATTAAACAATTAAGATATTTCACATTATTTTCAAGTTTGATTTTTTTCTTTAATAATCTATGTTCATTCATATCATGAATAAATCCATAATCAATTAAAATGTATTCAGGAACATATTTCCAGTTCCACAAATCATAACCATTATTAGAATTTAATTCATTTAACACATAATCTTCATATATATCACCTTTAACCTTATTCATAAAACCAAATATATATATTTAATACATCAATATATATAAAATTTCAATTTTTATTTATTATCTCTTCCAATTATATGAACATTTGTTATTTTTTAATTTGTTCTAAATCAATCTCATCAAACATAAATAATTTAAGATTTGATGGTAATTTATAAATTGACAATTTACGTCTCGGATTTAATTGTAATGTTTCAATTGTATTAGGTAATGCATTAATTGAATGTATAAATGAATATCTTAAAAGTCTTAATATTTTTAATCCAATTAGCAAATTGTTAATTGGATGATTAAAATTACCTGACAAATATACTACTTCAATAGTTTTAGAAAGTATACTAACATATTGTGAAAATCTACCATCAATAATTAAAGTTTTTAATTACATAACAAATTATTTATAGATTGATTAAACTCAAATTTAACAATTTAATATGAAAATGTAAATATGGTTGAATATTAAGATTAAATCACCCACCAAATACTATTGATGTTTTTATACATTCTAAACATAAATATTTTAAATTCAATGGTAAATTTACTTTTGATTAAAATCACAACCTCTAACAAAATTATAAATAATTTTTTTTGAGAGATCAAAAGTTAAAACGAATTATAATTAGATTTTTATTTTAATTCTCCTCTGGACATTTTTTATAAATTACTTGAACATTTTTAGGTAAATAATTTAATTTATCATAATCTTCATACATTTTTAAAGTTTTTAAAGATGAAGGTAAATTATCTAATGGACTATTAAAATACATACCTAATTCTAATTCTTCTAAACTATCAGGCAAATAATCAACCATTGTTGTTTTTATACATTCAAAACACAAATATTTTAAATTTTGTGGTAAATCGATTTTTTGATTAAAATAATAACCGAAAGTTAGATGGGTTAAATTTTGTGGCAATTCTACTTTTTGATTAAAATCATTACCTAAAGTTAAATGGGTTAAATTAGGTGGAAAATTTACTTTTTGATTAAAATCATTACCTAAAGTTAAATGGGTTAAATTAGGTGGAAAATTTACTTTTTGATTAAAACGATCACCAAAAGTTAAATGAGTTAAATTAG
>Ga0172367_10006674_pt1 | contig 13474 bp, 25 predicted proteins | sample Lak10m_FD_114542 | JGI IMG/M metagenome (GOLD analysis project Ga0172367, IMG submission 114542) | Freshwater microbial communities from Kabuno Bay, South-Kivu, Congo - kab_022012_10m | ecosystem: Environmental > Aquatic > Freshwater > Lake | place: Democratic Republic of the Congo: South-Kivu...
CGGTGGGGGTGCGGTGAAAGCCGCCGCGGGCTTCGTCACCGTGAACCTGCTCCTCGCGCTGGCGAACGTGGTCGCCGCCGGCGTGATCCGGGTGCTGGCCGACCTCGCCCTCGAGACCTGCCCCGAGGTGGGCGGCACGCTCGCGGCCTACCTCGCCATCGGCATGACGGGCGTCGCCTGCGCCGTGCTCTTCGTGATCGGGGGAGCGGCCGTGGTGCAGCAGCCATGGGGTAGGATGCGCCCATGAAGAACCTCCTCACCGGCCAGCCGATCGCGCAGATCGAACTGAAGACGCGGATCGAGACCCCGCTCTCCAAGGCGGCCGACCGGGTGGCCGAGCTGGAGAAGCTGCTGGCCGACCGGGACAAGGAACTGGCCGACGCGCGCGCCGAGGGTGCCGAGCACGAGGCCGAGTGCGAGGGAGCGGAAGCCCGCTGCGAGGAGCTGCAGGCCCGGGTGACGGCGCTGGAAGCCGAGGCCTCCAGGGCGCACCAGATGCACGCCGAGCACCGCCAGCAGATGACCAAGGCCTACGAGTCCGTCGCGCGCGTGCGCGAGGCGCTGGCGGGCGCCGAGGCCCGCCTCGAGGCCGCGCAGTCCGCCAGGAACATCGCCGAGGGAGCGCTCGCGCAGGAGCGCGCCAGCCGCCAGGTGCTCGAGCGCGAGCTCGCGGCGCTGGCCGGCCGGGTGATGGCCGAGCCCGAGGACGACAAGCCCCCGGTGGCGTGGACCGCCAGGGTGGTACGAAACGACATCGGCCGCATGGAAGCGGTAGAGTTCATCCCCAAGGCTTAATCAGGAGTAGACACGGCCATGTCAAAGCCCATCGCAAAGCCGCAATCCCCGCGCGTCCACTGGGACGCCAAACACGGGTGGTTGGTGGACACCACCTTCCCGATGACCCGCCGCGTGCTGCAGGCGTGCGTGGACTACACGCTCAAGGCACAGGGGCAGCGAGTCGCCGGCATGATCCCGGGCCCGGCGCGCGATCAACTGGCGGCTGCGCTGCGCGCGCTCTCGGTGGACGCGATCCAGCAGAACATCCAGCCCGCCCATCCGTGGGAGCAGGAGCGCATCGTGTACGCCGGTTCCGAGCGGGTCGGCGACAAGATCATCAGTTTGGGAGCGGCGTAGATGGCTCAGACCTGGACGGCCTACTACTCTGGCGTCGCGTTCGCGGCCTCCAAGAACATGGCGGCGGTGCTGAACTCGCACGCCTCCGAGGTGCTGAAGATCCGTCGCGCGGGGCTCCTGAACGCGCAGACGGCAGCTGTAACGGGCGTGCTGTGCCAGATCGAGGCGCGCACCTACCAGACGGGCTCGCCCGGACTCACCGCTCCAACGGCGATCACGCCGACCTCGCACGACACGACGAACACGGCGCCCGCCTCGGCCACCTACGGGCACGCGGGGACGATCGCCGGAACGGCGCTCACGCTGCGCCGGGTGTTCTGGTCGTCGGACGAGGCGGCGATTTCGGCGGCGACCTCGGACGAGCTGGAGACCTACGTGCCGCTGAACATCATCTTCGACGCCGGGTACGGAGACTCGACCAACGTGCAGCCGCTCGCGCTTCGCCAGAACCAGATGTACATGCACTTCAACACGACGGGCGCGGCGGGGCTGCTCGACTCGTGGATCGAGTTCACGAAGGAGTGACGCCATGATGCTCGCAGAGGTGTGGCAGCAGCGTCGCGACAATCGCAACGTCGCCACGCGACCCGGGAAGCTCTGGTACGTCGCTCTCGGTCACGGCTCGCTCGCCGAGGCCATCGAGGCGGCACGAGAGAACCAGCCGATCACCGACGAGGACATGGGCGCCACGGACTGGTACGAGGGCGCCATCGAGCCGCACGACGTCTACGGGCAGCCGCACAACGGGACGGTGAAGGCAATCCACCCGGTGGCCTGATGGAAACCTACGCCTTCGCTACCCGGGTGGGCGGTGGATCGTGGAATCACGAGGTATTCGCCTCGCCCGGATCGCCGTACTTCGAGGGCGGGGCGGTGTTCTCGATCATGAACAAAGTCGGCTCCGACCGCAGGGTGCGGTTGAAGCGCCTCTCGATCGCCGAGATCGGCGGGCGAACGACGACCACGGTTATCCCGATCACCGCGCAGCGCATTACGGCGCTGACCGGCGGCGAGGACTTGGCGGTGCTGCAGTTCGACACCGAAGCGGACGCGCTCCCGTCGCAGGTGCGCGTGGTGCGCGCGCCCGGCAGCATCACGACCAGCGGCGCGACGCTGCGCTCGCTGCAGGGAGGCCCGCGACTTGGGACTGCGCGGAACCCGTTTCTTGCCGCGCTCTCTCTCTGTGGCAAGACGTTCCTGCACAGGATCAATCCGTCGTCGATGATGTCGTTCCACGACGCGAACATCCAGGGGCAGGTACTACGGGAAGGCGAGGGACTGGCGCTGCGGACCAACCTTCTGGCTTCGGCGCAGTACCGGCTGCAGGTGTCGGTGTGGTTCAGCACGGCGGCGGGCGACACCTACTACGCTTGCGAGGTGCTCACCGCGTCGAGCGGCTCTGAACTCCTCGCCGTGATGAACGGCAGTGGGTCGGGGGTGGTGCTGACGCTCGGCAGGATAGAGGTCAGCGAGATCAGAACGGACGACGCGCTGGCCCTGTTCACGCTCGAGACGATCAGCGGCAGTCGCGGCGGCGACACGGTGACGCTCAACCCGATGGACACGGCGAACACGCTGCTCCCGGCGTCGAACGTGGACATCGTGCTGAACGCGGGCGTGACGCAGGCGAACGTGGACGCGCTGCAGATGGGAAAGCCGCAGCGCGGCGGCGATGCCTTCCCGCTGCGTCGGAAGAACGCCGTGCCGTTCGGCATCAGCGCTGGGCTGGCCTCGGGGATGGTCGGCGGGTTTGGCGGCAGGTTCGGCGGGATGGGGGACCTGTTCCGGCACGGCGGGCTGCGCCTGCCAGCGGATTCCGAGACGCAGGAGATCGTGCTGCAGGAGGGCGACGGCATCGCGCTGCTGCAGAAGGTCAACGCCGGCGGCTATGGCGACTACGAGATCACCGGCTACGTCTGCGTCGAGGACACCGGGTCTGGCGGGGGTGGTGGAAACACCTACAGCCGCAGCCGCGTGGTGAACGCATGAGGCAGTTGAAGCAATCCGTGGCGGCGAACGTCATGGTATTCGTGACGGATTCGACCGACCACGTCGCCGGTCTCGCCTCGGCGACGCTGACGATCACCGCCTCGAAGGACGGGGCCGCGTTCGCCTCGATCAGCCCGACAGTCACCGATCGCGGCAACGGCTGGTACAGCGTGGCGCTGACCGCGTCGCACACCGACACCTTGGGCGACCTCGCGCTGCACATCACGGCGAGCGGCGCGGACCCAACCGACCTGCTCTGTCGCGTCGTGGCCGGAAGCCTGGACGCCGACGTCTCGAGCCGGCTGGCGACGGCCGGATACACGGCCCCGGACAACGCCACGATCACCACAATCCAGGCGGACACGAACGACATCCAGACCAGGCTGCCCGCGGCCCTCATCGGCGGCAGGATCGACGCCACCGTGGGCGCCATGCAGACCGACACGCTGACCGCCGCCGCGCTGGCGGCGGACGCGGTGGCAGAGATCCAATCCGGGCTCTCCACGCTGGATGCAGCGGGGGTGAGGGCGTCCGTGGGACTGGCGAGCGCCGACCTAGACACGCAGCTGGCGGCGCTGGCAACGCTCATCGGCACCAGGGCGGAGCCGGGGGATGCGATGGCGCTGACCGCCGCCGCGGTCGACGCGATCTGGGACGAGGTGCTGGACGGAGGCTTCACCGGGCGGGAGCTGATGCGCGGATTCGCCGCCGCCCTCCTGGCCAAACTTTCCGGGGCCGACGCCAACGCGCCGGTGTTCCGGGACGTCGCAGACGCGAAGAACCGCATCACGGCCACCACGGACGCGAGCGGGAACAGGACCGCCGTCGCGCTTGACCTGACCTGATGTTCGCGCACGCGTTCTTCCCGGGCGCCTTCTTCGCGCCGACATACTACCCGCCTGCCAGCACCACGCCGCCGGCGACCAGAACGGTCTACGAGGGGCGCCGGCCAGAGGACGAGGACGACGAGGAACTGGCGATCGTGCTGGCGCTATTCCGGCGCCTCGCCGAGGGCGAGGACAACGGCAGGTAGCGCCCGCGGTTCCCGAGCGGTTAGAATCCGCCGGCGAGGGTGCACGACCGAAGGGAGCACGGCATGGGACAGGAAGACCGCCTGACAGGCCTCGTCGGTTTCTCCGGCATGAAGGTGCCGGTGCGCATCGCCACCACCGCCGCCATCACCCTCTCGGGCGAGCAGACCATCGACGGCGTGGCCGCCGTCACCGGGGACCGCGTGCTGGTGAAGGACCAGGCCTCCAGCGTCGACAACGGCATCTACGTGGTCGACACCGGCGACTGGAACCGCGCCGCCGACTGCGACGGCCCATACGACCTCGTGCAGGGCTCGGTGGTCTACGTGAACGCCGGCAGCACGAACACCGGCTTCTGGTACTGCACCACCGCCAACCCGATCACGATCGACTCGAGCAGCATCGTCTGGGCGCGCGCGAGCTCGGTGCTGGCCGCGGTCTCGGCATACATCCAGACGCTGCTCGACGACACGACGGCCGCGGATGCGCGCACGACGCTCGGCGCTGCGGCGAGCGGCGCGAACGCCGACATCACGAGCCTTACGGGCCTGACCGCCGGAAAGACCTACACTGCGCGCTCCTCGGACACCGTGCTCGGAACGACCGACTACGGGCGCGCGTTTGCGGCGACCAGCACGTTCACGCAGACGATCACCGCCGCCGCTACGCTCGGCAGCGGGTGGTGGTGTTCCTACCGGAACAACGGCACGGGGATCATCACCCTGGACCCGAACAGTTCCGAAACCATCGACGGGAACACGACGCTCAAGCTCTACCCCGGAGAGTCGTGCGAAATCCACTGCGACGGGTCGAGCTTCACGACCACGGGACTCAGCACAGGCTGGGTCTACATGATGAGCGGGACGGCGTCCTCGTCGGCATCGCTCGACTTCGCCGGACTGACGGGATTCACCGACTACAAACTCATCATGGAAAACCTGCTGCCAGCCACCGATGTTGTGAGCATCGGCTTCAGGTGCAGCACGAACAACGGCTCGTCCTACGACTCCAGCGCGATCTACTACGCGGGCGGGGAGAGGGCGTACACGACAGGCGTGTATGACGGGTCCGCCGGAAACACGCGCCTGTACATGATGTCGTCTATCGGAAACGCGGGGCACGGATACTCTGGCGAACTTACTGTGTTCAATCCAGCGTCCAGTTCACACAAGATTTTCACGGAACTAAGCGCCGCATTGCTTTCGGACGGCAATATGTGGGCGCACTTCGGCGGCGGACGGTACGCCTCGGGTAGTGTCGTGAACGGCATAAACGTCGCGTTCAGCAGCGGGAACATTGCTTCCGGCACGGTGCGCGTCTACGGTCGAAAGAGGACGTGACCATGCACAAGATCGTGAACGGCGTTCGAGTCGATCTGACGCCAGAGGAGATCGCGGAATTCGAGGCAGCCGAGGCGACGTTCGCTGCGGGCGCGCACAACGCAGGCATCGACCGGCAGATCGTCGCCGTCGAGTCCGCCAACCCCATGACCCACCGCGCGCAGCGCGAGGGCCTGTACTCGATCGCACTGCTGGCCGACCTCCTGAACGCCGCCGTCTCCCAGATCGAGGCCGAGATCCGCACGATCCCGGGGCACGAGACCTTCCAGCTCACTCGCCTCCCGGACCTGAAGCAGAACGCCGGGATGGTGCGCATCAAGACCGCCGACGACGCCATCAAGATCCTGCGCGCCCAGAGGCTGACGTGAAGGGGGCGTCGCGCGCGCTCGCCGCCTTCGTGCTGCTCGGCGTGCCGTTCGCCATCACCTCGGTGCTGGCCGGCGTGGCGGGCCTGGTACTCTCCCCGCTCTACGGGGTGAACGACTACGCGAAGAACCTGCTGCGCGCTGCGGACAAGCACGCCGCCGCCCTCCTCGGATTCGACGGCCGCTCCACCATCAGCGCCGAGTGCGGCGCCAGCACCTGCAGGGCGTGCGCACTCTTGTGCCGCGCGATCGACTGGATCCAGAAAGGCCACTGCGAGGGCGCCGCCCTGCGCGAGGGCACCAAGAAACCGTAGTCGGGGGAGGAAAGGGTGGCGGACAAGAACATGCGCAAATACGACCTCTTCGAGATCAAGGTGGCGACCTTCCTGATCGGCCTGTGCGGGGTGATCGCCGGGGTGTCGACCTACGGCCCGACCGACAGCCTCTTCGTGCGCGCGCTGCAGGCCACGCCGATCGCGCACTCCTGGGGCGTGGCGCTGGTCGCGGTCGGCGGGTGGACGCTGGCGGCCGCCTTCCAACCGACCCGCGCCAACCGCCACCACGCCCTGACCGCGAGCTGGCTCATGCTCTGGGCGACCTTCGGGATCTTCCTACACTGGGGGCGCATCACGCTCCCGGCCGCCCTCGTCTGGGTGCACGGCACCGCCGCGCTCGTGACGCTGGTGGTCGACGTGCACGCCCACGCCAGGGCTATGGAGCGCACCCGGAGCGCGAGCGGTGGACAAGCGCTCGGTTGAGGCCGGCACGCTCGCGTGGTTCGCGGGCCTCCTCGTGGAGGTCCAGCAGATCCTCGTCGCCTTCCCGTTCGTGAGCTTTATGGTGGTGGCGGTGGGCGGCGCGTTCGCCGCTGGCGCCTTCGCCATCGAGACCGGCACCACGAAGAACGGCCTGCGCTCGCGGATGATCCGCGCCATGTTCAGCTGCAGCATGCTGGCCTTCGTCTGGACGTACTTCCAGTGGCCGATCCCGCTCGGGCTTGCGGCCGCCGGCGTGGTCGCCGTCTACCCGCAGCAGATGCTCGAGTGGGCCCGCGACATTCTCAAGGCAGCGGGCGAGGCCCGCGCGAAGGGGGGGAAGTAATGGCAACGCTGAAACCGGACGAGGCCGAGGGCGGCGCGCGCATGTGCGCCTTCCTCGACACCATCGCGCACTCCGAGCTCGGGCCCAAGCTGATCGAGGCCACGGATGACGGGTACAACGTGATCGTGGGGAGCACGCCACAGAAGCCCATCCTCTTCGGCAGCTACGCCGAGCACCCCCGGCGCTACCAGGCGAACATGAACTCCGACGCCGCCGGCCGGTACCAGTTCCTGGGCCGCTACTGGCAGCACTACAAGGCGCAGCTCAAGCTCCCCGACTTCGGCCACCGCTCGCAGGACCTCTGGGCCATCCAGCTGATCCGCGAGTGCAAGGCGATCGCCATGATCGAGGTCGGCGCGATCGAGGACGCCATCCTGTTCTGCCGCAGCCGGTGGGCATCCTTTCCGGGGGCCGGGTACGGGCAGCACGAGAACCGCATGGCGGACCTCGTGGCCGCGTACCGCAAGGCGATCGAGGTGTACGCGTGACCCCGGCCACGATCGGCCTGATCGTGCTCGGCGTGCTGCTGGCGATCTCCACCGCGGGGAACGCCTACTTCTGGCACGAGAGGGACGGCCTCATCCAGCGCGAGGCGACCGTCCAGCAGCTGCAGCGGGACACCCGGGAGGCCGCCAACACCTGCACACGCAGCGTCGAGGACCTGGGCAAGAAGGGCGCCGAGCGCGACCAGCGCCTCGCGGCCGCGCTCTCGAGGGTGGCGCCCGCCGTGGCCGCCGACCAGCGCGCGGCGCTCGCGGCGCTGGCCGCCAAGCCCGACGACCCGAAGGACCTGTGCGGGAGCCTGGAGCGCTACCTGCGCCGCCAGCTCGAGGCCGAGAGGGGGGGAACGCCATGAGGGTGCTAGCAGCCATCGCCGCAGCCGCGCTGACGGCCGCCTGCGCCACGCAGGAGGTCGCGCCCGGGGTAGTGAAGCAGGCCACGCCAGAGCCGCCCTGCGACGCCGGGAAGGCCCCCAAGGGCCGCGTCTACCCGGCCGACAGCCTGACCGGGCAGGAGGACATCTACCAGATGGGGGCGGCGCTCTGGGCCGACCGGCTCGCGCGCCGGGCCTACCAGCGCGAGGCCGAGGCCTTCATCGAGGAGTGCACGCGGCGCTGATCTTGCGCCCGATCCACCGCATCACCGGCACCGCCATGCTGTTGCCGAGCGCCTTGTAGCGCGGGCCGTCAGCGGCAGGCTTGTTGCGGTGAGGTACGAGCGTGTAGTCGTCTGGAAATCCTTGTAGGCGCTCGCACTCTCGCGGTGTGAGGCGGCGCACTTGCATGGCGGTCTGCACGGCCGGCACCGCCGTCGATCCGTTGTTCTGTGCCTGCAGCGTCGGCGCGAACTCCTCGGTGACGAACGTGCCGCCATCGGTGTCGAGTGGCCCGGTGCGCTCGTTCCACGCATCATGGTCTTGCCGCGCGTTGAATGCCACCGCCACCTGCCCGCCGCCATTCGCGTGGCTGCCGTCGTGCTGCATCGCGCGCAGCGTCGGCGACACGTCGGCGGATGCGTCGGCGCCGTGATCCTTGGCGGAGAAGGCGATGTACGTCTGCTGCTTCATGCCCGGCCCCGCGGCCAAGGCACCGGCAACGGCACGGACCTCGTCGCGCTGGTTCTGCGTGAACCCGATAGCGCCGTCAAAGCCGCCCCCGATTACGGGGATCAAGTGTCCGGGCTTCGTGTCCGAGTCCGCACCCTTCGCGTCGCGCTCCTGCAGGCACCACGCCACATCCGGCAACAGGGAAGATGCGGCCGGTGTAGGCGTCCTGCCCGTTGAGCCCCCCCCGTTGTGGGCGCCATCGGTCAGCGCGCCGCAGGTTTCGGGGATCAGGTGATTTCCTGCGGCGGCTTCGTCTCGGTTGAAGTTGTGGCGACCGCACAGAGTGCCTGCCGTAGCGCCTCCGGCAGTACCTTCCCCCGCTTCTCGGCGCGGCGCAGAATCCCCGCGCAGGCCCTCGGGCTCAAGAAGAACCGGCGGTCGATCGGCCCACGCTCCAGCGTCGAGGAGAGCGAACACGCGACGGCGCCGCTGCGCCACACCGAACCACTGCGCGTCCAGCACGGCCCACTCGACGAGGCCGTTTCGCCCGAGCGCCACGCCTTCTGTTCCCCACCCTTCGCGGGGGACAGCGAGCTCGCATCCTGCCATCGCACCAACCACGACAGCAAAGTCTCGGCCGGCGTTGCTGCTGAACGCTCCGGGGACGTTTTCCCACAGGAGGAATCGTGCCCCGCAAAGAGATCGTGCTGCATGGAAGACCCTCACCTGTTCGCTGAATAGACCGGAGCGTGCGCCCGCGAGCCCCGCACGTTTGCCGGCCACGCTCAAGTCCTGGCACGGCGAGCCGCCGACGACGAGATCAATCGGCCCAAGCGCGGCGATGCGCTCGTCGGTGATCTGCGACACGTCGCCAAGATTCGGGACGTCGGGGTAGTGGTGCGCCAGCACGGCAGACGGGAACGCATCCACCTCGGCCACGCCGACGCATGTCCAGCCCAAGGGCTTCAGCGCCACGCTGCAGGCCTCGATGCCGGAGAAGATGGAGAGGAACCTCACGGCCGCACCCACTGCGTCCACAGCCCACGCACCCACGAGGCCGCGTACAGGAACGACAGCGCGAATATCCCCCACTGCCCCGCCTGCCAGGTGGCGTAGAACCAGAACGGCTGCGCCATCAGGCCGAACACCGGCGCCCACCGCCGCACGCCCGCGCGACGATCCTGCGACAGGAACACCGCCGACACGCCGAACACCGCGATGAAGAACTGCTCGATCATGGGCAGGGCGGGAGCGACCGCTCGAGGCGCTCGATCTCGTGGACCACGATCGCGTCCGCCGGATCCACAGGCCCCATCACCTCCTGCAGCGCGGACCCCAAGATCAGCAGCCGCCGCACATCGCGCATGCCGGCGAGCTCGTCGTCGGCCTTCTTCTGGGTCAGCTTCTTCTGCGCTACCCACCGCGGGTAGGCCGCCAGGCGCATGCGCAGCTCACGGTCGACGCAGGCCACGGCGCGCTCCAACTGAGCGCGCCGCTCCACGTCGGCCACCGCGGAATCGACATCGGGCCCGAGCAGATCCACGGCTACTCCACCGCGCCGCCGGCCAGATCCACCGGCGCCACCGACACGCGCGGGGACTGCCCGAGGAACGCCGCCAGCGCGCCCGCGCCATCGGCACCGGGGTGCACCTGCGCGCGGAAGGTGAGCTCGACCGTGCCGCCCTCCTTGGGCGCCAGCGCGATCTTGTTGATGCGCGCCTTCTCGAAGACGACGTCGTCGGCCTTCTTCGCGCCGTGCAGGGTCAGCACCGCATCGAAGTCGCCCGACCAGGTGAGCGGCCCCAACTGCGGGAAGCGCAGCACCGGCAGGTGCTCGGAGGCATCCACCAGGGACAGCTGCCCGGTGGCCTCGACGTCGGACGCGTAGAGCGCCGACTTCAAGGTGCCCGAGAGCTGGCCGAGGAAGTCGTTCGAGACGTCCGCCACCAGCTTAACGTCGGCGCCGAGCACCGGATCCTCGCCGTGCTTTTCCTCGCGCAGGTTCACGTGCGCGACCTTCGCCTGCAGCTTCTCCAGCTTGAAACGGGACATGCGTGGTACCTCCTCGGTTAGAACGGAATGTCGTCTTTCATGTCGTCGAAGTGCCCGCCGCCGGGCTTCTTGGCGCCGGCGATCGCGGGCGCCTGCAGCGTGACGCCGGCCGCTGCGAGGGTGGGCGGCAGCCACGCCGCCACCTTGACCGGATCGTACCCGGCCTCGACCGCCCAGTCGTGCATGGACTGGCAGGCCTCGGTGAGCCGCGCCACCGGCACGAGCTGCAGGCTCCCCACGCGCAGGTGCTCGAGCAGCCGCGGCACCTCCACCCTGCAGGCCGCCGCGAAGTCAGAGAGCCCGACCACGACGTCCGGCGACACCACCGCCTCGGTAGGCCGCGCGCCCTCGCGCTGGCTGGCAAGCGAGGCGCGCACGCGGTCCTTTACGTCCACGATCGCGTCCGCCCAGTAGCGCAGCTTCGCGCCGTCGACCTTGCCGCGGTATTCGCGCAGCCGATCGACCGCCTCGGTGAAGACGCGCTGCAGGTCCGGGATGTTGCGACAGCGCAGGATCGCGCGCTGCGCCGCCCCGGCATGCGCCTCGGCCGCCTCCTCGGGCGAGGGCTCGGTGGCCGCAGCCCGGTCGATCGCCTCGCCCTCCATCAGCCAGTGCATCAGCGCCTTCCCGGTCTCGGCCGAGATCCGCGTCTCTTTTCCCCAGAACAACCTGGTCCGATCCTTGGAGGCGCGCGCGATGTTCCCGTCGACGTCCAGATCCAGCATGGTCGTGAACTCGTACTCGATGCCCGCGCGCTGCACCGGGGCGAGGCCCACCTTCTTCGGCTTCTGCCCCTTGGTGCCGTCGCGCTTGGTGTACTCCTCCATGACGTACTGGGTCTTCGCGCGCATCGTGCAGATGATGTGCGCCGAGCAGCCGAGCAGGGATTCGACGAAGTCGTTCTGCTCCGGCGTGGCATCCTTCCAGGCCTCGAACTGGTTCGACGAGCGCGAGCGCAGCAGGTCCACGGTCTCGAGGATGCCGCCCGCACCCGCCCAGGCATGCGAGATCTGGTCGAGCACGATCACCCGGCAGCCGGCCCGCTCGAGCGCGCGCATGGCGCCGACGTAGCGCGCCGGGGTGTAGGGCGCCTGCAGCTCGATGACGTCGAAGGGGAGGATGTGCGAGTAGAGCGCGGCCGACCGGCGCTCGGTGTCGACCACGCCGACCTTGCCCTCGAGGGTGCCCTGCGCGTGCCCGGCCTCGAGGAGGTACTCCACCATGCCGCGGGCGAGCAGGAGCGCCCCGGTGGTCTTGCCGCCACCCGAGGCGCCGCACAGCGCCATGCGCGCGAGCGCCTGCGAGCGGACGGCACGCCGGATCTCGAACTGCTCGTCAGCCATTGCCGGGCTCCCGAAGCGGAGCGGGTTGCGGGTGCTGCTCCGCCACGTGCGCGCGCAGCCGCCCGCGGAGCTCGGCCAGGTCGCGCGCCTCCCGCAGGTAGCGGTCGTACTTCGCCTTCCACTCCTTCGATTCCTTCTCCGAGGTCCAGGGCGAGTGCGCGACGAACAGCGCCGCCGCCTCGGTCTGGATCAGGCGGCAGGCCCGGTTGATCAGGTTTACATCAGCATCGGTGAATCGCGGCACGGCTCCTCCAGCGTCGATAGGCCGCCTCGAAGCGGTCCCGTAGTTGCACGAACTCCTCGTCCGTGAGGGCAGCGAGCTGCCCGTCGTCGGCAAGCGCGGTGAGGGAGAGCAGGCGAACCGGCACGCCCTCCTCCGTCGCTTCCAGATCCTCGAAGAACGCGATCGCGCGCAGCCACTCGCCGGCCGCGCGCTCGAAGTCCACCATCATCTCCATCGCGCGAGCTCCGCAGGCGAGGCGACGAGGTCAAGGCAGGTGTGGATCCACGGCCCGCCATCGGCCGAGTGCGCGACCCACTGCTGGCCGGCGCAGTCCACCGGCGCTCGATCGCGGTACGGATCGAACCCCGGGCGCCGGTAGTACTCGCGCGCGGTCTGCTCGGACACGATCGAGGCATCCAGATCCAGCGCCCCGACCAGCGCGGCCAGCACGAACATGAGGCCGAACGCGCGGCGGATCATGCGCGGGCCTGCTTGCGCGCGCGCACCAGCGCCACGGCCCGGCGCATCTTGGCCTGCTGCACGGCGACCGCCTCGACGTGGTGCGGGAACGGCCAGCCGCGCGCCGGATCCCAGACCACGCGCGCCGTGGCCGGCAGGAGCGGGCGGTGGCGCTTGCGCTTGGCGGCGCTCATCGCTGCACCTCGAACGACACCTGCCCGCGCTTCGAGCCCACGCCCTTCAAGAGCTGCGGGAAGCCGGTCTGCTCACCCTCGGCCACCAGGTACGAGATCAGCGAACGCACGTAGTTCGCCGCCGCGGTGGCCGAGTGGTGCGGGTACATCGAGCGCGCCAGCTCGTCGATCGACACCCACCCGCGCCGCCAGCCGTGCTCGTCGAACATGCGGCAGGCCTCGGCGGGCGCGTTGCGGTTGAGCCAGGCGACCTGCCCAGAGAAGTGCGTGGTCTTGATCAGCGACACCACGCGTTCGACGGAAGGCTCGTGCACGGTGCTCATGCCGCCTCCCCGAGTTTGCGAAGCAGGGCCTCGGCCTTCAATGCGTACTCGACAGCCGCCTTCGAATCGCGCAGCGCGCTGGCTTCGATCCAGACCTTGCGCGCCTCGTACACCGACGCGCGGACCATCTCGACCAGCTCAGGGTAAGCATTGCCAGCGCCGAACAGGTACGCCGCATCCTCGATGGGGCGAAGGTGCTGGTGCTCGAGCGCGCCCCACGGAAGCGGGGTCGCGGGTTGCAGTTGCGTCTTGGTGGCCATCGGATCCTCCAGGTTCATCGCCCCGGGATTGGGGCGCCACGACCCCATGAAACCATACCCCGGCCAACATTGCAACAGGTGATTGCATCCCGCCCGGACTTGCGGTAACGTGAA
>Ga0172367_10006675_pt1 | contig 13474 bp, 5 predicted proteins | sample Lak10m_FD_114542 | JGI IMG/M metagenome (GOLD analysis project Ga0172367, IMG submission 114542) | Freshwater microbial communities from Kabuno Bay, South-Kivu, Congo - kab_022012_10m | ecosystem: Environmental > Aquatic > Freshwater > Lake | place: Democratic Republic of the Congo: South-Kivu...
GCACATGGCCTCGATCATCATCTTCGGCACCTGCTGGGGCTTTGCCTTCCGCGAGTGGAAGGATGCAGCGCCGGCGGTGCGCCGCATGGTGTGGAGCGGCGTCGGCCTGCTGATCCTCGCCACCCTCATCATCGGCTATGGCAACAGGCTGGCCCCCGTAAATCCAGCCTGAATTTTAAACATGATTCCCCTCGGGAGACCTCAATGCCACTTCCAATCTCCAGACGCATTTTCCTCGCATCTGCAGGCGCTGTATCTGCCGCGGGATCATCTCGGCTTCCGGCTGCGAGTGGGCCGGCTTTGCTTGTCAAGGAACTGAAAGTCGATGGGCGTGTGGAGCCAACTGCGGTTCATTCGCCAAAGGTCCGCTTCTCCTGGTGTCTTGCTGGCCAGCGCGAGGGCATCATTCAAAGCGCATATCGCGTAGGTGTAGCCAGCAGTCGGCAGAAGGCGATGGCTGGGGATTTCGATCTTTGGGATAGTAGCGAAGTTCGCAGCGCTCAGAGTTTCGACATTAGCTACGAGGGCAAAGCGCTCACTTCGCGGATGCAGTGTTTCTGGCAGGTCCTGGTCAAGGACGAGGCCGGCAACAGCGCGGCCAGCAAGATTGCCAGCTGGGATATGGGATTACTCGATAAGGCTGATTGGTCAGGGAACTGGATCGGAGCGGAAACGGGCCGCCTGCGGCAAGATCGTACGGCCGGCTTCAACTGGATGACTGCGGCCGTACAAGGCCCGGCAGAGCCCCGAGGTCGTGCGTTCCGGCTTGCGTTCAATCTTCCGCAAGCGAGTGACATCACTCTCTATTTTGCTACGAGCAATGTTGCCGAGCTATTCCTTGACGGGTCGCCAGTCGCGCTTCCCCCAGTCAGCCCGGTAGCCTGGGGCCCGCCACCGTCATTTCAACAACATTTCAAGCTTCAGGCTGGAGCACATTTTTTTGCAGCCTTCCTTCCCATGGTGAACAACTGGAATGGCGGAACGAGCGAGCCGGACATCGCGATACTCGTTCGCGCCGATTTCCCCGATGGCAGCGTTCAGTATTTTGCCGGAGACATGCTGATCAGTACCGTCGGAAAGGTCTCGGGTTGGTCGACAGAGTCTCGCGTGTCGTCAGGTTGGACATCCGCTCAACGCAAGCCCGCGAGCGAACCGGCGCCCTTCCCTGGTCAGGGGGCTTTCCTGATGCGACGGAATTTCAGGACCGAGGGTAAGATACAGTCGGCCAAACTCTATATGGCGGCGCTCGGCGCTTATCAGCCGATGTTGAACGGCAAGCGCGTAGGCGATGCCGCTCTTGCGCCAGAGTGGACCGACTTTCGGGAGCATGTGTTTTATCGCAGCTATGATGTCGCATCGGTTCTCAAGCCGGGCATGAACATGCTTGGCGCCATTGTGGGCGACGGTTGGTATGGAAGCTATTGCGCGCCGGTCGGTCGCTTTGGCTTCGGCTCGGCACCTCTGCGACTGCAGGCCCAACTCGAGATAAAATATGCCGATGGTCGGACGCAGATCATCGCTTCTGACGAAGATTGGACGGTCTGCAAATCGCACATATTATCCAGTGAAATCTACGACGGTGAGCATGTGGATAGGAGGCTGGAACGAGCAGACTGGTGCAAGGCAGGTGGCGCTGGAGATCTCGGCTGGGAGAAGGCGCTTCCGGTCTCGACCCCAGCTATCGAAATGCTGGGATCGCCTATCCCGCCTATTCGACCTCTCGGAAAAATTGCACCGGTCAGCATCACGCAAATAGCCTCCGGTACCTCCGTTGTCGATTTCGGACAGAATTTCGCGGGTTGGGCGCAGCTCAATTTACGCGGCCAGCTCGGTCAGCAGGTGACGCTGCAATATGCAGAACTGCTCAACCCGGATGGCTCGGTCGACCAGACCAATCTGCGCGGTGCGCGGGCGACCGATCAATTCATATTGAACGGCGATTTGCGGGGCGAACGCCTCGAGCCAAGCTTCACCTACCATGGCTTCAGGTATGTCGAGGTCAGCGGCCTCGTCAAACCGCTCTCCAAGGAGGATATTTGCGGGATCATCGTTCACACTGACCTGGAGGAAACCGGGCAGTTGCAACTCGATCAATATGTGCCGCAGCGGCTATGGCAGAACACGCTTTGGAGCCAGCGATCGAACTTCTTCGGTACGCCGACCGACTGCCCGCAGCGCGATGAGCGTCTGGGCTGGATGGGCGACGCCCATGTGTTTTGGGATGCCGCCTGTTTCAACATGGATAGCGAAGCCTTCACCCGAAAATTCATGTTGAATGTGCGGGAAGCGCAACGCCAGGACGGCTCTTTCCCTGATATCGCGCCCAATCCCGACAAGGAGCATTTTGTGCCGCCGGGCTCCTCACCGGGCTGGGCCGACGCAGGCATTATCCTGCCCTGGACCAGTTGGCGCCGCTACGGCGACACAAGTGTGATCGACGAGAACTGGTCGTCGATGGAGCGATTCATGGCTTCAGTTGCGGCTTCCAATTCCGACGGGATTTGGCGTTCCATGCGCGGGAATGACTATGGCGACTGGCTAGCCCTTGATGCCAAGCTACCAGGTGATCCGACCACTCCGAAGGATTTGGTGGGAACTGCCATGTGGAAATCCGCAGCGGACGCAATGGTGGACATGGCGCGCGCGACCGGGCGGGCTGAAGCAACTGCGCAATATTCTGAGTTGTCGCAAAATCTCACCAAGGCGTTCAGTGATGCATTCATCCGACCAGATGGCAGCATCGGAAACGGATCCCAGACGGGATACATATTGTCGCTTCAGTTTGGACTGGTTCCTCCCGCGCAACGTGCTCTTGCGGCCAAGAAACTCGTCGCGGACATTGTCGGGCGAGGCAAGCTGCTGTCCACAGGCTTTCTTGGGACTCCGTATAGCTTGGATGTTCTTTCACAGGCCGGCTATTCCTCTCTTGTTTATGACCTGCTCTTGCGCACTGAATTCCCCTCGTGGGGCTACATGATCAAGAAGGATGCGACAACGATCTGGGAACGCTGGAACAGCGACGCAGGCAATCGCACAATGAATTCCTTCAATCATTACGCGCTTGGGGCAGTTTGTGGCTTCATGTATCGGCGGATCGCGGGAATTGATCCTGTCGATCCAGGGTTTGCGCGATTCCGGTTCAATCCGGTTCATGATGCGCGCATGGCCAAAGCCGGTGCGAGATACAGAAGCCGATCCGGTGAGATTTCTACTCAGTGGGATCGTGCGCAGGACGGCAGCTTCAACCTCGAACTAACTGTACCGGCCAACAGTGTGTGCGAACTACATCTCCCCGCACATGAGCTTGCATCGGTTCTCGAAAGCGGACGCAAGATATCCCCTGATCGGTTCAAAACTGCCGACATCAATGACGGCAAGCTGCGCCTGGAAGTTGGCTCGGGCAGTTACAACTTCAACGTGCGCGATGCTGTCTACAATTAGATTTACTGGGCAGGGGCACAGGCCGTGCTCCTGTCCTAATTGGCGGCCAAACTGCAATCTTTCCAGGCTTTCCAAGTGATCGCAGTGGCGTGAAATCAATTCCTTCAATCAGGTGAGGCCAGTGCATCTTGATTGAGGCCCCCTACCTCCTTTATGCACAGCCGTGTCAGAATGGGATCTTGGGCACGTGCAGACGAATAGGGTGCGATATGAACTGCTGGAAGCCGATCAGGCAGAAATAGCACAGCCAATTCGTGCGAGCAGAAAGAGTGCGTAAGGATGCGCGGCAGCATCGCGCGCAGCTTCTCGAGGCTGCAACAAAAATTTTTGTGCGCGGTGGTTGCGGCGTCCCGCTTGAGTTGATTCTTGAAGAAACCGGCTTGGGACGAGGTACTCTCTATCGACACTTCAAATCGCGGGGCGACCTGATCGTCGCTGTTCTTGAGGCAGAGCTGGAGCGGGTAATAGCTTATGTCGACGCCCGTCGCAGGACTGAGTCGCTCCTGAAGGATTTCCTGCGGGAATATGCCGAGATAGGTCTGATGGCGGTCAGTGCCATGAACACTCTTGGCGATGCGAAAACCGATGAATTGATCTCCCCTCTACAGGCGCGCGCCAATAAGGTGTGCAAACTGGTGATTGGTGACGCCATATCCTTGGGCGTTGCGTCGCCCAGATTCGATATCGACGATTTATTACTCCTGATGCGAATGGTCATTGCGGCGGCCAGCCAGGAAACGTCGGAAGAGGGGCGCAAAGCCAAAATTCTCATTGGAATTGCGACCGTTTTTGAAGGGTACGAGAAGCTCAATCCATCTCGCCCCGTTCTCTCGACGACCGAAAAAAAATGATCCAAAAATAATCGGACACTGGTTGTCCGTTTGGTATTTTTAGGGTACACCAATCCCTGTAATCGCGCGTTTCATGCGGGGCAGCACAGGGAGGGGTTCACGATGCACAAATCAGCTGTTCCCGGCAGATTCTCGGCGGCTCATATCGTCCTGCTCGCAGTTGCTTCAGGCGCCATGTTTCTGAGGTCCTTTCGACTGGTTCCATGTTGGCCTGCCAAGGGGGAGATGAGCGCCAGACAGCACACCGCGGCTGGGCACTGCATATCTAATCCCGCACTTTTGGATGCTTCCGGATGGTCCAGAGTATCTGATCGAAAAGATCGACATATTGGTCGATTTGTGGGCATTTCCCAATAGTATAAATAGAAAATTTTCCGATTAGAAGCTGCGACGTCATGAAATGGTAGCGCTATCTTGGTATAATTTACATAAATATTAAGTAAAAAATTAAAAACTGAGGGGATTTGCAATGAAAAGGACTGATATCGGCTCGCCAAAGGCGATTTTCATCACGACGACGGCTCTCTGTTCTGTTCTGTGTGCCTCGCCAGCCTTTGCTCAAATCGAAGCGGGGGCAATTGATGCCCCACTGAGTGGACAATCCTCCCCTGAAAATCAGGCGATCGAGGATATCGTGGTGACGGGTAGCCTCATTCGCGGCATCGCTCCCGCAGGGGCAGCGACGATTGGCCTCAATGAGGACGCCATTGCCGCAACCGGCGCGACCACAACCGCGCAATTGTTGGCCAACGTGCCCCAGTTGGCGTCTTTCAATTCAGTTCCGACCGTCAGCGGCGGCGCAGCAACTGCATCAATCAATCGTGTCAATCTGCGAAATTTGCCTGGGTCAACGGGCGGTGGATCATCCACGCTCGTACTGGTCGATGGCCATCGTCTGCCCGGTATGGGGGTGCTCCAGACGGCACCGGACCCTGACGCTATCGCGCCTGGGGCAATCGAGCGCGTGGAAATTGTGCCTGATGGCGGCTCGTCGACCTATGGTGCAGATGCCGTCGGCGGTGTGGTCAATTTCATCACACGCAAAAGCTTCGATGGAATAGAGGCTAATGGTCGGATTGGCTTTGGCGACAATTACACAACCGGCGATGCTAATTTCACTGTCGGCAAAAAATTCGATGCCTTCTCCATCTATGCGACCTACAGCTTTTCAAAGCGCGATTCCATTTATGGTCGCGATCGCGATTATGTGACGCGTCGCGATTACATCGCAGACGCACCGCTGGATCTGACATGCGTGCCCGGCAATGTTATCGCCAACGGGTCGACCTACGCACTTCCGGCTTTGGCTGCAGGAACCAGCAATCGCTGTGACAACAGTGACGACAAGACCTTCTTCCCGTCCGAAGAACGTCATTCGATCTATGCTGGCCTATCGATTGATGACGGCGGGCCGGTCACATTCAATCTGCGCGGATTTTATACAAATCGGGTCAACAAATCCAACCTTGGTCCCTACACTGGCAGCACGACGATATCACCGAGCAGTCCATATTATCGCAATATTGCCGGCGCGGATGCCGATGCCGTGCAGACCGTCTTCTATAATTTTGCATCTGCCACCGGCGACAATGTCTCTGCTCGCGCGGAACTTGAAACATGGCAGATTGCGCCATCCATGACAGCCGACCTGGGGGGGGGATGGCAGCTTCGCACGCTCTTTACCTATGGCAAGGGCGTCAATCGCATCACTAACAGCCTGCTCGATACTGGGATGCTCGCCAACCTTGTGGCAGCTGGACAGTTTAATCCCTACGACACCGCATCTCCGGTCAATACGCCCTATATCTCAGAGCTGACCAACTATGGCGAATATGCTTTTGGTCGGAACGAGCTGGCCAATGCGCGAGTAACAGCCGATGGCGCTCTGTTTGCCCTGCCTGGCGGGGACATTCGCCTCGCTGTCGGCGCGGAGTATCTCTACGAAAAATACACTGGGATCGATTATACCGGTTCGCTCTCCGCGATAGAGACACTCGTGCCGGGCTCTGCACAGCGCCACACCACAGCGCTGTTCGGCGAAATGCAGATACCAATCGTGGGGCCGTCGAACAATTTCACTGCAGTAAATGCCCTCAACATATCTCTGTCCGGACGATATGATCATTACAGCGACTTTGGCGGGACATTCAATCCGCGCGTCGGACTCACCTATGAACCTGTCGAGTGGATCAGTTTGCGCGGAAGCTGGGGCAAATCCTTCCAGGCCCCAAGCCTTGCGGACTCGGCCTCTGCAGCCGGTTCATCGATTATCACCATACCGTTCGTGGTTTTCGCGTCTCCCGACGTGACGCCCGTACCCGGCCAGGCACAGATTTTTCTTTCGGGTGGCGGGGCAAACCTGAAACCACAGAAGGCGCGAACCTATTCGATCGGAGGCGAGATAAAGCCGCCATTCCTGGAAGGGCTCAAACTCGGGCTCAGTTATTACAATATTCGGTTCAAGGATCTGATCGGGATTCCGCCCGTCTTCAATCCTTCCATTTTTTATGCACTTTATCCCGAGCTTTATGTTCTCAACCCGACTGCCGAGCAGGTAAAAGCGTTCGCAGCGCAGGCTCAGGGTGGAAGCAATGCGGTTGCGCCCTACACCGTTGCCGATGGACAGGTTTACTCGATCGCGGATGGCCGGCGGTTCAATCAGGCCAACGTCAAAGTGTCGGGGCTCGACTTCAACCTCAACTATGATCAGGATACGGGGTTCGGCTCGATATTTGCCGCGCTAAACGGCAACTATGTCCTCACGCGAAAGGAACAGACGCGCGTGGGGGCGCCGGTCACCGACAGTGTCAATCTTTATCCCAGGCTGAGCTTCGCCACGACCGTCGGGGCAAAATTCGGCTCGTTTACTGCGCAGGCCACATTGAATCACACGGGCAGCAGCGACCTGGTCCCTGTTGCGGCCACGCTCGATCAGGCGAAGCTCAAGTCCTTCAACGTGGTCAATCTTTTCTTCCAATACGAATTCCAGGGTGAGGGCATGTCCAAGGATCTGGCACTCACGCTCGGAGTCAACAATCTGTTTGATCAGGATCCTCCAATCTGGCGAACGGGCGACGGTTATGACGCCACCAAGTTCACACTGGGGCGGGTCGTCCAATTGGGGGTGAGCAAGAAGTTCTGATCGCCAGGCGTGTCGGTCCGGCTGCCTGACCGACACGCCATCCCTGAATTGATTTTGCAGGATAGCTGATGCGTTTTTCAATCTTGAAAGCCACGATAGGGGTGGCGCTTGCGAGCGCCACAGCGATGGCCTCTGGTCAGAATGTGGCGCATCAGAACCAAGCTGAAGAGCGCGCGGATGTGCGCGCACGCTCCTGGATGTCGCATCCTGATGCAATTGCCGCCGCCAAAACGGGTGCTCCTATTGCGCTTCAGTTCAAGCGCCGGCTCCATCTTGGGTCGCGGCCAGAAAAGTTCGTGGTCCATGTCAGTGCAGACAGCAGATATGTTCTGTTCGTCAATGGTCGCCGTGTCGCAGCAGGTCCTTCGCGTGGTGATCTTGCGCACTGGCGTTATGAGCGGCTTGATATCGCCAGCTTTCTCGAGGCGGGCGACAACATGATCGCCGCGCAGGTGTGGAATGATGGTGTGCTTGCGCCGCGCGCGCAAATTTCCGCGAAAACCGGATTCTACATCCTTGCAGAGGATCCCCGAAATCGCGCTATCGATGCCGGTCGTTCCTGGGTGGTCCGTGTGGACGGATCGCGTGGCATCACTGCGGGCATGCCGCACATGATCGATCAGGTGGGGGGCACATATTATGTAGCCGGCAATCCTGAGCAGCACGATGGGACCCGAGTTGCCGCGGATTGGAAAAAAGCGAATTCGGAGTCTACCGGCTGGATAGCGTCAATTGACGCGCTTGAAGGCTCTGCCGCTCCATGGACGCTTGTCGAGGATACTCTTCCTCAGATGCGGTACATGGCAGCTGATGGCGGCCGGGTTGTCGACAGCAAGAATATTACGGCAACGACTTTTCCGCTAGAACCGCTGACCGTTCCTGCACGGAGCGAAGTTGCTTTGTTGCTCGATGCTGGGCGTGTCGAGGCAGCCTATCCTGAGCTCACCATGCGCGGCGGCGCAGGAGCAAAGGTGAGCCTGACCTATGCAGAGGCTAATTATGACGGGGCCAAGAGGCGGCTTTCGGATCGGGGCCAAGTCAGCGGCGGCCAGGTTCTGGGACTGACGGACGAGTATCGTGCAAATGGTGCAAATCATCAGAGCTTTCAGCCTTTCTGGTGGCGTACGTGGCGATTTGCTGAAATTCGAATCAGGACGGGTGATCAGCCGCTCATTCTCGAAGGCTTCCAGCGCCACCTGACCGGGTATCCGTTCGAGCAGAAGGCCTGGTTCAAGAGCAGCGATCCAGAGCTTGACCGCATCTGGCAGATTGGATGGAACACCCTCAAGGTTGATGCGCATGAGACATTCATGGACACCGCCTATTGGGAACAAATGCAATATGTGGGGGACACCCGCATCGAGGCGTTACTAGCGGACCTCGTCTCCGGAGATCATCGACTTTCCGAGCAGGCCATAAGGCAATTCGATGCATCGCGCGAGGCGCACAGCTTCGCTATGAAACCTCTTTTCGAGCCGGTCCCAGATCTTGATGGACTGCCACAGGCAGCCTGGCCTTCCAGGCAATATCAAGTCATTCCACCTTTCGCGCTCCTTTGGGTCGGAATGATCGACGATTATCGCATGCGCTGGCCTGCTGACGCCCTCGTGCGCGACATGCTGCCCGGTGTCCGGCAATCGGTCGACTGGTTCACCAAACATGTCGGGCATGACGGTCTTGTTGGCGAGATCCCAGGATGGCGCTTTCTCGATTGGAAACCCAATCTGGAGGGAGACCCGTTTGCCCGTCCAACCAAAGACGAAAATGGCTGCGTGCTCTCGCTCATGTTCCTTGGCGCTCTTCACGAGGCGCGTGACCTTGAAGGTGCAGCAGGGGACGCGCAACGGGTGTCGTCCTATACTGCGCTGGCTGAACGACTGGGCCATTCCATCCAGCAACAATGCTGGTCACCGGTCCGAGGCCTTTATGCCGATAACGCCGCGAAAGACCGTTACAGCCAGCACGCCAATCTGCTTGCGGTCCTCTATGATGTTGCGCCCCGCTCAAGGCAGGCCGAAATCATGGAACGCATTCTGCTGCGAGGCCAAGGCATCGACGCTCCGCCCGGTATGACGCCGGTTTCCTACTATTTTGCCTTCTATCTCGCTCGAGCGCTGGAGCATGCGGGTCTGGCTGATCGTTATATCGAACTACTTGGTGCCTGGCGCGCGATGCTGCGGCAAAATTTCACAACCTGGCCGGAAACCCCGGACCCGGCTCGTTCCGACACACATGCCTGGAGCGCGCATCCGACCAGCGACCTTCTCATGCTTGTCGCGGGCATAAAGCCGGCGAGTGCAGGGTTCGCCAGCGTCACTATTGCACCGCATCTGGGCCCGCTCACTGCGCTTTCGGCCGGGATGCCACACGCCCGGGGAATGATCGAGACGCGGTATCGACTCTCAGGGGGCAATCTCACGGCCGAGATTCAGCTGCCTAAGGGGCTTGCAGGCCGCTTCTTGTGGTCGGGACAATCGCGCAAGCTCCATTCGGGCCGAAACATCTTCACCCTGGCCGACGAGCGCGCAAGCGCGCGGGGCGGCGCAACAGGAGAAGCAGGAAAATGAGCGAAATTCATCAGCCTTTCGCCAGTGACATGGAGACCAAGATGCTCGTGCCCCACCAACGTAAAAAGCGCCGGACCGCCATCAGCCAGGCGGCATCGCGTCTCGCGCTTTGTGGTCTTTTTCTGGACATGTCGGGGACGCTTCCTGCCGCAGCTCAGGCGCCTCAATCCAATATGAGTGCGGAGCCAGCAAAAGCGGGCGCAGCAGATCCGCAATTCCAGTCACCTTATATTGACATTGACGAATGGCGCGACGCTCCCGTCCGGCATCGCTATGTCCATGGCGGCTTCAAGGGAACCGACACCCGTTTCTCTTTCTATTTTCCCGAAAAGGCGAAGTATCAAGGGCGCTTTTTTCAGCACATCACGCCGGTTCCCGACAATGAGAATCAGGCACCCAAGGTTGCCGACCTTGAGGAAAACAAGATCGGCTTCTCGATAGACTCCGGCGCCTATTTTGTCGAAACGAACGGAGGCGGCGCTAATAATGTAGGCAGTTCCGATCCAACCCTGACGGCTTACCGCGCGAATGCGGCGGCTGCAGACTATTCGCGCGTCGTTGCCCGCAAGATGTACGGCGGCAAGCGCCCTTATGGCTACGCCTTTGGGGGCAGCGGCGGCGGATATCGGACGATCGGATCGATCGAAAATACGCAGGGCGTTTGGGACGGCGTCGTTCCTTTCGTCATCGGATCGCCGGTTGCCATGCCCAATGTCTTCACGGTGCGCATCCATGCCATGCGGAATCTGTGGCATAAATTCCCGCAAATCCTCGATGCAATCGAGCCTGGCGGAAGCGGGGATCCTTATGCGGGCCTCACCGAGGACGAAGCTGCGGCGCTTCGTGAAGTCACGAAGATGGGCTTCCCGATGGGGTCATGGTTTGGTTACGAGACGATGGGTGTGCATGGCTTCTCCGCCATCTACCCCATCATCAAGGCCGTCGACCCAAGCTATTTTCAGGATTTCTGGACGAAGCCGGGCTATCTTGGCTTTGATCGCCCTGCCTCCTTGGCGTCAGCTCGTGTAACGCATCAAACCACGATCAAGGGACCTGTGAGCGCGCGTGAAGCGCAGGCGGCAGGTGTCGTCCTGAGGCGCGCCGATGGCGGCGTTGACAACGCGTTTCTGGGAAGTGCCGGCGAGAACGCGAACAAGACGGTGGGCTTTCATCTCGCCACGCCCGTTGTCGCCAAGGATTTTCTGGGCGGCGATCTCGTCATCAGGTCCGGCTTGGCCGCCGGCAAATTCATTCAAGTGACCAGAATCGTCGGAGACATGGTCATTTTGGGACCATCGGACGCTGCGCTTGTCGCGAAGATCAAGCCCGGGGACGAGGTAACCCTCGACACCTCCGACTTTCTTGCTGCGCAGACCTATCATCGGCATCAGGATCCAGGGCCGGGCTTCCCTGAATGGGACCAGTTCCGAAACACCGATGGCTCTCCCATTTTCCCTCAGCGACCAATGGAACTGGGGCCGATGATTACCCGTGGAACTGTCGGCGGGGATATGACTGGGAAGATCAACGGCAAGATGATCGTCGTCGCCAGTCTGTGGGACAGGGAAGCCTATCCCTGGCAGGCCGATTGGTATGCACGGCAAGTTCGCAAGCAATTGGGCGCGCGAACGGATGATAATTTCCGCCTCTGGTACACTGATCGTGCGCTCCACGGTGATGAACTCCATCAGGAAGATCCGACGCGAACCGTGGGCTATATCGGCGTGCTGCAGCAGGCACTGCGCGATGTGAGCGCCTGGGCCGAAAAGGGTGTGAAACCGCCGGCCAGCACGGGCTATCAGATTATCGATGGTCAGGTGGTCGTTTCCAGTTCGACCGACAAGCGGCAGGGCATCCAGCCTGTGGTGGATCTCAGCGTCAATGGCGGCAAGCGGGCGGAAGTACGTGTCGGCGAGCCTGTAACCTTTCTTGCGGCCGCGAATTTACCGGCCGGCACCGGCAAGCTGGTCGAGGCGCGCTGGGACATGGAAGGCAGTGGTACCTACCCGTTGATGGGCAAGCTGGTTCCATCAGGGACGGGAATGCGTGTCGAAACCAGTTTCAAATTTACGGCACCTGGCACCTACTTCCCGACCATCCGGGTCGTCTCCCAGCGTGAGGGCAAGGGTGACAGCCCTTATGGCCGTATCTATGCGCTCGACAATGTCCGGGTGATCGTCAAGTGACTGCAGCAAGCCAAAACGATTATCGATCCATGGCTTTGACGCGCCGAGGCCTGATGCTGGGTGGCGCGGGCATGGCTGCGCTTTCGGGTGCGACAGCCAAGAGCGAACCGAACAGCGCAATGTCCGGTCTGGGTCAGGAGTGGCAAAGACAGGCCGATCTTGGTGATGGCCGCTATTGCAATCCCGTTCTGTCGGGCGACCGTCCCGATCCGACAATCCTGAGGGATGGCGCCGATTATTATGCGACCTTCTCGTCCTTCGACTATTATCCCGCAATCGTCATCTGGCATTCGCGCGACCTGGTGAACTGGAAGCCGATCGGCCCTGCTCTCACCAAGCCTCTCGGCTCGATCTATGCGCTGGACCTGGTGAAGCATGGAGGTCGCTTTTTCATTTACATGCCGGTCGTCAACAACGACGCGAAGGAAGACGACAACAGGCTCTCGATCCACGTCATCCACGCGTCCTCCTGCGAGGGCCCATGGAGCGAACCTGTCGATATGGGGATCAATACAGGCATCGATCCGGGCCATGTCGTCGACGAAAACGGCAAGCGACATCTATTTCTTAGCGATGGCCAACTGATACCGATCACAGATGATGGCCTTCGCCGTGCCGGCCCCACGCTGGTCGTCTACAAAGGCTGGCCAATACCCGAAGATTGGGTGGTTGAAGCGACGGCGCTTGAAGGCCCCAAGCTGCTGAAGCGTAGTGGCTGGTACTATATGTTCTCGGCCCAGGGGGGCACAGCGGGACCGCCGACCAGCCACATGGTGATCGTCGCGCGTGCGCGCTCCATCCAAGGACCCTGGGAGAACTGTCCACATAATCCCATCGTGCGAACCACGTCCCGCCAAGAGCCCTGGTGGTCTCGTGGTCATGCGACGCCGGTTGAGGGCCCCGATGGGCGCTGGTGGCTGGTCTATCATGGCTATGAGAAGGACATGCGGACGCTTGGCCGCCAGATGCTTCTGGACCCTATGACCTGGGATGAAGACGGCTGGCCACGCGCGTTAGGCGGTGATCTGTCCGAACCGCTTGAAAAGCCCCAACCGCACTCGAAGAACGCGCATGGCCTGCGTCTGTCCGATGACTTCAGTAAGGCCGCCTTCGGAACGCGTCTGGCCTTCTACAAGCCTGATGCAAATTACCTGGATCGGGCCCGGCTTTCAGATGGCGCGCTTTTCCTGACGGGCAAGGGGAGCAGTCCCAAAGACGCATCGCCTCTCGCGATGATCGCGGGAGAGCGCAGCTATGAAGTGACCATCGCGCTTCGGCGCCATGGGA